>Ga0114931_10004856_pt1 | contig 16691 bp, 11 predicted proteins | sample 2SBtaG_FD_89579 | JGI IMG/M metagenome (GOLD analysis project Ga0114931, IMG submission 89579) | Deep subsurface microbial communities from Kolumbo volcano to uncover new lineages of life (NeLLi) - 2SBTROV14_V59a metaG | ecosystem: Environmental > Aquatic > Marine > Volcanic | place: Kolumbo...
CGCGCGGCGGGCAAGCGGCGATTTCCGCGCCGCGGAATCTCTTCGTCAATGTCCAAGGCCGAGGTCAGCGCGTTGAACAACTCGTCGGCGCGAAGTCGCTGTGTGCAGCAGGCGGTAAACGGCGTTTGTTCGGCGTTGCGCCGCGGCCGGCTTTCCCGCCCATAGGCCTCGGTCGCCGTGATGGTGCGAAAGAGCCATTTAATATCGTAGCCGTGGGCCGCGAATCGCGAGGCCAGAAATTGGCTCGTCTGCGGCGCGCTGGAAGTGCGGTCGGGGCCGATATCATCGACCGGTTCGTAGAAGCCTTCGCCGACCAACTCGCCCCAGATGCGATTGACAAACGCCATGGCAAACCAGGGGTCGTCGTCCGAGGTCAACCAATCGGCCAGACGCTCGCGACGCTCGGCGTCTGAAACGCCGAAGTCGATTTTTTGGCCGGTGAGGAAAAAGACCGGCTGCATCCGTTTCCCCGGCGCGGTCGGGTTTTCCAGGTCGGGCATGCGGTATTCGATTTCTCCACCACGCCGCCGACGCGGCATTTTATCGACCGAGACCATTTCGAAACCGCGGCGCTTCCCGTCGACGCGCACGGGGCGGATGCGCATGCGGGGAAAGAATGCCGCCATGTGGTGAAACTGCTCACGCTTCCAGCGGTCGGTTTTGTGGTCGTGACACTGGGCACACTGAATCTGCACGCCGAGTAAAATGCGGGAAACCTCGGCCGCGCGACCCACTGTTTCGTTCCACTGGGCGGCCAACAAGGCCGTACGCCCGTCTTCCGACAAGCTGCCCCGGGCGGTGATGAAATCGCGGGCGATCTCGTCCCACGGGCGGTTTTCGTTGAAGGCCTCGGACAGATACTTCACGACGCTGGCCGATGTGAGCATCGCCCGGTCATCATTGCGACGATAAAGCATCACGTCGCGCCAATAGCGGGCCCACTGCCGGCCGTAACGCGGATCGGCCAGCAATCGCTCGACCACCGCTTTGCGCTTTCGTGGGCTGGGGTCGAGGGCAAAGGCGGTCAGCTCTTCGACCGTTGGCAGCTCGCCGACCAAATCGAACGTTACGCGACGCAGGAAAGTTTCGTCATCGGCCAGCGGGGCCATGTCAACAGCCGCGTCATCGTCTTGTTCGTTATGGAACAACTCACCGGCAAGAAGCCCGTCGATTCGCTTGGCCGCGATCACAGCGTCTTGAGCCGCCCCGGCAGCTGCAGGGGCGGGAACCGCGGCGAGCAAAACCAAGGCCGCGAAACCGGCCAGCCAACCATGGAAATGGCGCGAGGTACACATAAGCATGGTTCCTCAAAAGCGGTAGCACCAGCGCCTCGCAGGTCGAAACGCGTGAGTCGGTGCCGTCGGGTGCCTCACCAGCCGCTGCGTATGCGGATGGTCTCTCTCTTGTATCTAACCCGCCGGATCGCGGAAAGTTTCGCCCAGCGGACCAAGAAGCTTTACACTTTGCTGTATTGTGAGTTTAACATTTTAACCGGAGTTAACTCAATCGCTCCGGCAAACCCGGCCACGGCCGGCGGCGAGGTTGCCTTGAGACAACGCGTGTGTGGCGAAACCGCCCCCACCGGCAAAGCGCTATCGGGCGGAGCGAGACGCCGACAAACCATGATGCTAGAACGATTTACTACACTAAGACCGATTGCTCAGCAGCATGGGCACGCCGGTTGCGGAGATTCAAGATCAACTTCCATCGGCTGAACTTCCGCATCATTCCGAACCAGGCCAAAACGAACCACCGCCATGAGCACCTGCATCGAGATCAACCATCCCGAGGAACTGGAAAGCTGCACCCTGCTTTGGCGCTGGATGCTCAGCAAAACCAGAAATGCCAGTTTTTTCCAGACGCTCGACTGGCTGCGGGCCTATTTGCGCCATTTTGGCGATGAGATCGTTAAGCTGCGTATCCTGATTGTCGAGTCGGGCGGCGAAACGCTCGGCATCCTGCCGCTGGTGATTTACCGCGAAAAGACAAAGGTTGGCACCATCCGCGTGCTCTCCTATCCGCTGGGCGATTGGGGAACGTTTTACGGCCCGATCGGACCCAATCCCACCGCCACGCTGGCCGTGGGTTTGGCCCACATCCGACGTACCCGGCGTGACTGGGACATGATCGATCTACGTTGGGTCGACCAATCGGGATGCGATCACGGGCGAACGCCCGCGGCGCTGCGGTCCAACGGCTTTCAAGCCACCGCCGATGTCTGGACCCGGGTCGCCTTGATCGACACCAGCGGGTCGTGGAATGATTACTGGATGGGCCATGGTGATCGCTGGCGAAACAAGGTCCGCCGCAGCCGTTCGAAGCTTGCCGAACTGGGCCAAATCAAGTTCGTGCGTTATCGGCCCGCCGGATTAGCCGCCGGAGACGGTGACCCGCGCTGGGACTTATACGAAACGTGCACTCAGATCGCTGGGCGCAGTTGGCAAGGTGGTTCGGTCAGCGGCACGACCTTGTCGCACGATTCGGTCCGCCCCTTCCTGCGGGATGTCCACGCCGCGGCGGCTAAGACCGGACACCTCGACTTGAACCTGCTATACGTCGACGATCGGCCCGTTGCCTTTGCCTACAACTATCACCGCGAGGGCTCCGTGTTCGGGCTGCGAATGGGCTACGACGCGTCCGTCTCCCGCCATGGTGCGGGGACCGTTCTCCAGGGAAGCATGATTCAGGACAGCTTTCAGCGGCATGACCCACTGATCAACCTGGGTGCCGGCCACCTGGAATGTAAGCGTCATTGGCTGACGTCGGTGGTTGACAGTTACCGGTATACGCATTTCGCCAATGCCGCGGTTCGCGTTCAGGCGTTGCGCTTGAAACGGTTCATGCGGAGCTTGATGCACCGTGCGCCGCAGGCCGCCTGAGTTCGCTGCTGCCCGGATCCGGCGGTGCGGTCATTCGTCATAATAAACAACGTCGGAGCGGCCACGGCGTGAAGCGCGCCGCCGTCGGCGCACGGGGCGGATCAGCTCCAAGTCTTCGCCTTCGCGAAAGAACCGCCCCGCCAAAAGTCGGTAGAAAAGCAACAGCAAAAACGCACCGGACGTGGCAACCAGGAAACCGATGGGGCTGATCGGCGTAACGCGGTGGCCTTCCCAGAAGTACATCAACACGCCCGAGCCGATCACGCTTCCGCCGACGCCCATCAACACGGTAGCGATCGCCCCGCCAGGATCGCGACCCGGCATGATCGCCTTGGCCAATAGCCCGACCAGCGTGCCGAAGCCTACCCAGACAAGAACATCATTGGCGATCTGCTGCGCCATGGCAGGCAATTGGGCTTCATCCATGAGGTTGGCTTCTCCCGTGGGCAGTCGATCGGTGGACGCTTGGAAAGTCCACCATCATAGGTCGTGATAGGCCGGTCGAAGGTTGGATGAACCGACCCGCCGGTGTGCCGCCGGCCCGAAGTTGCTTGGTGTTTAGCAGCGGTGGCTTGATGACGCATAGGCGAAGCGACGACCATACGAGCTTGTATCGGCACTCCGTGTCGTTTCACAGTTCGCGACAACGCAGAGCCAGGCACGAACTACTGCGGTCCGGGTGCCTCTTCCGCCGCCTTGGCTTTCAGCGCGGCCGCCTCTTTGGAGAGCGTGAATTCCGGCCCCGGCGGGAAGTACTGCACGTCGTCCGACATGTAATACGGGCTGGGCAGGGTTTGGCCGCCGATGCTGACTTGGCAGCCGGTGGTTGCCAGGGCTGACAACAGACAGGCGCCGGACAGCAAGAACGTCGCGGCATAACGAGGTCGTGCGGCCTTCGTCATGCGAGGTCTCCCAAGATGGTTTGGATTTGGATATAGGTTGCCTGAATGTGCACCCCTCGCGTGACGGAAACCACGGCCGCCAGAGCGTTTTCGTGCCGATCAGCGGCAGCGGACCGGGAATGCCTTGGTGCCCCGGGCGTCGAGCCAGACTGCCCCGCCGCTCAAATCCGTTGTCACCGTCGCTACCCTTATCGTCGGCAAAGTCAGCCAAACTTTGATCCGTTTGTGGAAAAGTTTTTGAAAAGCGCCCAGCTTCCGCTGAATTGGCTCGCGTCCGCACCATGAGTGCTGTGTAAACGCTTATTTAGCTGCCGCCGAAGGCTGCCCCGCCTTCCCCAAATGGCCGTGGTTTGACTGCCCGCACGGATTCCGACGGGGCTGGATTTTTGCGACATTCGACGGCTCGCAGTATCGTGGTTCATGGAAGGTTGATCTCTCGGGGGGGCAACTCAATTGCGACATAAGATATTCTGGAGGCTGCAACTCGCCGTGGGGGGCAACTTGTGGCCCTGCGCGGCGAACCGCTTGCCGGGCAAGTCGCACAACGTTTGTCATGGTTAATCGCCCTGATGCCGGAAAGATCCGTGGACGTCGATCGGCGGGCGGCAAGTCCGTAGCAGGAGCAAGGCTCATGGTCCGAAACCGCTCTCGCTTGCCGCGGCCTTGTCTGACGGCGCCGCGTGGCCTTTGGATACGGCTGATCTTGCTCCTTCCGCTGGCGTTTGCCTCGGTTCGCGCGTCGGCCCAGAACCCCTCGCTCGGACAAACGCTTCAGTCACGGCGCACCGTGCCGACGGACCTCTATTTCCTCAGCTTTCAAGATTTCCACGAAGGTCGCTACTCCAACGCGCTGCGTGATTTCAACAGCGTGCTGCGTGGCGGGATTCGCGATACCCGCAGTCGCTGGATCGACTCGATCTGCTACTTCACCATGCGCGGCGAGACGTATTATGAAATGGGTCGCTTGCCCGAAGCGCTGAACGACTATACCTCGGCGCTCGAGTTGTTCGTGGCGTTTCCGGACTGGATGATTCGCGTCAATTTTCCCGACGCGATTCAACCCAACGTCACGTTGCGCGGCCCGGACGCGCCGTGGGGACAGAGCCAGCGGGGTGTCAAACGAGGGCGCTTCCCGCGGACGATGCTTATCGGTCAGGGGCGAATCAACAATAATGCCCAAATTCAGCAAGGTGGCGTCGTTCAGCCGCCGAAGCTCTTTCCGATCAACCCTCGTGAGATTGTCCGCTGCACGGTGTTGGCCATTCGGCGACGCGCCGAATTGATGGGCCCTGCCGGTCCGCACGACCGATTGACCAAAGACGTCGAGGCCGCGCTGAATCGTCGGCCCGGTCTGCTGAACCATTGGTCCGAGGCATGGATCGATCTTCAGTTGGGCGTGGCGCTGGCCGCCAGCGGAAAAATCCCTCAAGCCAAGGGGCACTTGGAACGTTCGGTGTTGGCCGCCGGAGAGTTTGATCATCCTCTCACCGGCGAAGCCTTGTTGTCATTAGGCAAGATCGCGCTGGACCAAGCCGACTTTCAGACGGCTGCCAAGGACTTCGAAGAGGCCAGCTACGCGGCCATGCGCTATCCGCTTCACTCGCGCATGGATAATGTCTCGTTGATCGAGGAGGCGCTGCGTTACGGGTTGCTCACTCATCTTGTGTCGAACCAGGCGGGGATTTATCCGCCGCTCGAGGCGGCCGCGAAATGGGCCAAAATCAACCGCTACTATCAGCTCCAAGCCTCGATGCTGATCGGCGCCGCGGAAAGCTATGCCCGGCTTGGTGACCGGCAGACCGCGTCGGCGTTGCTCTCCAAGGCTCAAGCCGCCATTGGTCGCAAAGACATGCGTGCCGGTCGCCTGGGAGCGCGGCTCGACTTCGTCTCGGCGCAGGTGTTGTACGGCGAAGGACTGATCAAGCAGGGCGACAAGGCCATCACCTCCGCCTTGGCCTATCAGCGTCGAGGTTCGCATCGGGTTTTTCATATCCTCTTGGCCGATCGGCTCTACACGCAGGGCGCCATTTCACCTCGCGTGGCGATGAAGGTCTATCAAGCCGCGCTCTCCGATCCGGTGGCCGCGGATTGGGCTTTCGAACCGCTCGAGGCGCTTTCCTTGCTGTTGGCGCCGAGTAGAAGTGAGATGGCTCACTGGTTCGAGGTCGCGCTGGAGCGTCGCGAGCAAGACGCGGCCGTGGAAATCGCCGACTTGGCCCGCCGCCATCGATTCCTTCATACGCTGCCGCTCGGCGGCCGGCTGTTATCGCTACGTTGGGTGCTCGAAGCACCCGAAGCGGCCATCAGCCAGACGGCCCGACTTCAGCGGCGCGATCTTCTGGCCCGCTTTGCCGGCTATCAGCAGGCCTCGCAGGAAGCTCACAAATTGCGCCACGCGCTCAAGCAAGAGCCTTTGCTGCCCGAGGACCAAGACGCCCGAGGACGCCAGATCCCAAGACTCAAACAACTGGCCGAACTTAGCAGCCGACGCGAAGCCGTCTTGCGACAAGTGGCGGTGCTTCGAGAACCGAGCGAACTGGCCTTCCCGCCCGTGTTGCCGGCAAAGCAGCTGCGCGCGGCGCTGCCCAAGTCGACGGGAATCCTTTCGTTTTTCAGCACCTCGAAAAAGCTCTACGGTTTTTTGATCACGCACGATCGCGTGGACGTGTGGACGGTCGGCGAACCGAAGCGGATTGAGAAACGAATCGTCGGGTTGCTGCGTACCATGGGGCAGGTTGACGCCAACCGCGAGTTGTCGCTGGCGCAGTTGAGCAGCACGGACTGGAAGAAACCCGCCGGACAGTTGTTGGAAACGCTGTTCGAGGGAACCAAGAGCGATTTCCCCGGCGATTTGAAAGCGCTGATCATCGTTCCCGACGGCGCGCTGTGGTATGTCCCTTTTGAAGCGCTACAGATTTCCGCGGAAGGCAAGTCGCGGCCGTTGATCTCACGATTGCGGATCCGCTGGGCCCCGCTGACTTCGCTGGCGGTTGCCGACCTGGGACCACGAAGGCCGGTCACGCGAACGGCCGTCGTCTTGGGGCGGCTGTTCCCGCGTGACGACCAGGACGTCGCCGCCGAGGCGTACGAAGAGCTGCGGACGGTTCTTCCGGCGGCCACCAAGCTTTCCGGATCGCTGCCCGCTCCGCCGCCGATTTTTGCCAGCATGGTTGACCAGCTTGTGGTGTGGGACGATTTAGTCGTTAAGGAAAATTCGCCCTACGGCTGGTCGCCGCTTCCGGCCGCTGCCGATGCGCCTGGAGGTACGTTGGCCGACTGGTTAAAGCTGCCCTGGGCCAGCACGACCGAAATGATTCTGCCGGGCTTTCATACGATCGCCGAAAACGGCATGAAGCACCGTCGCCCCATCGAAGCGGGCGACGATCTCTTTCTGCCGATTTGTGGGCTGATGGCCTCCGGCGCGCGGACGGTGCTCATCACCCGTTGGCGAACCGGTGGGAGAACGAGCCTGGATCTGATTCGCGAGTTCGTCCAGGAATTGCCCCACACCAGCGCGGCCGACGCCTGGCAACGGAGCGTTTTTCTGACGATGGATACACCGGTGAATCCCGATGCCGAGCCTCGCGTTGGTCGTGGGCGAGTCGCGGCGCCGCCGATGGCCAAGCATCCTTTTTTCTGGGCCGGCTACCTGTTGATCGATGCCGGAGTTTCCTCACCGGACGGCGAGCCGGCTGACCAAGACGGCGTGGCCGCGCAACTCGCTCCGTAACCGCGATGTCTTGCCTCCGCCCGGGGTGAAAGCTCGGCTCTCGGTCGTGAGGATTGCCGGTCGGGAAACGCATGGCAAGGCAAGACCTGCCCGGTTGGCTTTCTCGATGACCGGAAAAATTGGCAGGCACGTTCCGTCAGCCCGCTTTCCGCTTTTTATGGTCGGGGTTATTGTATCGCTGGGTTGGTCTCGTCGTGCGTGCTGCCCTGAGCGAGTCGGCTGATTCGATTCGCAGCACGGATCGTAAAATGGGGGCATTGATGTCGCAGCGGCGTCACGCGGTTCGTCTGGCGTATCTAAACGGCCTGCTCTGGGCGCTTGGCAACGGGCTGGCCAGTACCACGCTGGTTGTCTATTTGGCGCTCGACTTGGGGGCCAAGGGACGCGACATCAGTCTGATTCTCGCGGCGCCGCAACTCGTCGGCGTGCTGCGCTGGTGGGTCGCCCCGCTGATCGGCCGCATCGTCGAGCGGAAGCGGTTTTGTCTTGCTTCGTATCTCGGCAGCGTATTGCTCCTCTTGACGCTGCCGATCCTCTCGGCGCCCGGTGTGTTGCCTTCCCCGCGTTGGTCGCTGGCGGCCTTGGTGGCGATTTGGTGTACGTATCATTTGCTTGAGTATCTGGGCACGGTCGCGCTTTGGTCCTGGCTGGCTGACATGGCTCCGGGGCGCATTCGGGGGCGTTTTCTCGGTCGCCGCGAAGCATGGATGCAGGCCGGACGCATCGTCTCGATGCTGCTCGCCGGAACGTTCGCCTATCAGTGGCGCGCCGGGCATCCCGACGCCGCCCGTTGGATCGGCTATGCCGTGCCGGCTGCCGTGGGCGCGCTGATGATGCTGGTCGCCATCGTGCCGCTCGGTTTGGCGCCCGCCTTGGCCTCGGAATCAGCCGCGGCGACTGGGCGGTGGACGGCACCGGTTTTCGATCGTCGCTTTCGGCGACTGTTGCTGTTCGGCTGCTGGTTTTCATTCTTCAATGGTGTCACGCAGAGCGCACAAAACATCTATCCGGCGCGGGTTCTCGGTTTCGCGCTGCTCAGCATGCTGCTGCTTCGCACCGGCATGCGGCTGGGACAACTCGCTTCGGCTCCGTGGTTCGGCCGGCTGGCGGACCAAGTTGGCTATCGGCCCGTGATGGTCGCCGTACAGATTGCAGTGGCGACCGGCCCGCTGTTTTTCCTGGCGGCCACGCCCGAGTCGCCTTGGTGGATGGTGGGGGCCTTTGTCGTGTGGTCCGCCTACGCCGGTTTGAACGTCTGCCTACCGGGCTTGATGCTCAAGCTTGCCCCCGGAACGGACAACGCCCCGCACATCGCTTTTTACTATGCGGTGACGGGCGTTTTTTACGCGGTGAGCACCGTTCTCGGTGGCGTGCTGTTCGACGCACTCGCCGCCTGGGGCACGGTGCGACTCGGATCGCTGGAACTCGACCACTACGATTTGCTGTTTCTGTTCGGCTGGATCATGCGAACGGCCGCCGTCGTGCTGTTGCTGCGGATCGTCGAACCCGGCGCGTGGAGCTGGCGTGACTGGCTCGCGAGCCGAACCGTCGCTGCCGGAGAAGCGGTCGGCTGACCATCCGGACGGTCGCAAAAAAAAGACGCGACGCGGCGGATTGAAAAGCCCGCTACGTCGCGTCTTGAGGCGCCGGAGAGATGATCTCAACTCAAGGATAAATCAGACCGTAGGTCACAATCGGCGCCCGGACCACGGGCGGAATGAACACAGGAAACGGGCGAATCGGTCGAACCACCGGGCCGTAGTACAACGGTCGCCGAACCACGACGACCGGCCGGCGGAAAAACGGACGCAGCGGTCGCCGCACGTAAACGGCCGTTGCCGAGACATAAGGATGCACCACCGCCGGGTAAGCCGCCCGTGCAGGCTGCGGGGCTGAAAAAGCCAACATCGCGCCAAGGACCATGGAAAGAACAGTGGCTCTCTTGATCGTCTTCATCGGGGTCGCTCCTCTTGGTTTGATCAGATCGGTTTGCGGATCACGCGCTTCGTTATCGATGCAAAATTTCCTGTCGTCCGCCAGATACATCAAGCAATCGCCGTGCCACGCCACCCCGGCGCGACCGAGCGATCGACCTTGCCGCATACGGTACCGGCACAAAAGCTCCATTCGCTTTCGGAAACATTCCACCAACTTATCGAAAACATACGTCCTTTCCCGCAAAAGCTCCATCCCGGCAAGCGATTTCGCCATGTCACGCCGACCTACGACGTTTTTTAGAATGACCCACATGAGAGTCGCGTGGCCTTCCGTCGCGGACGTCCAGGCGTCTCGAAGTGCGATTTCCTTCCCGGTTTGAGACGACCGCGCCGGACCGTTTGTTGCTAGGTCGGCGTCCAATCGGGTCGTGGGTTGCGGTGGATTGCCGGTTCGATCGGTTGTTGAAGCTTGGAAATTGCGGCTTCGGCCCGCGCCACTGAGGCGGCGTTGGTGTGGGCTTCGATCGTTAGTTCGGTGGAAAATCGCTCACCCCCGTCAAGCCGGCGTCCCCGGTGATGTTGGCTTTCAAAAGAACGCGTCGTGGGAAAGTTGATCCCCGGTTCGAATCCCGTGACGTAGCCGTCCGCTGACGTTTCGGTGTTCTTCCAGATCGTAAAGCAAGGCAGTTGGCCCACGTTGAAGTGCAGGCTGACACCGGCATCCCCCTTGTGGTCGCGAAGCAGTGTCTGCGTAAGACCGTCGCTGCCGGCCGCCAATTCGAAGAAGTAGCACTGCTCGGCAAAGCCCGGCTGCCCGGGGCCATAGGTGTCCCAGCCGTCAACGCCTTGGGCCGCTCTTGCGTTGACCGGCGCCATGGCCTTGACCGGAATCACGGCCCGCGAACCTTCGGCCAACAGCGGAGGGCCAAAGTTGATGTGATACAGCAGCATGACGTCGGCGGGTTCGGCCGACCGGTTTTCGATTTCGTCATGGACGAGTATGTCTTTCGCGCCGAACCGCGTTGTGATCGTGGTGGTCAGCCGCAGCTTACGGCCGAACAGCCGCGCCTCGTCGACGACGCCCATGATACGGATTTTACCGGCTTCCGCGTCAACCCCCACCGTCACGTGATGGGCCGGCAAGTTGGCAATGCGGCCGTGCAAGCCGTGCAAAAGTCGCCCCTGCGCGTCGAACTCCGGAGCGCCGTTGCTCTGGAGGCCACAGCGGCACAAGACTTCGTCGAAGCCGGCCAACCAGCCAAGCCCGTCCGCTTGGGCAAGCGGGACAAAATTCGGGTGCACCGGGCCTTTGACCGGCGACCGCCAACCGAGTTCAACATGCGCGCACTTTCCCCGCCAAAGCCCCATCCCGCGCGTAGGCACAATGACATATTGGAGCACGCCGTTTTGCAGCGAAATGACGTCCACCTGATCGCGCAATCCGCCGCGTAGGGTCTGCTTCGTGACGCGCCAACCCTCGGGCGTTCCGGCCACGTCTTCCGGCCCCAAGGCAAGCTGTTCGGTGTAGATCTCTTGATCGACGTCGGTCAGCGTCCACGTTTTCTCTGCCATGGTCGGGTTCTCTCTTAATTTCTCCTCTCGAACCGCAAAAGCGGAAGAAAACCGTATTGCGGCGATGCTTCAAGCCCGAGGCTGAATGTACGGTTCCGTGGCACGCTTTTCCAGTCACCGCACGGATGGGTGCGGCCGCGCGAGAAGGAAACCGATCGTGCCTCGCGAGTTGCGATTCACCCATTATGCTGAAACGCCACGGGCGACCATCGTCAAGAACTTGCCAGCCACGGTTTGGGTGACTAAAACGTATGCCTTGTTTGCTCTGGTGACCGGCGCATCGGGCCGCTCGCGTAATCGGGCAAGCCGCGCGTGGCGGTGTGCCGGCGCAGTCGAAAACGCCGCCGTCCACCAAGATCGACGGTCGCGGAGTGATCCCCCGCGCTCGGTTTTCGTTTTTCCAAGGAAAGCAGCGATCATGGCGACCTCGCAAGTGGTAAAGACCGACAACGTGGCTTCGATTCTTCAACGGGCGATGGACGCCGGCGGCGGATTGTTGCGGCTGACTCCCACTTGGGTGCCGCGCAGCTTTCTGCATCCCGGCAAGCGGATTCGATTGGCTCCCGAGGACTGGTATGCCTACGGCGCGCATCGCGGCGGCATCGACGAACGCTGGTTCGGCAGCACGACCGAAGCGGCCAACGAAGGTCGGGTGCCCGATGAAGGGCTCAGCTATGTCAGCTTCGAAGGGCAGCGATTTCTGCTTCGCGATGCCATCGCCGAAGCGGGCGAGCGAATGATCGGCAAGGGGCTGTTCGATAAGTATGGCCGTTGGCCCGTTTACTCGAAGTTTTTCGACAACATGGGCCCCATTCCGCTGCACATGCACCAAGGGTTCGATGACGCCCGCTTGGTCGGGCAGGAAGGCAAGCCGGAAAGCTATTACTTCCCGCCGCAGTACAACAACGTCGACAATAACTTTGCCTACACCTTTTTCGGCCTGGAACCGGGCACCACGAAGGCGCAGCTTCGCCGCTGCCTGGAAGATTGGGATCGGGGCGACAACGGCATTCTCGATTTGTCAAAGGCCTATCGGCTGAAACGCGGCTCCGGCTGGCTGGTGCCGCCGGGTATCCTGCACGCGCCCGGATCGCTGTGTACGTACGAACCGCAGTGGGGGTCGGACGTGTTCGGCATGTATCAGTCGCTGGTCGAAGGCCGCGAGGTTCCCTGGTCGCTGTGCGTCAAGGATATGCCCGAAGACAAACATCAGGACTTGGACTTCATCGTCGGGCAGCTCGATTGGGAGCAAAACGTCGATACGCATTTCAAAGCGCATCATTACCTGGAGCCGATCATCGACCCAAGCCGCTCGGGCGCCGGCTACACGGACCGCTGGGTGGTCTATGGCACGGTCGAAGGCCAACAACTTTTCAGCGCCAAAGAGCTGACACTCGAACCCGGCGCGAAGTGCATGTTCGATGACCCCGGCGCCAGTTGTTGGATTACCACGCAAGGTCGCGGTCGCATGGGCGCGCTGGAGTTGCAAACCCCGACAATGATTCACTTCGGCGAGGAAACGACCGACGAGGTGTTCATTACCCACGACGCGGCGACCGCGGGCTTCGAGATTGAAAACACCGGTTCCGAACCGCTGGTGGGCCTGCGCTACTTTGGTCCGGAGACCCACCGGCAATTGCCCAAGGTTGGTGATGCGACGTAAACGTTCATTGCGTGGGGCCTCGTAGCCCCGAGCATGACGGCTGGCGGTGTTCAGTGTTGAATCAAAGGGCCGTGACCCCCCCCGCCGCGTCGCGATTGAAAAAACTATCGGCACGTTTCCCATGAGGCTTTGAAACGCATGTCCAAACGCATCTCGATCGGCACCTGGGCCTACTCGATCGGTCCTTATGCCGACCACCCGGTTCCGTTTCCCGAGGTTGTCGAAAAGTTGCACGATTTGAAGTTCGACGGCCTGGAGTTGGGTGGTTTCGGCGAACACCCCAACCCCGACGCGCTGAAAACCAAGGATGCGCGGGCCGCGGTTCGCGAGCTGTGGCAGTCGCGCGGCATGGGCTGTAGCGGGCTGGCCGCCGATCTGTGGAGCGAGCGGCTGATTACGGCCCCCGACAACAGCGCCTATCTGGCCACGTTTCGCAAGAATATCGAGTTTTGCAACGATCTGGGCATCGACGTGATTCGTGTCGATACGACCGAAGACCCCGGCGTGTTGGGCCCCATTCCGGGAGAGCCGGCGCAACCTCGGAGGGTAGCCTATGACGAAGCGCTCAAGCGTGTGTCCGCCACGTGGCGCCGCTGCGCCGAAGAGGCGGCTGATGCCGGGGTGCGTGTCGTTTGGGAGTTCGAACCGGGCTTTGCCTTGAATAAGCCAAGCGATATTTTTCGCGTGCTCGACGCGGTGAACCATGACAACTTCATGATCATGTATGACACCTGCCACGCGAACATGGTCGCCCGACACGGCGCGCGGCAACCGGGTGAGAAAGAGACGCTTCCCGGCGGTGCCCGCGAGCTGGCCGAAAAGCTTAAAGGGAAGATCGGCCGCGTCCATCTGATCGACTCCGACGATTCGTTGCACGACAACCACACGAGCACTCACCCACCGTTCGGCGAAGGCAACCTTGACTTTGACGACCTGATGCCGGCCATTGTGGCCGCCGGCTGTCCCGACGACTGGTGGACGATCGACCTTTGCTTCTGGCCCGATGCCTGGGTGGCCACGGCAAAGTGCAAGAAATCGATTGACGAACTGGCCGCCAAATATGGCTAGCCGCTCGCGCGGGTGAGCTTCGGGGCATCTCTCCGATCGGTCGCATCCGCGCGCCCCGGCACGGCGGCGCTGCGGCAAGGAATCCAACAGCCGAAATTCAGTTTTCATTGAGGAATTGCGATGGCCAAACCACTACGCGTCGGCATGATCGGCTACGGCTTCATGGGCCGAGCCCACTCGAACGCCTACTCCCAAGTGAACCACTTTTTCGACCTCGGACATCAGGTGGTTCGCAAGGCCTGTTGTGCTCGCAATGAAGCGAAGATCAAGTCGTTCGCCGAGACGTGGGGCTACGAGTCGTACGAGACCGATTGGCGGCGGCTGATCGAGCGAGACGACATCGATCTGATCGACATCGGTTCGCCGAACAATACGCATCTGGAAATCGCCACCGCCGCCGCCGAAGCAGGCAAGATGGTGCTATGCGAAAAACCGCTGGCCATGAACGTCCAAGAAGGCGAAAAAATGGTCGCGGCCATCGAGCGGGCCGGAGTGCCGAACATGGTGTGGTACAACTATCGTCGCGTGCCGGCGATTTCGTTGGCCCGGCAAATTGTTGAAGAAGGCCGCATCGGCCGGGCCTTTCACTATCGGGCCACCTATTTGCAGGATTGGACCATCGCCGAAGACGTGCCACAGGGTGGCCCGGCCTTGTGGCGGCTTGATGTGAACGTTGCCGGATCGGGCGTAACCGGCGATTTGCTGGCTCACAGCATCGATACGGCCGAGTGGCTCAACGGCCCGATCTGTCGGGTTTCGGCACACACCGAGACGTTCGTCAAACAGCGGACGCACGTCGAAACCGGCAAGGTGCAACCGGTCGGCATTGACGATGCCTGCATGTTTCTGGCCGTGTTCGCAAACGGCTCGCTAGGCACGTTCGAAAGCACCCGCTATGCCCGGGGCCGCAAGAACTACAACACCTTCGAGCTCAACGGCGAGCGGGGCAGCGTCTTTTTCGATCTGGAAGATCCCCACATCCTACAGTTCTTCCGCTATGCCGATCCGGGCACCGAGAAAAAGGTGGAAGACCACCTCACCGGCTGGCAGCGCATCCACGTCACCAATAGCGAACACCCGTACATGGACCACTGGTGGGTTCCCGGTTGCACGATCGGCTACGAACATACATTTATCAACGCCTTGGCTGATTTCATTCAAGGCTTGGACCAAGGCAAACCGGTGCAGCCCGACTTCCGCTGCGCGCTGCACACGCAGCGCGTCTGCGATGCGGTGTTAGAGAGCGCCAAGAGCGGCCAATGGGTTGAAATTCCCGCGCCTGTGGAGACCACCTAATGAAATACGGCATGAACCTTTTGCTGTGGACCGATCAGCTTAGCGAGTCGCATTTGCCGGTGTTGGAAAAGCTGAAGTCGATCGGCTACGACGGCGTCGAGTTGCCGATCTTCGACCTCGACGTCGATGCCTTTGCCGCCTGGGGCAAGCGGCTCGATGAATTAGGACTTCAACGTACCGCCGTGACCGTTCGTACGGCCGAAGATAACCCCATGAGCGAAGATGAGAAGATCCGCCACGCTGGTATCGAAAACAACAAGCGGGCCTTGGAGTGTTGCCAAGCGGCGGGTGCCTCAATTCTGGTCGGTCCCTATCATTCAGCGCTCGGGGAGTTCAGCGGAGCCGGACCAACGGCCGACGAGCGGCGCCGGGCAGCCGACAGCATGCGCGTGGTCGCCGAACATGCCGAGACGTGCAACGTCATGCTGGGGCTGGAGTATCTGAACCGATTCGAGTGCTACTTACTCAACTCGGCGTCCGACGCCGTGCGGTTTGTGCGCGAGGTCGACCATCCGCGGTGCCGTACGATGTATGACACGTTTCATGCCCATATTGAGGAAAAAGACCCTGCCGCGGCAATTCGCACCTGTGGCGATGACATGCTGCATGTACACATCTCGGAAAACGACCGCGGCACGCCCGGCAGCGGGCAAGTGAACTGGTCGGCGACGTTCGACACGCTTGCCGAAGTGGGTTACGACGGTTGGCTGGTGATCGAGGCCTTCGGTCTGGCCTTGCCGGCGTTGGCCGCGGCGACGAAAATCTGGCGACGCATGTATGAGAGCGAAGAGCAACTGGCCCGCGACGGGCTTGAGTTCATGCGGCGTCAGTGGGAAGCACGTGTGTGACACCTGGCATGGTCAAGCCGTCGGTGAATCCAGTGAACCGTCGATCACGTCCGGATAACGATCAAGCGGACCGGAGTGAACAGCCCGAGCTTGACCGCAACGGTTTTCACGAGCCGCCGCGGGACGACGGGCTGTCGCTTGACCAGTTGAGCGAGGCATTCACCGCCATGCTCGGGTCGGGCAGCGATCCCTACGGACCGGGGTCGGACTCGCAGGCGGCCGCGATTTCGGGCGCGCCCGCTCGTGTGGCGGATGACCCTCGGTCGGCGGGCGATGCGGAGCCGACGGGTGAGGTTTCGCCGCGAAGCATTCTGGAAGCCATGTTGTTTGTGGGCCACGCGGATAATTCGCCGATCGAGGGGCGTCGCGTGGCCGACTTGATGCGTGGTGTCACGCCCGCTGAAATCGACACGCTGGTCCAGGATCTCAACGAGCAATACGCGGCCCAGAATCGGCCTTACCGAATCAAGAGCGAAGGTTCGGGCTATCGCATGGAGCTCAACGCGGCGATGGAGCCGCTGCGCGAAAAGTTTTACGGGCGCGTTCGCCGGGCAAGGCTCTCGCAGGCAGCCATCGCCGTGCTGTCGATCGTGGCTTACCAAGGGCCGATCACTCGCGAGCAAGTCGATCGGCTTCGCGATTGCCCTTCGAGCGGCATCCTCTCTCAACTGGTACGGCGGAACTTGTTGGCCGTCGAACGCCATCCCGACGACCGCCGCAAGGTGAGGTATCGCACCACCGGACGGTTTCTCAGCCTGTTCGGTCTTGAGTCGCTTGACGATCTACCGCGGGTGCA
>Ga0114931_10004857_pt1 | contig 16691 bp, 12 predicted proteins | sample 2SBtaG_FD_89579 | JGI IMG/M metagenome (GOLD analysis project Ga0114931, IMG submission 89579) | Deep subsurface microbial communities from Kolumbo volcano to uncover new lineages of life (NeLLi) - 2SBTROV14_V59a metaG | ecosystem: Environmental > Aquatic > Marine > Volcanic | place: Kolumbo...
CGCCAAACCCCGGTTCGCCCCAGCGCTGCGCTCGCATTCGGACGCCGCGGACCTCGGCCCGACCCGCCAGAAAGACGAAGATCGCAATGAACGCGAGCATCGGATTGAACAACAGCCCCAGGACGACGAAGAGACCGGCCATGACCTGACCGACGCGCGCGGCGGCCACGGTGGCGGCGAAGTAGTCGAATCGCATCGCCAGAAGGGCGCGCAGCACCCGTCCGCCGTCCATCGGAAACGCCGGGAGCATGTTGAACAGAACGAGCAGGATGTTGATCGCCGCCAACTGATGGAGGAACCCGAGGCGGAGGAATGCGTCCGTTCCATCCAGCACCGCCATGGGGATGCCGAGAGCGAGGATCAGCCCCACCAGGGCGACGGCGATGACGACGTTGACCGCGGGCCCGGCGACGGCAATCCAGAACTCCTGCCACGGATTGATCGGGATCCGCTCCAGGCGTGCCACGCCCCCAATGGGAAGGAGCGTGATGTCCCGCGTGTTGATGCCGAACTGCCGGGCCATCTGGGCGTGCCCGAGTTCGTGCAGCACCACGCACGCGAAGACCGCAAGAACGAAGAGCACGCTCATCGCCGCCGCGCCGATCGTCGCGCCCTGGGACAGCGCCGAGAACGCGACCCACGCGATCAACACCCAGAACGTCCAGTGCATGTAGATGCCGATCTCGGCAACGGTTGTGAGTTTGATCGAACCTCTCATGCACCGACTCCCGGTCCCGCCTGGGGCCAATCATACTCGGGCAAACAACGCTCCCGACACGCATTGAGCCCGAAGCGCGTATCGTCAAGCCGATGGACTCCGCCGGTCAGCCCGGTTCGATCGAACGACCCGCACGCCGGGCAAGGATCGGCCCGACCAGTATCGTGGGGCTCGTGTTCCTCTTGGCCCTGGGGGCACTCTGCTTCGGGAGCCTGTTCTGGACGCTCGGGTCCGGGGCGATTCCTTGGGCGGTGCAATCGTCGGGCGACCCCGATGCACACAGGTCCACCACGCCGCGCTACAACGCAGGCGATCCGAAACAGGCTCGTCTGCCGCCGTTCTGGGTCCGACCCGGCCAGCGGACCATCCGCCGCCTCAACGGGCTCGTCCCCGAGCCGCAGATCAGGGCCATCACCGAGCGCTTCGAGCAGAAAGAAGGGGAGGTCCTCCGGAGCACGAGCGGGCCCGTGGCCGAGGCGGTGCGCCGGCACTGGCCCCGATATCCCCTCGGGACCGACGTTCTGGGGCGGGACGTGCTTATCCGAAGCCTGACCGGGGGGGCGATCTCGCTGGGAATCGGGCTGGCGGCGGCGCTGATCTCGGTCTGCCTCGGCACGCTCTACGGCGCGATCGCCGGCTCCGTCGGTGGTCGAATCGATGCGATCATGATGCGGATCGTGGACGTGCTCTACGGGCTGCCGTACATCCTGCTCGTCGTCCTGCTGGCCGTGGCGGCCGACGGGCTCGTGGATCGCCTGGAAACCGCGCGCGTGAGCCGAGCCATGGCCCAGCGCGACGCCTACGCAGCCCGGCTCGCCCAGACCTGGGCCCGGGAGAACGGGTCGTCGCCCCCGCCCGAAGTGCAGCAGCGTCTGGACGCCGAGGCGATCGGGCGATTCGGATCCGGTGAACTGAGCGCCTCGAACCGCATGGCGATCGACGTCATCGTGCTCCTGGTTGCCATCGGTGGCGTCAGCTGGCTGACGATGGCCCGGGTCATCCGTGGTCAGGTGCTCAGCCTCAAGGCCCGCCCGTTCATGGAGGCCGCCCGAGCGGTGGGCGTCCCGGCCCGCCGGCAGTTCGTCGGGCACCTGCTCCCCAACCTGGTGGGCCCCATCGTGGTCTACGCCACCCTGACCGTGCCCCAGGCGATCCTCCAGGAGTCGTTCCTGAGTTTCCTGGGCATCGGCGTCAAGCCGCCCCTGCCGAGTTGGGGAAATATGGCTGCCCAGGGGCTCGACGAACTCAACCCCTACGAGTCCAACTGGTGGCTGCTGCTCGTGCCGTGCGTGCTGCTCGGCTCGACGCTGCTGGCGTTGAACTTCGTCGGCGAGGCCCTGCGCGAGGCGATGGATCCGAAGCGAACCGGACCGGATCGATGAAACCGAAAAGTGATCCTTGCCGATCCGCGCGATCCGAAGCCGCGTCCGAGAACACCCCTGGGAGCGAAGATGGGCGGTCAAGGACAACGCGGCACCGAATCCTCCAGATCGATCACCTGACCGTGTCGTTCCCGGGGCCCGGATTGCGGCGGGTTCGGGCCGTCAACGGGCTGAGCCTGGGGATCGATCACGGGCGCACGCACGCGCTGGTCGGCGAATCCGGCTGCGGCAAGTCGGTCACGGCGATGAGCGTTCTTCGGCTCCTGCCGGTCCCCCCGGCCCGCTACGAAGGCGGTCGGATCCTGTACCGCGAAGGCGGACGGGAGTTGGACCTGTTGCGTGTGGGCGCGCCGGACCTGCGCGCGGTCCGAGGGGGACGCATCGCCATGATCTTTCAGGAGCCGACGACCTGCCTGAATCCGGTGTACACGATCGGGCAGCAGATCGTCGAGTCGATACGCCTCCATCGCGGTCTGCGTGGGAGCAGCGCGCGGCGCCTGGCCGAACAGACGCTCGAAGAGGTCGGAATCCGCGACCCGGCGCGCGGGCTGGACGCGTATCCGCATGAGTTCTCAGGCGGAATGCGCCAGCGCGTGATGATCGCGATGGCCTTGGTCTGCGAGCCGAGCGTCCTCCTGGCCGACGAACCGACGACGGCCCTGGACGTCACGATCCAGGCGCAGATCCTGGACCTGATCGCGTCGCTCAAGGCCTCACGCGGGATCGGCGTGCTGCTGATTTCGCATGACTTGGGCGTGGTCGCGGGCAGCGCCGACGTAGTCTCGGTGATGTACGCGGGCCGGATCGTCGAGCGGGCCTCGGTCCAGGATCTGTTCTCGAATCCGTTGCACCCGTACACGCGGGGGCTGCTCGCGTGCGTGCCCCGCCTGGATTCGACACAGGATCGCCTCCGGACGGTCCGCCAGATCACGAACGACCCGTTGCAGTTCCAGAACATCCCGGGCCTGGGCTCGGACTTGCGTGCCTGGTGGCCCGAGCAGAACCCGACGGGCGATGGGAATGAGGGGGGGACGTGGGTGGCTCAGCAGGAATCGGACGTAATCGACGTCCGGGTCGGCCCGGGGCACTGGATCGCCGCGATGCCCGTCGGATCCGTTGCAGCAAGCACCGGCTCAACCGCGTGAACGCATGGGGGCGATCAAGCCGCTTCCCGTGCATGCTTTCCCCGACTCGCCGACGCACAGCCAGGCATCGCCACGCCCGTTGTTCACACCGTTGCGGGCGATGTGGGGGTGTTCAGGTTTGCCCACATGAACAGGGGATTCTTCACCAAATGCCGGCCCGGATCGGCAAGTTGTGCAATATCAGTCATTTGTGATTCAACGAGTCGTGCATCTACAATGCGGCCCGGTGATATCGACGCAGTGGTCTGGACCGGTGGGTCTGTTTTCCACGGGCTGTACACACTCGTCGGCCCCGTCGGCCCGGGACTGGAGCGACGCCGGAGTCTGGTGATGGGCGTGATGCGCGTGGTCATTCTGGCAGATGATTCGTTTGCGCGTCGTGAGCAGGGGATGCTGGCCCGGCTGGAACTGGGCCTTGCCGACGAGGGCGAGCGCGTCGTCCACGCTGTGCCCGAGCGGGTGCTTTCGGCGACGGGCCAGCGGCTGTTCTCCCAGGCCGTGGGTTATCGGGACTCGGGGCTGGCCCTGAGCCGGGCGATGCGTGCGTCGCGGCTGCTCCACGACGTAAGCGCGCAACTGGGGGTCGCCCAGGCCGTGCAGATCGACGTGGTCCATGTGTTCGGGGTCCGGGCATGGGCGTTGGGGCTGGATCTGGCCGCCCAGGCTCAGGCCGAACTGGTGCTGGAACTCTCGTCGCCCGCCAACGAGGGCGACATGCACGTGATCCGCGAGGCGTCCGAGGCGTCGGTCGGCCCCTCGTTGTTTGTGCCGGACTCGGCCATGGAGCGTTGGGCGCGGAAAGTGGCGCCGGGGATCGACGTACGCGTCACCCCATGGGGCGTGCACTGTCCGACGCGGGCCAGATCGATTCTCCCGCCCGGTCGGCGTGTGGCGGTGATGGCCGGCGGATCGGGCACAGACGCGGGCGCGACACGGGCGGCAATCGAGGGGCTGGCTCGCGTGGCCCAGGAGAACGCGGAGGTGATGATCTTCCTCGACGCCGAGGCGGCACGCGCCAGCGCGTCGTGGGCGGTCTGTCGGCGCGTCGGCGTGCTGGATCGCGTCTCGCTGATCCCCGAGTTCGAGGCACGCCGGGAACTGGTCCTCCGCGGCGATCTGCTCGTCCTGCCGGACAGCCGCGGCGAGCACCGGAGCATCATTCTCGACGCCATGGCCGTGGGCATGGCTGTGGTCGCCGCAAGGGATGATCTGGTCGAGTGGTTCGTTGACGGGCGGACGGCGCTGCTCGTGAGCAAGGCCGACGCGGGCTTGTGGTCGGCGGTCGTCTCCTCGCTGCTGCGCGAACCGGACCGCGCCCGCACGCTGGGCCAGTCCGCCCACGCGTTTGTCCGCGAGCGGCACAAGGTCAGCGCCCATGTCGCGTCCGTGCTGGACGGGTACCATTCGGCCCAGCGACGAACCTCGATTCCGTTCGACGAGGCCGCCCGGGGTCCGGATCCGGCCTGAGCCGCCGTCCGAGAATCCGCGTCCCCGGTGGGCCCAGCCGCCCCTCCCGGAAAGACTGCCCCTTCTGCGAGCAGAATCTCTTGTGTCGCTCAAGTTCGGGCGCATGCTTTGGGTGTGCCGGCTTGTCCGCGGTCGTCCCTCTCGGGAGGCGCTGGGCCCCGGCAGACGACAATCGGTGATCTCAAAGAGAGAGGGTGCGCGATGAACGCGATGATCGTGGCGTTGGCCGCCTCGGCCATAGTGGGTCAGATCCAGCACGCCGGCGCCAGGTACGCCGACGATCAACTCTTGGCGACGCCCGTGCTCAATGCTCCCAATCGGGCCGACGACGTGCACCGCCCCGGGTTCAACGGGCGGATCTGGCGTGGGCCGGTGATCCTGGGCCCCAGCCCGCGGCATCATCCGGTGGTCGAGGGCAGCCCCGGCCCGCTCGCCTACGGAGCCGGGCCCAGGCCCCATGGGACGGTGTACGCCCACGTCGGGCACATGGTCATTTCGCTGGATCCGTGGACCCGTCTGCCCGACAGCGGGTTCGAGGACTTGGAGCGGGCACGCAATACCTGGCTGCGCCAGCGGGGCTACGTCGGTGGCGTGCGCACGTTCGTGAACGATCGGTACGCCGGCCCGCGGCACGAGACCAGGGCCGACCGATCCATGCCCAAGCCCAGGGCGACGATCCGGATCGCCCCCGAGATGCCCGTGCGCCACGGAACGCTGCGCGTGGACGCGGGGGGCTGAAGCCCCCCCCCGAGGGGGCCATACGGGCGACGCCGACAGGCCGGGCGCGGCATAATCCCGGCAGCGATGGGACGACTGCCGTTTGATCCGAGCAGGATGAGTGGGGCGGGGCGAACCGACCCGGACCGGGGTCGATCTGCCGACGAGCCGGTCAGCGTCTCGCGTCTGGCCGGGATGATCGACCGGGCGCTGCGTTCGGGGCTGCCGGCCAGAGTTTGCGTGATCGGCGAGATCAGCGGATTCCGCGAGCGCACGCACTGGTACTTCGACCTGAAGGACGCCGGGGCCGTGGTGGGGTGCGTGATGTTCGCCTCGGCGGCCCGGCGAGCGGGCTTCGTCCCCGAGAACGGGCAGGAGGTCGTCGCCTCGGGTCGGGTCGAGTTCTACGCCAAGCAGGGGCGAGCCTCGCTGCTCGTGGACCGGATCCAGCCGGTCGGGGCGGGGGCCCTTGAACTGGCGTTCCGGGCCCTGTGCGATCAACTCCGGGCCCGGGGCTGGTTCGATCCGGCCCTGAAGCGCCCGGTGCCGACGTTTCCCCGACGTGTCGCGGTGGTCACGAGCCGAACCGGGGCGGCCCTCCAGGACGTGCTGGCGACGATGGGGCGGCGCTGCCCGGCGGTGGGCGTGCTCGTGGTGGACGTTCTTGTGCAGGGCGAGCGGGCTGCGGACCAGATCGCCCGGGCGATCGATCTGCTCGGTCGCTGGCGGGCAGACCTTCAGATCGACGCGGTGCTCGTGACCCGGGGCGGGGGCTCGCGAGAGGATCTCTGGGCGTTCAACGAGCCGGAGGTCGCCCGGGCGATCCACGAGTGCCCCCTGCCGGTGGTGGCGGCGATCGGGCATGAGACGGACACGACGATCGCGGAACTGGTCGCCGACGTGCGCTGCGCCACGCCGACGCAGGCGGCGGTGCGCCTGACTCCGGACGCCGGGGCGCTGGGCGAGCAACTGGACGCCCTGGGCCGGCGAATGGGGTCCATGGTCCGCCGGCGGGTCGAGCACGAGTCGGTCCGCCTCGGTTCGGCGGCGAGGCACCCGATCCTCGTCGATCCGCGGTCGATCATCGAGCGGGCCCGCCAGCGCGTGGACAACCTTGGGCGGCGTCTGGGCGAGTCGGCATGGCGCCGGGTTCACGTGGGCGCGCGCACGATCGGGGATCTGTCGGCCCGGCTCGAACGCCACAGGCCCGCCGCCGAGCACGCACGCCGATCGGCCTGGCTGGAACGGGCCGCGGCTCTGCTAGAGGCGAGCGTGCGCGCCCGCCTGAGCCGGATTGGTCTTGGCGACCCGGCGCGGCGCCTGTCGCGGGCTGCCGGGGTTCTCCTGCGCGAGCGGGGGGCGGAACTGGACGCGCTGGAGCGAGAACTGGAGGCGATCGGGCCAGTCGGGGTGCTCCGGCGGGGTTATTCGTACACGCGGGACGAAAACGGGGCGATCCTGCGATCGATCGCGGGCGCGGCACCGGGGCAACGGATCGAAACCAGGCTCGTGGACGGGTCGATCTGGTCGGTCGTCTCCGACGGGTCGCGTGCCGCGTTGCCGGGGCCCGCGGATCCTCCCAAACGCCGGCGCGGGCGACGCTCCGGTCGGCCCGGACCGGATCAAATGGACCTCTTCGGCGCCGGCGGGTAACGTGTCGGACGTGGGCAAGGCCGAGAAACAGCGCACCGGGCAGGAGCTGCCCGAGGATTTGTCCTTCGAGGAGGCGCTGGAGCGGATCGAGTCGATCGTCGAGCAGATCGAGTCTGGGCAGATCGGGCTGGAGGAGTCGATCTCGGCCTATGAGCGAGGGGTCGGGCTGATCCGGCGCTGCCGATCGATCCTGGATCGGGCCGAGCAGCGCGTCGAGGAACTGACCCAGAAGGTCTTGGGCGAGGTGGACGAGGCAGACGGGCCAACCGACGGATGAGGTCCTACGAGGTTCTGCTCCTGGTGGCCAAGCTGATCCCGCTGGCGTTCGCGTTCGCGTTCGGAGCGTGCATCGGATCGCTGATCAACGTCATCGTGTACCGGATGCCGCGGGGGATCGGGATCGTGAGCCCGCCCTCGGCCTGCCCGGCGTGCGGAACGCACCTGACGTGGCGTGAGAACATCCCGGTGCTGGGGTGGGTGCTGCTGCGGGGGCGATGCCGATTCTGCCGATCGCGGATCTCTGCCGAGTACCCGATCGTCGAGGCGGCTGTGGGACTGCTGATCGCGGGGTTCTTCGGGCTGTGGTACCTGACGCCGCCCGATGCCCATTGGGCGTGGATCGGGTGGGGGTCGATCCGCCCGGCATGGGCAGGCGGGGGATTCACGGCGACGTGGCCCCTGTTCGTCGTGCTTGTGGTGCTGCTGGGCTCGTTGGCGGCGATGACGCTCGTGGACGCCAAGACGACGATGATCCCGCTGGGTCTGGCCTGGTTCCCGACGGCGGTCGCGCTCGTGGGGTACACGGGGTTCGCCGCGTGGCTGGAGTACGCCGGGGCGGGCGGGCTGTCGCGGTCCGAAACGGGGTACGCCTGGTCGATCCCGACACCGGGGCCTGCGGATTGGGGGTGGATCGCCGCGTCGATCGGGGGGATCGTTGGGATCGGGCTGGGCAACGTGCTGCTGGCCACAGGGCTGATCCATCGGAGTTTCGAGGGCTACGAGGCGTGGGAGCGGGAGACCTACGGCGGGGATTCCGGCGCGGCACAGGAGGAGCGAGGTAAGGCGGATAAGCCCGATGCCCCCGCGACGGGAGACGGGAGGCGATCCGAGCCGGGACCGGCGCCGAGAGAGGGGTTCTGGCGGGCGGTCGGCGCTGCGCTGCTGGCTGTGGTCGTGTTGGGAGTGGTCGGCGGCGTGACGGCGGGGGTATTTGGGTTGAACCCATGGGTCGGGGCCGGGCCGGGCGTGCTGCTGGGTCCGATCGTGGGCGGGCTTTTCACGCGGCGGCTCTGGCCTCGGGTCAAATCTCGCTCGGAGGGGCAGCCATCGTCTCAGGCGGAGGTCTGGATCCTGTACCCGCACGCCCTCCGCGAGATGGTGCGGGAGTTGGCGTTCGTCGCCCCGTGCGTTCTGCTGGCCTGGGTCGGGTGGAAGGTCGGGCCGATGCTGGGCGGGACTGGCATTTCGGCAACACTGGCCTCGCTCTGGGTCCGGGTGCTGGCAGGGGTTCTGACTGGGTACCTGGTTGGCGGGGGGATCGTCTGGGGGGCGCGGATACTCGGGACGCTGGCGTTCGGGAAGGAGGCGATGGGCCTCGGCGACGTTCACCTGCTGGCGGCTGTGGGTGCGTGCCTGGGATGGATCGATCCGACGCTGGCGTTCTTTGTGTTCGCGCCGTTCGTGGGGCTGTACGGGGTGCTCCTGATGTGGGCTTGGGCAGGCTCGGGGAGCCGGGCGCTGCCGTATGGGCCGTCGCTGGCGGTCGGCACGGTGCTGGTGCTGCTGGGCAAGCCGTTGATCGTGGCGGGGCTGAACCTGTTGATGCGCGGGGCGGCTCCGATCGCGATCCCGTGATTGCCTCGGACCCGCGAAGTGGCCGGCGCAATGCAGGCGAGACGATGAATGTGTAGGCTAGGATGGGCGGCTGATCGTGGCGTGGCGTGCCCCGGGGCACGCCCAAGCGGGAGGATCTTCTGATGACGAGGCAAGGGCGTGTCTCGGGATGGGCTCGGTTGGGTCGGTTGGGCATCGGGCTGGTCCCGTTGGCGGGGATGTTCGTTCTGATTGGGTGCTCGGGCGTTGCCCAGAAGGACTACGACCGGGTGTTCGGCGAGAACACCGAACTGCGTGAGCGGAACGCGTCGTTGGAAAAGGAGGCCGAGGCGTCGCGGCGAAACGCGGCCCAACTGGCATCGCAAGTGGACGACCTGACCGCTCAGATCGACCGCCTGGCCGCGGATACAAGGGTGGCCTCGGCGGACCCGACCGGGTTCGAGGGCATCCCGGACGTCGGCGTGAGCCGGCAGGCCGGGGGCGAGGTGGTCGTGGCGATCGCCGGGGACGTTCTGTTCGACTCCGGTTCGATCGCCCTCAAGCCGTCGGCCAAGACATCGCTGGACAGCGTTGCCACCGTGCTCAAGGGGCGTTACGGGGCGAATCTGATCCGGATCGAGGGGCACACGGACACCGATCCGATCCGCAAGAGCAAGTGGAAAACCAACGAGCGCCTCAGTTTCGAGCGAGCCAATGCCGTTGAGCAATACCTCGCCTCAAAGGGTGTCAAGTCGCGTCGCATGTACTCGGCGGCGTTCGGCTCGGCCAACCCCAAGGCGAACAAGAAGGCCAGCCGGCGCGTCGAGATCGTCATCCTGGCCCGCTCGGGCTAGATCGCGGGTCGAGTCGTTTGGCCCAACCCGGCCCGTGCGAGGAGGGGTCCGGCCGGTCGTTATCCGGAACAAGCACCGATCCAGCGCCGTGGAGAATGATCCGGGACCGATGCCCACGGAATCGGCGCTGTTTTTCGTCCGCGCGACCGGCCGGATCGGCTATACTCCAAGCGAAACCATGGGGACTCGAATGGGATTCGGCGGCTCGGGCAGCCGGTCCCCGGCGTCCGTCGGGCTTGCACGAGGGGGGAGGATCCTCCACTGCGCCCGGTCGCACCTGACTGAGGAGGGAATCCGGACATGAATACGGCAAAGACGATGTTCGTTGCGGCGCTTGTGGCCTGCACCAGTGGCTCGGTGCTGGCGATCGGGCCCGGTGATCTGATCTTCACCCGCCGCGATACAGGCGGTCCCGATCAGATCAACCTGTTCAGCGGCGGGGTCGTGACGAACCTCGTTACTTTCGATGACCCGATCACGCGCCTGTCGGACCTGGTGATGGCCCCGGACGGGACGGTGTTCGTCGGGAATGGGCCGCTGCCCCCGCCCGACCCGAACGTGAGCTCGGCGAGCATCATCCGGGTGCAGGACATCCTCGGAACGCCCGTGATCACGAATCTGGCCAGCGGCATCCCGCTGTGGAATCCGGTGGGCGTGACGTTCGACGTGGGCAATAACCAGGTGCTGACGGTGAACAACCTGGGGTCGGACTTTGACGTGACGGACCGCGCCGAGGGGGTGCTCGGCGTCGAGTTGGATGGAACCGTCACCAAGGTGTTTGAGCAGAATCCGCTTCCCCCCAGGCCCCGTTTCGAGGCTGGCGGGTACATCGAGCCGGATCCGCAGGGCACGGGCGACTTCATCACGGTGAGCGTCAACGGCGGCATTTTCGATGGCGGCGGGGGCGGCGTCGGCGAGTTGCAGGGGAGCCAGTTGTACCGGCTGGAGGTGCCCGGCGCGGGAGCCGTAGGCACCGGATCGCTGCTGGTGGACCTGAGCGATACGACCGTGACAGGGCTGGCCGAGCCCCTGACGTTTGTCGTCGGGATCACGAGCGTCCCGGGCACGAACGAGTTGTTCGTGACCAACAAGGCGGACCTCGACTCGGTCTTCCGCGTGACGCTCACGGGCGACGGGCAGTTCGAGAGCATCACCAAGATCATCGATGGGCTCAACGATCCGGAGGAAATCACATACGACCCGTTCAACGACAAACTCGTGATCGCCGAGGTGGACAAGATCTCCCGGATCAACTTGGACGGGAGCGGGTACGAGGTGCTCGTCGAGACCAGCCGCGTGCGTGGGATCGTGGTGATCCCGTCGCCGGCGGGCCTCTCGACGTTGGCCCTGGGCGGTCTTCTGATCCTGCGTCGCCGGCGTTAGGGGCGCCAGATCGGACCAATCCGAATCGATCAGAGCCCCGCGTCGGGTCTCCGGCGTGAGGGTTTCTGCTGCGCCTGGAGCTGGAAGAAGTCCGGATCGCGCCGATCAGATCCCGTATGATATGGGCTGCCTGACGGATCCAAGACGATCCCCGGTCGGTCAGGTCCGACCCGGCACACGCTGGTCTCCGGACCGGGTCTGATCGTCTTTGGGCCAAGCCCGACGAACCAGTGTGCCGATGAGTATTCGGACGTCAGGTGGTCCTGGAGCGGGATCGTGCCCGAGAGCCTGCAACTGAGAATCGAGTGTCGGTCCGAGGCACCCCGGCGGGTCGAGGTGCGTTTTGATGCCGATCGGGCCAGTGTCGTGATCGGCTCATCCGCGGAGGCGGACGTACGAATCGATCACCCGACGGTGGGCGGGCGGCAGTGCCGACTGACGCGAGGGGCCGATGGCTACCGCCTCGAAAACCTCGATGAGGAATGGGGAACCGTCGTCAACGGGACCGAGATCACCGATTCTGTTCAGATCGGCGACGGGGACGAGATCGAGGCCGGCAGCGTCGTGATGATTTTGGAGGTCTCCCAAGAGACGGCCAGTGGGCCTCAGGAAAGCCTGCCCGCATCCGAAGCCGCAGATGGGGGGACCGTTCCGGAGGGGGGAGGTGGAGCGGGAGACGACGCCCCGGCCGAGCCCGCTCTGACAGACCCACCGATTGACGACCCCTCCGAATCGGCGGTCGCTTCCGCACCGCACGACCCCGAGCCGGGTAACCAACCCGATCCCGAGGTGGGGAAACCGCTTGAGGCCTCGCGAGCAGGGGGATCAATCGATTCCGAGGGCGCAGCGGGAGAAACAAGCGAGGGCGACGATCGGTCGGGAGCGGGGGCGTGCGAGCCTCGGGCCGAGGCAGGAATCGAAAGAAGGTCCGAGCCGCACGTCGATCCCGGGACCGAACCAGCAGTCGAATCCAAGGCCGAGCCAAGGACCGATCCGGGGACCGATCCGGGGGCCCAGGCCCATGCCGAATCGGGAACCGAGCCGCAGGCCGAACAGAGGAAGTCCGGGGGAAGCTGGCCCGACACGCCCGCCGGGGTCCTCTGCCGGCGATTGGAGGACGCGAGCCCGGACCTGGTTGGCGACTGGGACCGTGGTGCGCTGCTGGATCTGGTCGCCAGTGCCATCGAGCAGGCGTCGGTGTTCGGGTTCAAGGACGAGGCGGATGTGCAGGATTACCTCCGGTGTGTACTCATGCTCGGCGGGCCGATCGTGGACCGGGGGTGTGCGGTGCCGGAGGTCTACTTCGCGTTGGCTCATCCGCGCAAGTCCGTCCGCGAGCGGATGGATCGGGCCCTGCGCCTGGCCCGTCAGCGCGGGGGCGGGGAGGAGCCGGATTCGCCCGGTTCGGCACGCGGCGACGCGACGCGGATCGATTCGCCGCCGACCAGAGAGCAGGCGACCCCCGCAGGAGCCGTTCCTGCCTCTGGACCCGATTTAGCCACGCCGAGTGAGGCCTCGGGCGATGACAACGGTTCGCACGGGACGCGCACGACGCCACCACCCGAGACGCTGATCGACGAGCCGGGGGAGGGCGTCCCCGAAATGGCCGGCTACGAGGTGATCGAGCGGATCGGCTCGGGCGGGATGGGGACGGTCTACCGGGCGCACGATCAGAAACTGGACATCGACGTGGCGATCAAGGTCATCCGCTCGCTGCATCCCGAGGCACAGCGACAACTGCTCGAGGAGGCCCGCTCGGCGGCCAAACTCCGGCACCCGAACATCGTGCAGGTGTCCAGATACGAGCAGCACGGGCGTGGCGGGTACTACGTGATGCAACTCGTGGAGGGTCTGGACGCCAGCGAGTTGCTGGCCAGGTTCACGGACCACGCCGCGTACGACGAGCGGATCGACCGGGTCCTTGACCTGGCCGACCTGCGTCAGTCCGAGTTGTGCCCCGAACTGCGGGCGGTGCTGGGGGGCAAGCAGGCGTACTACCGGCTGATCGCGTGGTGGATGGCGGGGGTGGGCGACGGGCTGGAAGTGGCCCATCATCGCCGGCTCATCCACCGTGACATCAAGCCGAGCAATCTGTTGCTCTCGCCGGAGGGTCGCCTGATGATCGCGGACTTCGGGCTGGCGGCCAGGCGTGGGGGCTCCACCGGCGAGGGGGGATCTCGGGTGGGAACGCCGCGGTACCTGGCCCCTGAGCGGGTGGCCGAGTGGGCCGATCCGTCGGGTCGATTGGTTGGCGATCCGCGTGGGGACGTGTGGAGCCTGGGGGTAACGTTCTACGAGTTCCTGGCGCTCAAGGCGCCGTTCTCGGGCACAACGGACGAGGTGCTGCGTCAGATCGTCTCGATCGATCCGTGCCCCCCGAGCGACTTGTGCTGGTCGGTGCCCTCGGAGTTGGAGCAGATCTGCATGCGGGCGCTGCGTCGGGACGCGGAGGACCGGTACGCCCGCGCCGGCGATCTGGCCGACGACCTGCGCACGTGGCTGGCGGGCAATCCCCTGCCCGTCCGTCACGGCTCCCCGAGTGGGGTCTGGTCGTGGCTGGGCAGCCGGACGGGCGGGGGCGGCAGATCCTGAGGAACGAACCGGGCGTGATCCGCCGGGGCTCGGGGTGGCGGGGGGCCGCTTTGCCGCGATGGATCGGCCCCGGTAGGATCAGCCCACGCGGGAGCGGGTCTGCGGGCGAACGATGAACCAGTCCAACGTCATGGCCGACGAGTCGCTAACCCCCGTTCCGCACGCGGACCACACGCGGCGACTCGTGCTGGAGGTCGAGGCGTCCGGCCAGGGCGATCCGCTCGATGTCGAGACGCTGGATCCGATCCTGCTCGTGGGACGATCGTCGGCGGACGGCTCGGGCGAGCCGATCCGCGTGCAGGTGAGCGAAGAGGGCATGATCATCAGCAAGGAGCGCGAGGGTGGCACGGGGGTTGGCGGAAACTTGCTGCGGATCGGGCAGTGGCGCCGCGTGGGCGCGGTGCGCGTTCGCGTCCGCGTGTCGGACGGAGCGGAGGGGGCAGAGGGTGGGGCGTGGGCCGAACCGCGGATCCTGGTCCAGTCGGCCGCCGGGGATCGGAAGATCGAGCAGCGAGCGACGCTCCCGACGGACGAGGGCCGCCAGTTCGTGCTGGGCAGGAGCCGCGGCGAGACGGACATGGCTGTTGACGATGAGCACGTTTCGCGCCTGCACGTTCGGTTCTTCGTTCGGCGCGGACAGCAGATGGTCGAGGATCTCCAGAGCCGCTGGGGCACGTTGCTCAACGGGCGTGCGCTGACGGCGGCGACGCGAATCCACCACGGCGACGAACTGAGGATCGGCACGTCGGTCGTGCGATACACCTGCTACTGGGACGTGATTACATCGGGCGATTCGGATCGGGATCGCCCCCGCTCGCACAAGACGGCGCCGGCGATCGAAGGGCCCGAATCGGATGATTCACCTCGCGGGCGGTGCGCCCGGCGCGGTCGGCCGTTCGCTGATCGGATTCGCGGGGCACTGAGGCAGACCCGGGGATACGTCGCCCGCCGGGATCGGACGGGGACGATCGTGCGCTCGGGCCTGATCCTGCTGGTGCTCGTCCTGGTCGTGGTCGTGGTGGGGCTGCTCATTCTCCAGGCGCGGCCCTGAACCGAGGCGGGGCAACGATCGGGAGGGCCACCGGGGATCTACGCGCCCTCGTCCTGGCGAAGTTCGATCTGCGTGGACACGTCGCGGGCGCGCTGGGCCTGGTAGCGCAGGCGGATCAGCCCGCCTTCGGGCCCGGACACGATGAACCGAAAGATCCGGTGCCCCTGCCCGGGGATACCGTCCGGAACCTGCACGCGCCCGGGCTCGTGTCCGGGGCTGGGACTCATCGCCATGTCGATCCAGCGCGAGAGTGTTCCCGACGCCACGATCGACGCCCCCTGGCGCCCGTCGGCGAAGAGGATGTCGTTGGTCCCGATCCCGCGCTTTGCCTGGACCTGCGTCCGCGACGGGATCAGGTTCTCGTTGTCCATCTGGATCGTCACCGACCAGAGCCCATCGCCGATCTGCTGAACATGTTGCCGCCCAAACGACAGCTTGGGCATCTGCCCCGCCTGGAGCATCGTGAACGCGAAGTTGCGGTGGCACTCCTCCTCGAGCATGAACGTCGGGGTGGTGCGGCTGGACCACTTGTTGGGCCCTCCGATGAGCACCTTCCCGTACCGCGGATGGTCGTACTCCGTGTAGTCGGTAAACAGCTGCCCGAAGGCGATCTTGTCGCGCCAGAGCCACTGGAGTTCCCGGTCCGGGCTGCTCACGTCCCGCTGGAAGAACTTACTCGTCGACCAGAGTTCATTCGTGAAACTGATGATCCCGAGCCCCTCGGCCATCCAGTTCACGAACCCGCCATGCACGGTGTACAGATCCTTGTAGATCACCATGTACCGGTAGTATGGAAGCATCTTTTCCCCGAGTCGGCCCAACTCGTCGTAGACCCGCCGATCCGCGCCCGGGTAGGACGATTCCAGGTACGACGCGCCCGGACCACGGAGGATCATCCCCCCCGAGTTGTGATAACTCTGCGACGACGCGATGTTGGGCCGGGAGCGGATGAACGCCGCGATCGCGCTGGTCTCAGGGTGGCTCAGCGGATACGGACCGGCCCCGAACTGCACGTACGTCGGCTTCCAGTCGCTGGGCCAGTTGCGGTTCATGTCGTCCCCGCCCGGGCCGTCCTCGTTGATCCGCCCGTCCCCGTCGTTGTCGATCCCCTCCGAGCCCAGCGGCGTCCACTCGCCCTTCTTGTCCGCGGCGACGCGCTTGAAGATCCGCGGATCATCCCGGTCGCGGATCCACCGTCCGTTCGGATCTGGCATCCACATGCTCGTGATGTGCCCGTCCCCGTCCAGGTCGTCGGGCGGGTCTTCATCGAAGAGCCCGTCGCCGTCATCGTCGATCGGGCGCTGGTTGCTCCGGCTGCTGTGGGGCGTGTTGGGATGATCGAACCAGTACTGCCGCCCGTCGGGGTTCTGGCTGGGCAGGAAGTAGAACGTGAAGTCGTTCAAGAGTTGGGTCAGGTCGTCGTTGTGCCCGAACGCCTTGGTCAGGTACCACAGCGAATACATGACCACCTCGCCGGCCTGGATCTCGTTGCCGTGGACGTTGCCGTCGATCCACATCGCCGGCTTGGTCCCGTCGGCGCCGGTCTCCGGGTTGTTCACGATCGCCACGACCATCGGACGGCCCTGGAGGCTCTGGCCGATCTCCTGGAGCGTGACGATCTCCGGGTAGGCCTCGGCGATGGCATGGAGCTGGCTCTGGATCTGCGGATACGTGTAGTAGCGATCCCAGGCGATCTCGACCTTGCCTGGGATGTGCTCCTGGGCCGTGGCGATCGCCCCCGACGCCGCCAGCACAGCCGCCATGACCAGCACGTTTCGGATCACGTTCTTGTGCATCGAATCCAACTCCGCTGCAACGAACCAACCGTCGGTGGGACGAACACCCTGCCCATCATCCAAGAAACGCTCTCCCCTCCCTACTGCTCCCCCCCGCTGCTCGCCGGCTGCCCCTCCTGCC
>Ga0114931_10004858_pt1 | contig 16690 bp, 16 predicted proteins | sample 2SBtaG_FD_89579 | JGI IMG/M metagenome (GOLD analysis project Ga0114931, IMG submission 89579) | Deep subsurface microbial communities from Kolumbo volcano to uncover new lineages of life (NeLLi) - 2SBTROV14_V59a metaG | ecosystem: Environmental > Aquatic > Marine > Volcanic | place: Kolumbo...
CGGCTTCGCCGCGCGCATCACTAATTATTTCTAGAGAATTTGAATTTTTCTAAAAGAAAAATTAACGGCATTCACTCAACGGACTAGAAGTCCGTGGTACCTCTGCCGAATTAACTTCAGTATGGAAAATAATTATGGTAAATTTTAAATAAACAACACACAAACTAAACTACATGAATCTAAAACAAGGAAACAAATATTCTTTTCAATTAGAAAAAGAAACTAAAGAGGGCGTATTTGTCAACGAACTAAATGGATTTGTATACATAAAACTCAAGTCCGGATACAATATAGGAATAAAAAAAGAAAACATCAAAAAAATAACCCTTTTGGAAGAAAGAAAAGAAAAGGAAATAAAAGAAGAAAAAGTAACTGAAAAGAAAGGTCTTCCAAAAATATCAATTCTTCACACAGGCGGAACTGTCGCAAGCAAAGTTGATTATTCAACAGGTGCAGTCATCGCACAATTCAGCGAAAAAGAAATTCTAAAACTATTTCCAGAAATAAAAGACATAGCAAATATAACTTCAAAACTAATTGGAAACATGCAATCAGAAATGATGCGTTTCGCACATTACAACATTCTAGCAAAAGCTGTAAAAAAAGAAGCTGAAAACGGAGCAGACGGAGTAATAATAACCCACGGTACAGATACAATGCATTTCACTTCTGCAGCATTATCCTTTGCATTAGAAAATTTGGGAATACCAGTTATACTGGTTGGTTCTCAAAGAAGCAGTGACCGACCAAGTACGGATGCGGCAATAAACTTAATCGCAGCAGCAAGATTCATTGCAGATGCAGATTATTCAGGTGTCGCAATTTGCATGCATGAAGGAACAAGTGATGAAAAATGCATAATTATTCCAGGAACAAAGGCAAAGAAATTCCACACATCAAGAAGAGACGCATTCAAGTCAATAAATTCAAAACCAATCGCAACAGTAAATAAAAAAATTAAAACAATATCTGGATATGTTAAAAGGGATAAAACAAAAAAAATTGAACTAAAATTATTCAATGAAGATCTTAAAATAGGAATTATTCAACCGCACACTCAAATGTTTGCAGAAGAATTCTTAGCGTACAAAAATTTCGATGGCGTCGTCTTAGAATTATTAGGTATAGGGCATTTACCAACAAGGAAAGTTGACGTACATACAGATGAGAATGAAAAAATCATTGATGCAATAAAATTCTTAGCAAAAAAAATGCCTGTTGTCGCTTCAGCACAAACTGTTTATGGACGAATAGATATGAATGTTTATACTCCTGGAAAACAATTAATTGAAGCCGGAGTCATTGGAAATTATTCAGATATTCATACAGAGACTGCGTTTATCAAACTAGCGTGGTTATTGTCAAACTACGATAAAAAAGAAGTAAAAAAACTCTTTACAAAAAATATAAGAGGAGAACTCACAAAGAGAACAGAAGAGGAATTCTTATCCGAATAAAATCACAAGACAATTCGTGTTTCTTTCAAGATGCTAAACAAAGGCACTAGACAAGTCCATACAAAAGCTAATTATAGCCAATACACACCCATAAATATGATAAGATATAAATACTATATAATACTAATTAATACTTATGAGTACGCAAATTAGTTTAAAATTGTCAGAAAGAATGATGGAAGAAGCATTGAAACACGTCGAGGACAAAGGATATGAGAATCTTCAAGATTTTATTAGAGAAACACTAAGAGAAAAACTCTTTGAGGATGAAGAAATTAACGGAATGCAAACATACTTAGCAAGCATTCCATCTTTAGCAAAAAACTGGATATCAAGGGAAGAGGATGAAGAATGGGCACATTTACAAAAAGAGAAATAGTTGTGTTTCCCTTTCCTTTCACAGATATGATGAACAAAAAACTAAGACCTTGTCTTGTGCTATCTGAATAAATGGGAGATGATATATTATTGTGTCAAATAAGTTCTCAAAGAAGTAAGAAAGATAAATTTTGCATACATCTAAACGACGAAGATATGAAAAAGGGAAATCTTCATACAGAAAGTTACATAAGATGCAATATGCTCTTCACAGCAAGTAAATCACAGATTCAAAGAAAGATATGTGAACTAAAACCTCAGAAATATTCAGAAGTAACAAAAAAGATAGTAAACATAATAAAGTAAAAAGGATTTCAGAAAAAAATGAATAATAATTACAAAGAACTCGGTTTCATGTGCGGACTTGAAATCCATCAACAAATCGAAGGAAAAAAACTTTTCTGCAATTGTCCAACTACAATAAGAAAGGACAAACCTGATTACACATTTTTCCGTAAACTTCGTGCTGCTGCAGGAGAGACTGGAAAAATTGACAAGGCTGCAAAGTATGAAATGGAGAAATCAAAAATATTTGAATATCAAGGCTACTACAATACAATATGTTTAGTTGAGCAAGATGAAGAGCCACCAAGTCCAGTAAATGAAGACGCCGTAAACATTGCACTACAAGTTGCAAAACTTCTAAACATGACAATTGTCGATTCAATTCAATTCATGAGAAAAACCGTTATTGATGGCTCGAATGTTTCTGGCTTTCAGAGAACTGCACTGATAGGTTATGATGGATTTATCGAAGTTAATGGAAGGAAAATAGATGTTGAATCAATTTGTTTAGAGGAGGAGGCTGCACAGGTAATAAAAAGAACTGAAGAAAAAGATATTTACAACTTAAGCAGATTAGGGATACCTCTTTTAGAAATTGCAACAGCACCAGACATAACAACACCTGAAGAATGTAAGAGTGTTGCAGCACATATTGGAATGCTTCTGAGGAGTACAGGAAAGATGAAAAGAGGAATCGGCTCTATCAGACAAGACGTTAATGTTTCAATTAGAGGAGGGGCAAGAACTGAAATAAAAGGTTTTCAAGACATAAAAAGCATTCCTCGAGTAATTAATAACGAAATCGACAGACAACTTAAGTTAATAAAAAAAGGCGAGAAGATAGAATCAGGAGTCAGAAAAGCTGAACCTGACGGAACAACTAAATATCTAAGGCCTATGCCTGGCGCTGATAGAATGTATCCTGAAACAGATATTCCAACAATTATTCCGAACACAAAAAATATCAAAACCATAGAAACTTTGGAAGACAAACAAAAAAGATACGAAAAGGAATATGACTTAAGTTCAGATTTAGCATCTATGGCTGTAAAATATGAGCCAAAAACAAATAAGAATTTTGAAATTGACTTCAAAGAGTTTTCAAAGGTACCTCCAAAAACAATTGTTGATACTGTTTTAATTAAAATACCTACATTAGAAAAAAAAGAAAAAGCGGATTTTGGAGCAAAAAAATGGCTGTTTGTTGAAGAATTATTTTCAGCAATAGAAAAGGGAATAGTTTCGGCATCATCAATTCCTGACGTATTATCTGACTTTGTCAAAACGCACAAATTCTCACCTGAAAAATATAAACAGATGGATGACAAAGAACTTAAAAAAATAATTAAAAAAATAATTTCTGAAAATAAAGATGCTCCGAGAGGACTAATAATGGGAAAAGTAATGGGACAGACAAAAGGAAAAGCTGACGGAAAAAAAGTTAATGAAATAGTTTCTAAATTACTTTAAATCAAAATCAATCATGACTGGTAAATGGTCTGATAGAGGAATTCTTAATATTTTATATTCATTTACTTCAACATCGTGGGATGTTAAAACATAATCTAATACTCTAGATGGTTTAGCTGTTGGTTGAGTAAAATGATTTAGATCGTGGTTAAGTTTTGCTTTGTTTTCAAGACGCGTATTTAATAAGATTTCATCTATTTCTTTTTCTCCTGCAAATGTATTGAAATCTCCCATAAGAATTAAATGACCTGTTGTTTGTTTTACAATATTAGCTATATCTTCGAGTTGTTTTTTCCTAGCTTTCTTTCCTAAAGAAAGATGAGCAAGAAGTATTGTAACTTTTTTAGGACATCTGACTACAACTTCAATCAAAATCCTTTTAACTCCCTTGCTTAACACATGGTGCTTTATGTGGTCTATTTTGTATTTCGTGAGAAGTGCTATTGCTTGTTTTCTCATTTTAGGCATTAATTTTTTGAATAATTTCCCTGCTCCTTTGTCAATATATTTTACTGCTTCATCAAAATTTTTCATTTCTAATCCATCACAGAAAAATTTAGCTTCGTCTCTGTCAGCCCTTTTAGAACCTATATCGACTTCAACAAGTCCTAAAATATCTGGATTGAATTTTTTTAATTCTTCAATTATTCTTTTATCAAGACCTTTAGGAGGAACAAATATTTCTCTGTAAATATTAAAGTAATCATACCATTTGCCTTTAAGACCTGAACAATATTCAATATTATAACAAATTAATTTAACCATTAGCTCAATTGTGAAAATTGCAACATATAAAAGTTTCGGAATCAGAGGGTGTGTCCCAAGTCTATCGTACTGTGCTTTGTTCGCATCGTAATTTTTTTTTGTCACCGAGTTATTTATAATCGCAATTGATATCTAATACTTCGCTAGGCAGTACTTTTGGGACACACCTGGAATTAGATGTACTTCTTATACAATTCCCAAAATATGGCGACCCACGACATTGAATCATCAGTTATATAAAGTGACCTTTTGAAAGGTTTACCATTTGCAAAATACAATTCATAGAAATTTCCATATTTTTGAATTAGAATTTTATATTGTTTCAGATATTTTTTTAAAAGTTTTTTATCATACTTCTCGATAAATTTAAGATAACATAATCCAAGATGCATCCAAATTGTATCTTTTTCATATCCGGGCACAAAAAAATCTGCAAAATGAAAATCTTTCGGAATATCCTCTTTGGAAGTGTACTTCAATGGCCAAGGGACATCCAATTTTTTCTTCATAATAGAAGCTATTGTCTTTTTTGCCATTGTTTTATCAGTTATTATGCCCGACCAAAAAGGAAATGTGTTTGCATCTCCAGCGATAATATCGTTACCGGATAAATCCTCTAAGAAATAATTTCCGTTCCAAAAATATTCTTTTACTAATTTTGAATAATTATATTTAGTTAAGGGAGTATCTATACCTATTTTATTCATATCTTTTACAAACATTCCCAAAAGACAATTATTATAACAACTACTTTGCCTTATGCTGTAATCTTTCATGGAAGAAAAAATTTTGTCTTTTCTAAGCAAACCCGTTTTTTTATCGATATCTTCATTATAAATCTTAATAGAAATTATTTGAAAGAAATATTTATACTTGTCAATCAAAGCTTTATCATTTAACAAAATCAAACTATGAAGCATATAAGCAGCTGATTCGGGAGAGTGACTTGGAAAATTTATGGGTCTTCCATTCGGTCTTATTTGAGTAGTTATTCTTCCTGCAGAATGGTATTTTTGCATGGCATATTTGAGAGTGTCTTTTACTTTTTTTTTATATCCTAAATTTATCAAAGATTCACATATCATTCCGAAATCTCTTGCGTAAAACTGACAAAAATGACCTGAACTCACCATAAAATAGCAATCTTTGGTGTTATATGCTTTCTCAATTATTATTTTTGATATTTCTTCAACAGAACCAGAATATTTTTTTATACCTGTAAATTTTATTCTAATTGCTCTAGTAACAATTCTTAATCCTTCGAGAATTTGAAACAAGAAATCTGCCATTTTAGAATAATATATTCAAACACATATTAAATATTATTGATTTTTCGCTTTAGATTTCATTATATTAAGTTTTTCAACCTGTTTATCCAATCTGTTAGCTTCCTTTACAACTTCTTTTAATTTAAATCCATATACTGTGAGCATCAAAAGACCTATAACTGATATTATAATATCTTTCAGACGAATTATTAGCGATATTGCAACTCCTGTCGCCGAACCAATTTTTAGTATATTAAATACAGAAATTTGACTTGCTTCAAGGGAGCCTAATGCCATAGGAATCGGAATAAGATATGCTGCTCCAACAAAACTAAATATTAAGAAAATCTGCATCGGTGAGAGGTCTTGTCCCAGCATACTTCCCGCTATTGAATATTCAAAAAACATAAGAATCCATGATAGTGCAGAAACTAATACTGCCTGAAAAAAGAACCTTTTATCTTTATGATAAAATTTAATAACGAGTCTTTCAAAGTTCTTAAGTTTTTTTGCAAACTTTTTAAATTTCTTTATTTTATTAAAACCTAATATGTTGAAAAGTTTGAGAAAGAAAGTTTTACCAGACATCATCCTATAATTAAATATCCCAAACACAATTATGAAAAATAAGGATACACCTATAATCCAGTATCTAAGATTTGGGTCTACAACAAAAGACATCAATAGAATTAGAGCTCCTATAACAAAAAATGATGCGGACGTTGTTAATTCCAAAGTTTTATCGATGACGACACTTGATAGTGCTTTGTCAAAAGGTATGTCGTGTCTGTTTGAAAGAAGAGCAGCTCTTACAGGTTCTCCTCCTATTTTCGCAGTAGGAGTTAAAAAACTTACCGCATAACCTACAACTTTGTAGTTTGTTAATGAAAATAAGTCAACGTCTTTTATATTCTGAGATCTAAGTATTAATTTCCACCTAAATGTTAATGTATAAAACATTACAAATTGCAATATGATGTAAAATGATATCTGTAGAATTGTAACTCCTTTAAATATGCTAATAACTTGACCTATTGGTATTTTATCGAAGATATACCAAAGAGCTCCGAGACCTATTAGTACACTTATGAAGATAATAATTCTTTTTGAATATGATTTTTTAATGATTTCTGACATACAATTCACATTTCATTTGATTTATTTGATTTAAAATCTTATTGCAGTTTTTTAATTTATTCTTTTTTCGATACGAGCCTAGAGGTGAGCCTCAAATAGCTTTGAGTTACCTCAGACTCTTCGCTTTGCTACGAGCCTGGAGGGATTCGAACCCTCGACCTATTGCTTAGGAGGCAATCGCGCTATCCAGGCTGCGCTACAGGCTCACAACCCTCAGGACGCTTCAACCTTTTAAAATGATTATTATTTTCTATATGGAAGTTAATTCAAAGATAATAATCCAATAAATTTATTAATAGAAAAAATGACCGGATATATATGAGAATTAAACATATGTATCACATCATAAGAATATCCAAACAAAATTTCAAGGATTGGTATCTGATTCCTTTTGTAGTTATGTTTTCTAGAATCCACGTTAAAGAAATTGAAGGAAAGTTGGTTGGATTTGCATTATATGGATTAAAAAAATTACATTACATTGCTGTAGACAAACAGTTCTTATCCTTAGGAATTGGTTCTGATATGTTTAAAGAAATTCAACATAAAATATCATATTTGAAAGTTGAACCACATAATGAAAAAGCAAAAAAATTCTTTATGAGCAAAGGATTTGTACCAAAAGGAAGAGCAGACCACCCTCTTTTTGGACCTCGTATACTGATGGTTCGAAAAGACTAAAAATTTAAAACTGATTAATAATTCTTTATGAACATGTATAAATTAAAGCAAATACCAGAAGACTTCATAGTAAAAGAAGTATCTGAAAGAAAATTCACAGAAGAAGGAATATATCTTGTCTGTCTCATGACTAAAAAAAATTACAACACAGAAGATGCAATTAGAACAATTTGTAGAGCATTGAAAGTTATAAGAAAAAATGTGAGTTATGCCGGAACAAAAGATAGGAATGCAATTACTCATCAATACATTTCATTTTTCAAAGGGCGAGAAGATAGAATAAAAGATTTACAACTCAAAGATATTACTCTAGAAATTATAGGAAGAACAAATACTCCTCTTTCATTAGGAGATCTTAAAGGCAACAATTTTGAAATAATGGTGAGAAATATCGATAAAGCACCAAAAAAATTAGACAAATTTCTAAACTACTATGATTCACAAAGATTTTCTGAAAATAATGTTGAAGTTGGAAGAAAAATAGTAAAAAAAGATTTTGAAGGTGCTTGCAACATTTTAAAAGATAATCATGTGTATGGAGATTTAATTAAAAATGAACTAAAAAAAAGTAGCAAGAATTTTTCTACAGCAATAAGACAATTACCTCCAAAAATATTATTATTATATGTTCACGCATACCAAAGTTATATTTGGAACAAAACCGTTGAACAATTAGGAGAAGAAGCTCCTAATAAAGTTCCCTTGATTGGTTTTGGAACTGATTTAGATGATTCTGACACTTCCAAAACAATTAAAAAAATAATGGAAGATGAAAAAATAACGTTCAGAGACTTTATTATCAGAGAAATACCTGAGGCCTCACTGGAAGGAACAAATAGGAATACATATATGAACATAGAAAATCTAGAAATAAGTCAATTAGAAGATGACGAGCTAAATACGGATAAGAAAAAAGTTCTTGTTAAATTCTTTTTAGAAAAGGGCGCGTATGCAACTATGGCAATAAAGCACATATTTACGTCTTGATAACAATTAACGGAATTAACATTTCTTCATCAGACAAACCTCCATGGTTTGCCTTAAAATGTTTCTTTTTTGAAAAACGAGGATACTCAATTACACCCTGTCCCTTCATTATTATTGTATAATCACCTATGCGGTCAATGAGTTTCTTATGAGGTTTAAACAATCCAAAATATCCTTTTTTGATTAAATCCTCACTTTTATGCAATTCGCATAATCCAGAAAAATGTTTTTTGATATATTTTTCAAAATCTTTCACTCTTGAAGGCTTGACATAACAATAACCAACTCTCCCAATACCAGATACTCCTGCATTAAGCATTTCAATTAATTTTGGATGTTTAGCAAAATCAAGATTTTTGGATTTATCTGCATCAATTTGACCATGATCGCTAACAATAATTAATGTCGTGTTCGTTCCTTCAATGGACTTAACAAATTTTTGCAGTTCTATTTCAATTTCTTTTACATGGTCTTTGACAATTTTACTTTTATTACCATGTATGTGTGTTAGTGTATCAACAGTGTCCCAGTATGCATGAATAAATGTTCTTTTTTTACTCGTTTTCACAATTTTCTTCAAATGAGAAAACATACCTTTCAAAGTATTAAAGCCATACAAATTCTTGTCTTTGTTAATATAATTTCTTCCAATAATTCTTGAAGGAACAACAAAATTGTAATTTTTTATTTTACTATCGATAAGCGGAATGTCGAGTACGTCATCCCAATCAAATTTTGTCTTTTTTAAATCTAATTTTCCTAATCTAGTTCTGAAAGGCAAAAACATGATTTCTGTATTTATTTCTTTCAAAAACATATTCCAACCCGTTATTGCGTGTTGTTGAGGTGCAAGACCTGTATAAAAAGATGAAGTTACAGTTGCTGTAGTAGAAGGAAAAACAGACGTAATTTTACCTCGCATATTCTTTGTATAATAACTATTCTTGAAATATTTCATCAAATATTCATAACCTAGTGCATCGATTAGTAATAAAATTACATTTTTAGAACTTTTAAGTTCTTTTGAACTCAATAATTTTGCTTCTAAATAAAGATTTTTAACATCAAATGAGTGCATTATAGAACTCGTGAGATTAACAACACTTCTCCCTTTATAATCCGGTAACTGCATTTCTTCAAAAACACCTCAAAAAATGAAAAATGGTGGGTTCTGTGGGATTTGAACCCACGACCTCACCGTCTTCAGCGGTGCGCTCTCCCAGTCTGAGCTAAGAACCCCTAGGAGAAAAGGACATGAAGTTCATTTAAAAATGTTTTTCTAAAAAAACTAAGCAAAACACTTAAAAACCCTCTTATATTAAAACAATAAGGTGCACATATTTAATGAACATATTAAACATATTGATAACTATTCTTTTGTTGATATTGTCTGGACTTTTTTCAGGACTAAACATAGGCCTCATGTCTTTGAACGTATTTAGACTCAAAAGACTAGTAAAACTTGGAAATAAAGATGCAAAAAAAATATATCCTTTGAGAAAAAATGGTAATTTACTCTTGACAACAATTCTACTTGGAAATGTTGCCGTAAATGCCACCTTAGCAGTCTTTTTAACATCTTTAACAACAGGTGTTGTTGCAGGAATAATATCTACTGGATTAATTGTGATATTTGGAGAAATATTACCTCAGGCAATGTTTACAAAGCACGCGATGAAATTTGGAGCAAAAACATACTGGGTGATGTGGATATTCATGGTTCTTTTATACCCTGTCAGTAAGCCAATTGCGTGGAGTCTTGATAAAATTCTTGGCAAAGAAGTTAGAAGTATATTTACAAAAAGCGAATTAAATCTTCTTATCGGAGAACAGCAAAAAATAAAAAATTCGGACTTTGACAAAGAGGATGTAGAACTCATAAGAAGGGGATTAAGCTTTCCTAATAAAATTGTAAAAGAACATATGACTCCAAAAGATAGAGTTCTGTGGATAGATAAAAATGAAAGATTAACAAAAGAATCTGTAGATATTATACATTCTCAAGGTCATTCAAGAATTCCTGTGTATGATTCTGAGTATGATGATGTTATTGGTCTATTATATGCAAAAGACCTTATTTCACTAGATTTTGACAAGGATACTCTTGTTCATCATCTAATGAGACGACAGACGGAACATGTCTACGAAACAAACAATCTTGACTTAGTATTAGACAAATTCAAGAATAAAAGGGTACATTTATTTATAGTAAAGAACAATAAACATAAATTTGTAGGAATAATTACACTTGAAGACGTTATTGAAGAAATAATAGGAGAAGTATACGATGAATATGATAGGAGTAAGATGCAGATAATCCCCACAATATTTTCAAAAAACAAAACTGAGTTTAAGGAAAGATTTCAAAAAGTCAAAGACCTTTCAAAAAAACTTCAGATTGATTTTATGGATGGTAATTTTGTGAAGGGAAAAAGTATTCTTCCAAGCGCATTGCCAGATTTAAAAAAATATTCAAATGTGTTTGAAGCACACCTCATGGTAAAAGACCCTGAATTATGGTTTGAAAGAATTAAGGATAAAGGATTCAAAAAAATAATTTTTCACTATGAATCCTTCAGTGATAAAAATAAGATAATTGAATTCAAACAAAAAATAGAAAAGAAAAAGATGATTCCTGTTCTTGCAGTAAACCCTGAAACGGGAATATCAAAAATACGTGAATTACTTCCGATGTTCAAATATGTTCAGCTAATGGGAATAAAACCTGGAAAAGAAGGTCAAAAACTTCTCCCTACAACATATCATAAAATAAGAAAAATAAGTAAAGAGTTTCCAAGAACATATATTCAAATAGATGGTGGAGTAAATAAAGAAACATCAAAAAAATTATTCCACGCTGGCGCAGACATTCTTAATTCAGGGTCATATATCTGCAAGTCAAAAAATCCTCAAAAAGCAATAGAAAATCTTAAACGTTTAGTCTAAAATTAATAATCATTATAAATAATCTAAACATATGAATGTATTAAGGGGTGAAATTAGCGTAATGACGACGCAAAAAAAGATAAAGGAACTTGAACTTAAGGCAAATTCTATTCGTCAAAATATTATAAAGATGATTTCTGCTGCAGGCTCAGGACATCCTGGCGGTTCACTCGGACTCGCAGATATTTTAACAGTTCTATATTTTCATAAGATGAACATTAATCCAAAGAAACCTAATTCTCCCTCCAGAGATTATCTTGTTTTATCTCATGGACATACTTGCCCTGCATTATATGCGACAATGGCTGAGCGAGGTTTCTTTCCAAAAAAAGAATTGATGAAATTAAGGAAACTTAATTCAAGAATTCAAGGACATCCTCACAGAGAAATACTTCCAGGTCTTGAGACGACATCAGGACCGCTAGGCTCTGGCTTAAGTCAGTCAGTTGGCATTGCACTGGGCTTAAAAGCAGATAGTAAAAAAAATATGGTTTATTGTTTGACAAGTGATGGAGAACATGATGAGGGAAACACATGGGAAGCAATAATGCTTGCAAACAAATACAAACTAGGAAATCTGGTAAATATTGTCGATTGCAATAAAATACAATTAAGTGGCGACACTGCGGATATTATGCCTCTTGGTTCACTAAAACAAAAATATCTTGCTTTTGGTTGGGGTGTTTTGGAAATAGATGGCAACGAGATGTGGGAAATAATACATGCACTAGAAACAAAGCATCCTAACAGACCCTTAGCAATAATTGCAAATACAACCCCTGGAAAAGGAGTGTTTTTCATGGAGAACAAATATGAATGGCACGGAAAAGCACCAAACGAAGAAGAAACTAAAAGAGCACTTTCAGAACTCGAAGATGTGAGGAGACTCATATGAAACCAGAAATTACTATGAAAGCAACTAGAACTGGATTCGGAGAAGGACTTGTACAAGCCGCAAAGAAGAACAAGAAAGTCTGGGCACTAACAGCAGACTTAACAGGCTCAACTGGTTTAAAAGAATTTGAAAAACTATTTCCAGAAAGATTTATCCAAGTAGGTGTAGCCGAACAAAACCTAGTAACTGTCGCATCAGGTCTTGCACATACAGACAAAATTCCTTTTGCAACATCCTTTGCAGCATTTTCTCCTGGAAGAAACTGGAACAAATCAGAACAACAATTTGTTACAATAATCAACCAGTAAGAATAGTAGGTACACACACTGGTTTGGGTGTTGGCGAGGACGGAGCGACTCATCAAATGCTTGAAGATATATCTATGATGAGAGCACTCCCGAATATGGACGTAATAGTTCCGTGCGATGCGTTAGAGGCAAAGAAAGCGACAATCGCATTAACAAAATCAAAAAAACCTGCTTATTTACGTCTTGGAAGGCAAAGAGTTGAAACTATAACAAATGAGAAAACAAAGTTCGAAATAGGAAAGGCGAATATCTTAAAATCAGGAAATAACATGACAATAATTGCTTGCGGACCAATGGTCCACTGTGCACTGGACGCAGCGAAGCAGTTAGCAGGACGCAGAATATCTGCAGAAGTAATCAACTTACACACAATTAAACCTATTGACAAAAACACAATTCTAAAATCTGTTAAGAAAACAAAAAAAGTGATAACAATTGAAGACCATCAGATTCATGGGGGAATGGGAAGCGCCATCAGTGAAGTGCTTGCTGAAAACTGCTCCACAGCTTTCAAAATGAAAATGATGGGTGTCAAAGACAAATTCGGCGAATCAGGACCGAAAGATCAATTATACAACAAATTTGGATTAACTTCAAAACACATTGTCAAAGAAGCATTACTTCTGAAGAAAAAATAAATTTTTACTAAGTAGAACACTCAACATCGCAAAGATTTAAATATTCTTAAAACAAAGAATTATACGAATTAAAATTTAAGATGATACTATGTATATATACAAAGAACCTGACACAAGGACTTGGGAAGAAGAACTTATAACACAAACTAATCCTTTATTTAAAAGAATAAATAAGAAATCTCCCATAATAGGCCCCCACGCTACAACAAGTGGACAAATAATAGGAAATCTATTCTCAATGGAAGAAAATCATTTTTATAAGTACTCTACACAAGAACAAAAAGAATATTATGAACATCTAAAAGAAACGAACATACCTAAAGCATATGAATATCTTCTCGCAATAACAAATTCTGTAGATGTGTGGAAACAAGACATACAAGCAATTTGGTATGTCAGAGCTCTGCTGACAACAGAGGAAGACGGTCTTAAATCGGGGTTAAAAACTCTTAAAAAAAATCTTGAAGAAAAACAACTAAAAGAAATACCTCATGTACTAAGAAGACACATTCCTGAACACATATTTGATATAGATTTAAATGATATACAAAGCATTGCAAAACTTGCAGAAAAGGAAAAAGTACTGACAAACTACCTTAATGAGGTACACGAAGAAATGCCTTTTCTATTCAAAAATCTGAGATAAATCAAAGAACTATAAAAATAACATTCATGTTTTATTAATCCTGCCTAAATTAAGGTTTTTTATCGCAGGAACAAATAATACTAAAGATATGAGAAACGCTGTCAAATCAGATACTGGAAATGCATATATTATTCCCGTGTATCCAAAGAACTTCGGCAGTATTATTATAAGAGGTATCAACAATATGACTTGTCTGAGTAAAGATAATGTGAATGCTGGAAGAGCCTTTCCTATTGACTGAAAATATCCCCCTACAACTATCTGAACTCCTACAACGGGTAACGCAAGTATTACTATCATCAATGTTTTTGATGTAAGTTTTAGCAATTCAGCATCTTTTGTAAACATACCAGCAAAAAAATTTGGAAACAACATTAATAGTACAAAAATTATTACAGCAAACAAAGTCGAAATTTTGATTGACATCATAACTGTTTTCTTGACACGATTAATTTTCTTCGCACCATAATTATATCCAATAATGGGTTGCATTCCTTGTATCATTCCAAATAAAGGCATAATACCAAGTAATATTACTTTGTTTATTATACCAAAAGCAGCCAGCGCCATAACACCTGAATATATAACTAGCATATTATTCAAAATAACACCAAATATCCCCATAGAAAACTGTCTTGCAAAAGATGAAGCTCCTATTCCAAATATTTCTTTCACAATTGAAATTTTTAGCTTTAAGTTCTTATAATGAAGTTTTATATGCTCATTTTTTCTCATGAAATATGCGATGACTATTACAGACGAGAGCGCGAATGCTGAAAGCGTAGCAATTGCAGCTCCGCTCATACCCATGTCAAATCCATACATTAAAATCGCGTCAAGTGATGCATTAAAAAGTGCGCTGCTAACCATAATAATCATTGCTAATTTTGAATTCCCAAAAGCCCGCACAATATTATTTCCTCCTATTGCAAGAATCATAAACAACATATCAAAAAGAGTTATGCTAAAATATTCTGCTGCATAAGGAATAGCATCGCTTGCGCCTCCAAAAAGCGTCAGTATTTGAATTTTAAAGATAAAAGCTATAACAATAAGCAATATTCCAATTATTAATGCTAAAGAAAAGAAATTACCAAGCACATTCTCAGTTTTTTTTATGTTTTTTTGTCCCATACTTCTGGATATTATGGATGCTGAACCTATTCCTATTGCTAGCGCAAAGCTCATTGAAATCATATCGATTGGCAAAACTACAGACATTCCTGCAATTCCCAACGCACCCACCTTAAATCCTATGAAAATAGTATCAACAAGATTGTACAAGGTCATAACAATCATGCCTATTACTGCAGGATATGACATTTTCCAAAGAAGTTTACCAATGGGTTCTTTACCAAGAAATTCGCTTTTTGAACCTTGGAATCTTCCTTTAGATTTTGATTCGTTCTTATTTACTGCAACTTCAGACATTTTACTTCAAAACTGCTATTTGTTTAAATTGATTATGGTTGAATTATTATTTAATGCAAACACTGGACTGTCCTTCATAATCTTTATTAAGGGTTAAAAAGCCCTTTCACATAAGAAACACGAAAAATAGTGGGAACGCTACGAAAATATAATATTGAACAAAAAATGAAGAACATAAAAATCAAAGGTGCAAGAGAACATAATCTAAAAAATATTAGTGTAGAGCTACCTAGAGACAAATTAATAGTAATAACAGGTCTATCTGGAAGCGGAAAATCTAGTTTAGCATTTGATACACTTTACGCAGAAGGACAAAGAAGATATGTAGAATCACTCTCAGCATACGCAAGACAATTTCTTGGTCTCATGAATAAACCAGATGTTGACTCAATTGAGGGTTTAAGTCCTGCAATCAGTATTGAACAAAAGACAACTTCAAAGAATCCAAGAAGTACTGTTGGAACTGTTACAGAAGTTTATGATTATCTAAGATTGCTATTTGCAAGAATAGGAAAACCACACTGTCCGACACACAACATTCTAATCGAAGAACAATCACCTCAAAGAGTTGCGGAAACAATAAGAAGTGAATTCAAAAACGAACAAATAACAATTCTTGCACCAATAATAACTAAGAAAAAAGGTACACACGAAAAATTAGTTGAAACCCAAGGTAAAGAAGGTTTTGCAAGAGTTAGAATTAACAAAAAAATTCAGAGAACAGATGAACCTGTAAAACTTGAAAGATACAAAATGCACGACATCGAAGTTGTTGTAGACAGACTCAACACATCTGATGAAACTAGACTAGTAGAAGGAATAGAAACGGCTCTAAAAAAAGGAGAAGGAAACGTAATAATATTAACAGAAAAAAAAGAAAAACAATACTCAGCAAATAGAGCTTGTCCAAAATGTGGAATTTCTTTTCCTGAAATTCAGCCAAGAATGTTCTCATTCAACTCACCATTCGGTGCGTGCGAAACATGTTCGGGTCTTGGAATAAGAATGGAGTTCGATAGAGATTTAATAGCACCAGACCCTGAATTGTCAATTGCTGACGGAGCAATATATCTTTACAGAAATGCAATTGATGGATGGAGAGGACAATACTTAGCGGCAGTCGCAAAACATTTCAAATTTGACATATTTACTCCGCTTGAAAAATTATCAAAAAGAAATTTAGACATTTTGTTTTATGGTTCAAATGAAAAAATAAAATTTAACATGAGTATGAAAGGAGGAGAAGCAAACTGGTCTCACCGTGGACGCTGGGAAGGACTAATTCCTAAATCAGAACGACTCTACAAACAAACAGCAGATTATAGACGAAGAGAACTAGAAAAATTCATGAGAATAACTCCTTGTACAGATTGTGAAGGAAAGCGTCTAAACAAAAAA
>Ga0114931_10004859_pt1 | contig 16684 bp, 16 predicted proteins | sample 2SBtaG_FD_89579 | JGI IMG/M metagenome (GOLD analysis project Ga0114931, IMG submission 89579) | Deep subsurface microbial communities from Kolumbo volcano to uncover new lineages of life (NeLLi) - 2SBTROV14_V59a metaG | ecosystem: Environmental > Aquatic > Marine > Volcanic | place: Kolumbo...
AGGGAACAGAGGTCTTTGTCTTTGCCTCCAGGACGATTTCGCATCTGCTAAAATTAATCCAGAAGTTTAAGGAAGATCTGCGCAATATCAGTATGGCTGAGATGGCGGATTTAAGCGCGCGTCTAAATAATAAGGTAAAGGCATACGCGCCGATCAAGGCCGCAATTGTGACGGATTCTCCTGAGCATCTGTACGACGCGTTGTGTTTAATTGAACAAGAATTAAAACCAGATGTGTTAGCGGAAGGGAAGATTGTCGAAATCAAATCCGCTGATCCCGTCACATATATCGTCTTGGGAAATCATGTCCAGAATAACCGGATAGGTTTCCTTTATTCGGGACAAGGTTCTCAGCGTCTGAATATGACACGGACGCTGGTCGAGCGTTTTGATTGGGCGCGGGACTTGTTAAAGATACCTAAACTTCCGCTCGGCGATTACATTTATAAATCTGAGGACGAGGCCGTAACCAACGAAGAAAAGCAGAAATTTCAGAAGATTCTCTCTCAGACGGAAATCACACAGCCGGCGGTGACTTTCAGTTCGTGTGTCTGGACAGAATTCTTATCAAAGATGGGGGTTGAACCGGAAGCGGTGGGAGGGCATAGTCTTGGTGAGCTCACGGCCTTTTATAAGGCGGGCGCGTTTGACTCGAAGACCTTGCTTAAGTTTTCCGGATTTCGCGGACAACAAATGTCCGGGCGGCGAAGATCCGCCGGCATGGTCAGTCTCTTTTGCGATTACAGCAAGGCAGAGAGTATTATCAAGCGGGTTGGAAGGAGTGTTGTTATTTCCAATATGAACAGCCCGGCCCAGACCGTTGTTTCCGGCGCGCTTAAAGATATCGAGAAAGTCATCGCGATTGCCAAAAAGGAAAATATCTCTACACTCACGCTTCCAGTCTCCAACGCCTTTCACTCATCCTTTATGAATCCCGCTTCAAAAAAAATAGCCTCGACACGGCTTTTGAATGGTTCGTTTAAACCAACTAAGATAAATCTTTTTTCCTGTGTAACCGGTGGACAAATTAAAAAAGGCGTTGATTTAAGAATATATTTTTCTGATCAAGTGCTTGCCCCGGTCAATTTCATTAAACTTGTCGAATCCATGTCTGAGAAATGCGATTTACTGATCGAAGTCGGCCCCGGGCGGATATTAACGGATTTGGTCAAGGCGATCAATGAAGATAAAGAATCTCATTGTTTCCCTGTTGAGGGAAGCCCGCAGAATGACAGGGATCTGAATATCGTTCTGGCGCAGGCCTTTGTGAGGAATATCAAGCTTAATTGGCGGGAATTATATCGCAACCGGGTTATTAAGCCTTTTGTGCCGGCGTCGAGGAGAAAATTTATTGAAAATCAGTGTGAGCGGCCTTTGAGATTGCCGGAAAGCGTAAGTCATACCGGCGAAGATTATTCCCGGATTATGAAAGAAGTGGCTCAGGCGGCGATGATCCCCGCGCGGGCGGATGAAGAAACTGTCACAGTTCAGGCCTTGGAGGAAACACCCCATTTCAACGGTGAGGTTTCCGAGGCCTTGATTCATTTTGTTGAAAAGCTGACCGGTTTTAATAAAGACTCCCTGCAATTGGACTTAAGGCTATTGGATGATCTTAATCTCGATTCCATCAAGGCCGCGGAATTGATTGCGGAAGTGGGCAAGGCGTTAGGGGTGTCGGGTGAGATCGAACCGGCCCAATATTCCAACCGGACCCTGGATGAGATCCGGCAAAAGTTTGAGGAGCTGGTCGCGTGTAAGGAAGAAGGAAAGGGCAAAGGAGCCAGTCAGGCCAATATTTTGAAGCGTTATAGCGATAAGGTGTGGGTCAGAAATTTTATTGAAAAGTTTGAGCTGCAGGATTTAAGTGCGGATAAGGCGGGTGTAAATAAGACCTTCAAAGATGTCCTGATTATATGTGAGGCCGGAGAGAAAGAGATCGCCGGCAAAGTTAAAAAGAAATTCAAAACCAGCAAGGTGCGTATCGCGAGTGTGGATGATGCGGGTGGAGATAAGAAGTGGGAATGTGTAATTGCGATTTTGTCTTCCGGCAATGACAGCGCCCTTACGGTAGAAAATCTCCATCAAAGAATGGAGAAGCTCTCGAGAATCATTTCTGTGGCCGGGAGTTCTAAGGATGTCGTGTTTGCGCAATTAGGCTCCGGCGATTTTAAAGAAGGAGATATCCGGGCTCTTGCCTCGACGCTGCATCTTGAACGGCCGGATTTGCGGTTAAGAATAATTGATTTTAATAAGAAACTTGACGGCGCGCTTGTTGCAGAGAATCTCCAGAAAGAGTTGACAGTCTCTGCGCCTTTTACGATTGCGGGCTACAACGCGAAGGGTGAAAGGCATGTGCCGGTTTTCAGTGTCTCTAATCCGGCCGGTTATAAAAAGCGTGATATTGAGTGGTCAAAGAAAGATGTCGTGATCGTTACCGGCGGCGCGAAAGGGATCACGGCAGAATGCGCGCTGGAGTTCGGCCGTATGACCCGGGCAAAGATGGTGCTGATTGGCAGATCAAAGAAAGATTCTGGGATTGAGAAAATACTGAAGCGCTTTCAAGAAGAACATTTAACCTGCGAATATTATAGTTGTGATGTAACCGATGCCGGTAAAGTTAAGGGAATGATTAAGGATGTCGAAAAACAGTTCGGCCCTGTTACCGCTATTATTCACGGAGCGGGGCTAAACAGCCTAAGACGGTTAAAGCAGACTAAACTTGAAGATGTTTATAGTGAAGCTCTACCCAAGGTTATGGGTGCCGTTAACATCCTTGAGACGCTGGAAGGCCGTCATTTAAAACTTTTCGCGGCAATGACCTCGATTATCGGTGTAACCGGGATGGAAGGAAGCGGCTGGTATGGGTTTGCTAATGAGACCCTTGTTCAGTATTTGAGAGATTATAAATCCCGCAATAAAGGAACACAAATTATCGCGTCAGCCTTCAGTGTATGGGATGAAGTTGGAATGGGCGTCAAGCTGGGAAGTGTGGAGAAGTTGTCGGAGAGAGGCATTGGCGCGATCCCGGTGGCGGAAGGTGTGAGACGATTTAAAGAATTAATCGAACGTGATCCCAAGACTGATCAAGTCATCATTACTTCCCGCGTTCCTGGACTTGACACTTTTCAAACAGATCAAGTCAAGCCGGATCAAGATTGGAGATTTATCGACGAGATCAAATATTACATGCCTCAGGTAGAACTGATCGCTCACGCGAACCTGAATATAAACGATGATCCTTATGTGCTGGATCATAATTGGAAAGGCTCATTGCTCTTCCCACTGGTGTTTGGTCTGGAGGCGATGGCCCAGGCCGCGGCTTATTTGACAAACCGGGATCATTTTAAGTCTTTAAAAATCAGAAATATCAAGCTGGAGAGACCCATCCCCGTCAGCAGAGAATCCGGAACGGTCATCGAGATTCACGCGCAGGTTTTGGAAAGAGAAGAGGGAAAGAAGAATCCAGAAGTTAAAGTGGAGATCTATTCCGAACAGACCGGCTTTCATGCCCCACATTTCTCAGCGGTTATCGAACTAGATGCGAAATTTCCGTCAGGAAGAGCCAATTTCAAATCTAAGGCAAACAATGTTCTTGATATTGATCCATCAACAGATCTTTACGGGCCGGTTTTGTTTCAAGGCAAAATGTTTCAATGTATCGATAAACTTCACGAGCTTTCTTATAATGAAACAACACACAGCGGAGAATGTGTCGCAACAGTTAACCATAATAAATTTCTGGATGAAGGTTTTGATAAACTTGAAAGATTTAATGCCTTTCTTCTGGATGATCCATTTTTTATTGATTCGGTTTTACAGTCAATGCAGATTATTATTTCACAGGACATTTCTCTTCCGCAGAGTATCGACGAAATTGAACTCACTCCTTCGCACAGCAGTTCCAAGACAAGAAATATCATAATATCTTCCATTAGAAGGATGGATGAAGATCATTATAGAGGAGATGCTGAGGTCTCTCGGAACGGTTTTATTCTAAGAATTGGGAATTGTTGTCTCAAAGTATTGGAAACACTTCCGGATAATCCATCTGCAAATGATTTGGTTAATCCTGCAATAAGAGATCAAAAGATTATCGATGAAGAGTTAAACAGAATTGCCAAAGAGTTCGACATTGATAAACCGTTTGCAAAATGTTTTTATGATGATCGTCTGAGAAAAGCGAAGAAAAAAAAGAGGCATCAGGTTGCGATTTCCTACATCAAAGAAACAATTAATGAATTTCTAAAGAAGAAAAATTTGAGAATTTCAGAAGATATTAAGATTGATTGGCTGGTGTCTGGCAGGCCTGTTGTCAAAATTAAAGGGATCGAGGACTTGAATGTTTCTCTTTCGCATGTTGAAAATCTTTTGATTTGTGTTGTTGGTTATGGAGAGCAGGGATGCGATGTGGAGGGAGTTAAAAAGAGAACTTACAATGATTGGGTTGGACTTCTAGGAAAAGAGAAAAAAGGCTTGCTTGATCAGTTAGTTTCGCAAGGAGCGAATGATAAAATAGATCAATTTGGAACAATTATTTGGGGAGCAAATGAAGCTGCTAAGAAAATTCTTGACAAAAGAGAAGTGGAATTAAAGTTTGTAAGAAATCAGAATGGTATTCTTATTTTCTCAGGAAACGGTGAAATTGAGAAGTTTAACATTTTATCTTTTCCGATCAGTTTGAATAATGGTTTAGACAAAATATTATCTTTAGGTTTTATGCGCAATGTTGTGCCACGCAAAGTTCCGATAGAAGAAAGCAGCTTATTGACAAGAATGGGCTACAACGAAGAAACATTTAAAGTAAAACTTGAATATTCTGGTCCCCAAGAGCAGCTCGTTTTTATTAAAAGACAACCTGTAGCTTTTAAGTTCAATAGATATTTAAATAAAACAACATATTTTACAAGCTACTTTGATTGGATGGGTGAAATAAGGGAGCACTCTGCCAATCCAATAATAAACGAATTGTCTGAGAAATTCGAAAATAACAACTGGGGCATAGCAACAAAGTTCTCCAAACTGGAAATCTTAGGTTTTTTAAAAGCAAATGATATTTTAGAGACGCATTTTTGGTCCGAAAAAGTTGAAAGTAATGTCCCCGGAACATATGATCTATGTATCGATTGGAAGAAAATTACTCCAAATGGATCGAAAGAAAGAGTTGCTCTAAGCAGGCAAAGAATAGTTTGGGTAAAAGTTCTTTCGCGCAGCGAAGTCAAAATAGAAAAACTCCCAAGCTTCATAGAAAACTTCATGGATATTATGAGACCAAGGTCAGGAATAAAAAAACCTTTAGAAGATCTCCCAGAATATTATAGAAATCTAAATAGAGGGAAAATGCTTATTTCTTACAAAACCGATGTAAGAAACAAAGGTTTTTTAGAAGAAAGAACGATTTTTGCAAGCCTAGAGCATTCAAATCTAATCGGCAACATTTATTTTTCTAATTATGCAAGATGGGCAGGTGAACTAATTGATTCCTATCTTTTCTCAATTTTACCTGATTTTTACCAGTCCACTGGAAATAATGGCGAACTAGTATGTACAAACTGCGAGATAAATCATCTTAACGAGGGAATGCCCTTTGACAACATACTGATCAAAATGAGTCTTGATGCTTTATATGCAAATGGCGTAGATTTAATTCTTGAGTATTTCCTCATCAAGAACAATAATAAATCTAAAAAACTTGCTATGGCTAAATATGAAGGTGTTTGGATAAAAAATGGTGATAACATCAAGAATCCAGTATGTAAACTCCCGCCAAGATTAATTAATGCCTTGATTAGAAAACAATGAATCTATTTGCTCTAACTAGCTTAATAATGGGTGTAGTAAGTCTTGTTTTAGCCCTCTTCATTCTTTACCACTCCAAAACAATACTCCACAGATTCTGGGCATATTTTAATCTTTCGCTCGGAATATACGGGATAGCGCTATTCTTGGCAGGAACTAACAAAACATATTCAGAAGCATTTTTTTATTGGAGAATAGCTTTATTTGGAGTAGCAAATATCAGCATGTTTTTCTATTTATTTATAAACGAATTAACAAAGTCATCAAATAAATTCATATATAAATTAATAGTAGCGCATGGGATCACGTTCGGATTCTTAGCGTTAACAACCAATTGGGTAGTAAACTCACTTAAATTCGTATTTGATGAGTTCTATTTTATAAATGCAGGATTAACATGGAATATACTATTTTCAATTTGGGTAATTATCGTTATTTATTCTTTTGTTGAGCTTCATAAATTTATTAAAACGCAAGAAGGTCTACGTAAGATCCAGGCAAATTATCTTTTCTACTCTATGCTACTTGGTTTCATAAGTGGCGCCTCAACTGGGGTTGTAGCTTGGGCGCCAATCATATACCCCGCATGGAACGCTTTGATTTGTGTTTACGCAGCAATTTCAACTTATGCGATTTTCCGATATCAATTGTTGGATATAAAGATAGCTCTTACTCGATTAGCCGTATTTATTCCTGTTTATGCTATTGTGCTGGGTGTTCCTTTTGTATTAGGTTACAAATACAATCTTTGGAGATTATCATTATGGTCGATGTTGTTATTTGCTACTGCGGGGCCTTTTATTTATATTTATTTTCAGAGAAAGGCCGAAGAAGCATTTCTACAAGAAGAACAACGTACTCAGGATTTGCTGATGCAGGCATCTTATGGTATGAATACGATACATAATCTCCAGAAACTTCTGGATTTAATTGTCACCATTGTTGTTAAGACTCTCAAGGTTGATGAAGGAAAAATTTTCTTGTTAAATCGTGAGACTGATAAATATGAGCTAAGAACTCTAGGAGAAAAGAATGGGTTGATTTTTAATCATGATGACCCATTAATGGAGCAGTTGACACAAAAGCAGCGTCCTATTATTTATGATGAAATGAAAATGACTTCCGAAATGAATGGTGAAGCAAAAGTAAAAGTCATGGAGAATAAGATGTGTGAATTGTCGGCACATGTGATTGTCCCCATTAAATTAAACAATAGTTTGTTAGGATTTCTTGTTATTGGAGAGCGTCAGTCGAAAGATATATATTCGAAAGAACTGATTAATACCTTATCTGTTTTAGGGCATCAGGCCGCGATTGCGATAGACAGGTGCAATTATATCGAGGCCGAAACAAGGCGTCTGGAGGCTGAGGGGTTGAAAGAAAGAATGGTCTCTCTTGATCATATGGCCAGTTCAATGGCCCATGAGATTTATAATCCGATGCATATTATTCGGCAGTCGCTTTCGTTTACTCAGTTCATGTTGGCTAACGACCAGAGGCTCAAGGCTCTTCCGTCTGAAGTCCGAAAGGATATCGAAGAATCCGTCGCGCGCAGTCTCAGCGCCGGGGAGAGGGTTTCTGGTATGATTAAGGCTATTCTGGATTACGCGAAGATGGGATCCGGAGAGTTGAGCTCTGTCCAGATTAAAGATGCTCTGGATGGATTTACTCAGTTAATTTCTCCGCAGATCAAAAAGGAGAGGGTGAAATTTGACGTAGAAATAGAAGATGATCTCCCGCCTATTCTGGGAGACAAGATTCAGGCGGAAGAAATATTTATGAACTTTGTCAGCAATTCCATGCACGCCGTCAAACGCAGAGAAGAAAAAATCGTCAAACTAAAAATCTTCAGGAAAGATACAAAGACCATACGCATTGAATGCGCCGATAATGGTTATGGAATAGAGAAAGGTTTTCTAAATGATATGTTCTTGTCGTCTACAACTACAAAGGGATCAAGCGAGGGAACGGGGTTGGGGCTTTTCCGGGTGAGAAAGATCGTTGATTCGTTCGGCGGAAGGGTGTGGGCGGAATCCGAAGGAAAGGATAAAGGGGCCACGCTTATTGCTGAGCTTCCGGTTTATGAAGGGGACAAGATTTCTGATATCGCTGTTAAGAAACCTAAGCAGGGAGGAGAAGATGGATAAATCAAAGATAAAAGTTCTGGTCGTCGATGACGAGAAAGACATCACCTACTTTACGGCAAGGATTCTGGAGTATGACGGGTTTACGGTCTTTCAGGCCCTCGATGGGGCCGGGGCCCTGGAGATATTCCACAAAGAGCGTCCACAGATCTGCCTGCTGGATGTGCATCTAGGGTTGTCGGAGATCGATGGTCTGGATGTGCTTAAAGAAATCAGGGAGACAGACAAAAGCGCGGAGTGTATCATGATCACGCGGATCACCGATCACGAAACGCAGGAAAAGGCTGAGAAGATGGGAGTTAAGCATTATTTGTTAAAACCGTTAGCAATGGAAGCATGGCTGGAGAAAGTCCATGAGGTCGCGGGTTCGATGAAAGAGGGGAGTTCAAATGGCTAATCCTTTGACGAATGAAAAGGAGTTGTATGACAGGATCAGAGATGAGCATATCGTTGTCCCGCTGCTCATCTGGGACTTGATGTATCATTATTTAGGGGATGATATATCCGCGATTACGCAAATCACTTTGTCTTATTGGAAATATGATCAGCCGATACCGGTCGAGGACGCGAAGAAGATTATGAAGCATACGGAGAAGATCACTGCGATAATCAAGAAAATCCTCCATTATGAAAGAATCGAAGCCGAAGATCAGAAATTGGATGAACTCAAAGATAAAGGAGCAAAACTCCACCCAGTCATTCATGAGCTTTTTTTTCATTATATTGGCAATGATGTGCACGGTATCAATATGATCATCGGATTTCACCTGGACCCCGTTGATACACATCCGGTCCCTGTGGAAGACGCCGAGAAGATTCTTAACAAAACGGCCACGATGAAGCAATTTATGGACAGACTGCGAGAAGCAACACAGCAGGAGGTCAGGCTCACGGGGGAGGAGGGCTAAATGATCAAGATACTGGTCGTTGATGATGAAAAAGGGGTCTGCGAGTCGATCAAAAAGCCGTTTTCCTATATCGGGTTTACGGTATTTATGGCAACGACCGCCAAGAAAGCGATGAGCGTTTTCAAAAAGAACAAACCGAAGATCATCTTTCTGGATATCCTGATGCCTGACGCGGATGGGTTAGATCTGCTCAAGGAGTTTAAGGAGGCCGATCCCGCGCCGATTGTCGTTATGGTAACGGCGAAGGGTGATGAGGAGACCCGCGAAAAGGCGCTGGCACTCGGCGCTGATGAATTTATGACTAAACCTTTCAGTTTTGATGATCTGCGCGGGGTGGCGATGCAGAAGATTGAAAAGCTTTTAGGAAAAAGCGGAGATATGCGGAGACCGCGGGTGCTCATTGTTGATGATGAAGACCTGGCGCGCGAGAATTTAAAGAATTTTATCTCTCCGAGATATGATTGCGATATTGCGGAAGCCAATGATGGAGAGTCTACCATTGAGGAAGTGAGAAACCGGAAGCCCGATGTTATTTTACTGGATGTCAGAATGCCGGGAACAAGCGGCATTGATACGATCGGGGAGATCAAACAGATCAATCCCGATTCGCGGATCATTGTCATCAGCGCGTGGAAAAGCCCGGATGTCGCGGCCAGGGCAATGGAAATGGGCGCTTTTGATTATATCGATAAGCCTGTCGATATTAAGCTGTTTCAGGAGAGGTTTGAATCGGTTCTGCTCAGTATAGGGAAACTGATCAAACGTTAACGGCTGTTTTTTGTAAAGTAAGACCTGCAGATTCGGTTTTTTTCACTAGAAGCAGTGTTTTAGAGGTGTTTGTCTACGAATTGTCTTGGTTTAAGGACTTTAATATTTTGATATCCTGAAACGTCGAGCAGATGTTTGTCGCCGCTGACGATGATTTTCGTTTTGCTGGCAATCGCGCAAGCAATAAATTTATCGTCGTCGGGGTCGTTGCATACGGGCTCCGGCAATATTTTGGAAATAAATTTATCGGTATCGACCTTTGGGAATCTGGTTTAGAGTCTGGAAATAATCTTCATGTATTCGTCAAGAATCTCAGGGGATACAACAAGTTCAAATTTATCTTCGATAAAAGCTATGACAATCTTCCCGGGCGGGCCTGATGTGAAAAATATTCCCGAAATCAGTACATTGGTATCTAATATAACTTTCACTTCTTTTTATTTTCCGCTCTGACTTCTTTGATAGCTTTGGTTATATCTGACTTTTTCATACCAGCTTCGCGGGCTTGCCTTCGCGTTTCCTTCAAAAGATCCCTAAGTTCATCTTTGGAAGGGGGGCTGATTGTCTTAAAGATCACGGAATCTCCGCTTCCAAAAACAACGAACTGTGCTCCAGGTTTTAATTTAAGTTTGTTTCGGACATCCTCGGGAATGACAACTTGCCCTTTGGATGTTAGTTTGGTTGTCGAAAATTTAATCATCGTATTGGCCTCCTTTTGATTAATCTTACTAGTAAGAATATAACATCTTTTTTTCGTCAGGACAAGACGAAACTGGTCAAGCGGTAACGGCCATGAGATCAATACCGGCCGGGATTTTCGACCGCGATAAATAAAAAGGAAGTTGACGAACGGCATTGAATGATGTACACTTTAGATGTACATATAAACTACAGAAAGGCCATCCATGGTTACCGTCAATTTTACGGCATTTCGTCAGAAGGCAAAGGCTTATTTCGAAGCGGTGGAACGGGGAGAAGCCGTTTGTATCCAGCGCCGGGGCAAGATTATCGCAAAGATTGTTCCAGTGGATAAAAAAGAACCCGCTTGGAAAGCCAAAGCCCTGCGTCTTAAGATCCCCGGACTTTCGTTGAGCCAGACTATTCTTGAAGAGCGTCAGGAAAGCCTGTGATTATTTTTTTGGACAGTTCAGCCCTTGTGAAGCGTTTTATTGAAGAATCCGGCAGTGATAAAGTGGAAAAACTGTGTATGGCGAGCCAGGAAATTGTTGTCAGTATCATCAGTCTTCCGGAAATTGTTTCAGCCTTGAATCGCAGAAAACGGGAAAAGACCATCTCTTCCCGGCAGTATACCGAGATTAAAGAAAGGCTTATTCTGGAATTCGAAGATTATCTTTCCTGTCCGTTTACCCCGGAGATCATTGAATCTTCGATAAGAATTCTGGAACGTTTTCCTTTGCGGGCGATGGATGCCATTCATCTGGCGTCCGCGACGAGTATTCCGATAGACCTTTTTATTTCCGCCGATGTGAGACAGCTTAATGCGGCCAAGCAAATGAGGCTGAAGGTAAAAGATCTCACAGTATAGGGAAGCTGATTAAACGGTAAAGCTGGCAGTTAATACCGGCCGGGATTCTCAACAGCGATAAATTTACACTTTGTCTCGGCAGTGTTCTTAAAATAATGCGGTTTGGTGCTGTCAAAAGAAATCGTATCCCCCCTTTTTAAAGTCATTTCCTCATTATCAATGACACATCCCAATTCTCCACTGACTATATAAACCATTTTTTCATATTCCCCTTTATTCCTTGGAGCCCGGTCGAGAGATGTCTGCCCGCCCGGAAGAAGCACAAACTCCTGGGCCAGAAAACTCTGGTTGGGATTATTGATAATCGCGGAAGAAGCCCGTTCATTAAAGGTATACCCTTCGGTCCGGTCTTTTTTCCGTATGGTCAGGCATTTATCGAATTCGGTTCCCTTAAGCAGATCTTTCAGGGAGATCCCTAGGATAAAACAGAGGGTGACCAGAGAAGAAAATTTATGGGGCTGGCCGGTTTCGATACGCTTGATCGTGCTGACCGAAATGCCATTTTGAGGCCCCAGAATCGCGACCCCGCGTTCCTGTACATCCTGTAAAGTCAGGCCTAAGTCTTTGCGAATTTTCCTGATTTTTTCGTAATGTTTCATTTCTTCCCCCTGTTGAATTGTATATCCATCCCTATGTCCTTGTCAAGGTCAAATATTATGAGAATAGAGATAGTTTTGAACTAAATTTAATAAATATTTAAAAATATTTTTGAATAATTCATTAACTCATTGTTATTAAGTAACTTGCGTTTATGTTGAAATAGCTCAAAATATTGTATAAAAACTTGTATTTTGGTCTATCAGGTGTTATCCTTTCAACAAGGAGGTAGAAGGCTGTGATAGAGACATTATCAAAACTTGGTGAGTTGGTGAGGACAGCCAGTTTCCCTTTATTTTTGATGGCTATGCATGCAACAGACAAGATTGAAATAAGGGAACAGGTTTTTGGGATTGAAGATGTCCCGGGAGATAATTTCCCCTATATACCCGTGTCACAGCGGTATTGATTTTCGATATTAAAGGAGGATATAAAAAATGAAGGCAATACTTGTACTCAACCATGATAAAGAGCAAAATATACGGATCATGGTTGATCTGACCGAACAGGTCTTAAAAGAGCAGGTCATATCTCTTCTTGAAGAAGACAAAGGACGGGAGGCATTTGAAATCCTCAAATCCAGAGCAGAGGTTGTTGCCTACCTGCCGCCAGGACGTAAACCGCCGATGAGAGCTGACGTTACATTATTTGAAGATATGCTAGAGTAAATCCTATGTCTCCAAAAACTCCGAAAATATTGATTGTCGATGATGAGCCGGATATTATTTTTTCTTTCCGGTCGTTTTTTGGCCGGCGAGGCTTTCTGGTTAATACAACCGCCAGCGGTAAAGATGCCCTTCAGTTAATCAAAACCTCCAAACCCGATCTGGTCTTGCTTGATTTGACGCTCCCGGAAATGACGGGAAAGGAAGTGCTTCTAAGACTGCGCGAATATGATAAAAAGACAAAGGTGATCATTGTGACCGGGCATATGCTCAAGTCCGAGGAGGAAAACAAAGAGTTTCAATCGTTAGGCATCACCGCGTATTTGAATAAACCGATTAATCTAAAGGAACTGGAAAACATTGTCGGTCTGATCTTTAAGAATAAATTTTCGATCAAAGATGCTGAAAAATATGCGCTGGTAAGGAAAAGAAGCTCTTCGAGTTCCAGGACGACCCATCGTCTTAAGAATCTCCTTGGAAATATAAGAAATCAGTGTGAGGTCTTTCTCTTGAACAAAAAAGATGGTATCTATAAGGACAAATCTGACAAGGAACTGGAAGAAATGTCCTCAAAGATTATTCAGGATGTTATCAAAACAGTCGATGAAGCTATTGAAAATCTGGGACACACGACGTAACCCTAACGCAGGTTAGGGTTACGTCGTGTGTCCCAGGGGTTTGAAGAATGGATCGCCGGCCGGCCTTAGGAGGAAGAGCTCCTCAGTCAAGATTCAACGGTCTTTTTTGATTCTCCTCATCATGGATGTAGAGGGCCCACCGCGTTCTCGGGATAAAATAGACGGTCTTCTGCCGGGCTACTTCTTTGACCAGAAGATACACCGACGGGTGGATAAAATCGAAGTCGTGCCACAAGATCATTCCGCCGGGCCGGAGCATTTTAAAGGCATTGACCGTGTCAGACTTGACGTACTGGTAGGAATGGGAGGTGTCGATAAAGACAAAATCCATCTTGCCGTAATACGGGAAGAAATTAAAATGCAGGGTGTCGTCGAACAGTTCGGTGATCTTTTTCGCTTCTTCCCGGTCGTGGAATAAACGCCGGCTGTTCATTTTCATCGTGTAAACGTCTCTGTACGCCTTAAAGGGATCGTGTTTCAGGAGAATTTCCTTTTTATCCTGGGGGAGATCGAGTGTGTAGATCACTGCGTCTTCCGGAGAGTTTTGTGCCAGGTGCAGGGTGGAGAATCCGTTAAAGGTTCCGATTTCAAAGAGTGTTTTCGGCTTAAAGAAATGGACCAGTTCCGCCATGACCTGCGCTTCCCAGGGATGGATATTTCCGAATCCGGAGTGAAAGAAACTGCTTTTGGATAAAAACACATGTTTTTTGATCTCGCGGAAATATTCCGAGTCGTTGAAATTTTTTAAAGGCCCGCCGCAGCGTTTATGGAACTCCGCGATTTCGGTCACGATACCGAACAGGAAGTTGAAGATGACCTGGGGATGAAAAATACCGTAAAACAAAACCCGGAAAGAAATATAGACCAGGATTATCAGACGGGAGATGTAATAAGCGCATTTGAAAAAAAGGTTTTTAGCATTGGTTGTATGGCTTTATGTTATGGTTTTCTCTGAAAGATCTTCACAGCGTGTCCGGAGATCCATCCGGGACTGCTGTACCACGGTCCGAACGTTGCGATTTTTTTAAAATTTTTATCGATATAGTGAAACAAAAGCGGACAGTATGTCTGTCCGAAGCGGCCCAGTCCGTGTTCGCTGGTGTAGAACGCGCGGTTAGAGACCAGGACGTAGTTTGTTTTTGTCGCCTCAAGGTCGGCGATCACTTTCCGTTCCTGTTCCTCAGGGATGTTGATGTGTTCAAAAAAGATAAGCTGGCGCGTCGGTGATGGACGGTTTAGAAGAAAATAATAAAGAGGCTCGTAAGGCATCGCGAAAAAGGTTTCATCGTTTTTCAATGTCTTTTTCAGAAAATGCGTGGTCTGTTCGACGGTCGAAAGCCATTCCGTCGGATTTTGCAGGAGGACCCGGGCATTCGGCACGTTCAGGATTTTCCCCGAATCAATCAGTCTTTCAAGAGCGCGGGAATGCCGCGCGTATTGTGTCCCGGTAAATAACAGAAGGGATAAAAACAGCAGGATACTGATCCACCGCCGAATGTGCGCCGCGCCTATTTCAATCGAGATAAACATTATCAGCAGTCCGGCCGGATACGCCCAGAACATGCGGTAAGGAACCCCGCTGAGAAAGAATTCGTGATTCAGAAATATATAAGAGATCAGTAGGACCCCAAAAGACGCGATCAGAAAATCTCTTTGCCGGGGATCGAAGCGTCCTTTAATCATCTGATAAATTCCGGAGCCCAATAAAATCGCGACGACCGTCGAGAGGATCATAGAGACGGGGCTGGCCGTGATTCCTCCGGACCATTCCCGGATCCACAGCGCCACGCCCTGCCAGACCGGCATATTGTAAGGATGGTCGCTTTTAAAATAGGGAAGGCATTGGCGCACGGCGTAAAAGGGAAGATCTTTCAGAAGTTCAAAATAGATGAGCGCCACGGCGGTCAGTGAAAGAGCCGCCGAGGCCGTCAGGCGCCGGATCGTTGTTTTGAAATCGAAATGATGGCAGAGCGCGGCGCCCCCAAAAATCACATACGCGCAAAGGCCGAAATTAATTTTCACCAAACACAGTAAAAAGGCGCAGAAAAGCGCGCCATAGAGATAAGAAAGCTTTCGGAATCTGAACGAAGACAGGACGCAGAAGAAAAACGCGCAAAGCAGTGTGATCCCGCCCAGGTGACTGTAGGTAAAGAAAAATTCCGGCCGGAAGAGCATGAACCACAGCGCGCCCATGTAGGCGAGAAAGGCCGGACCGTAAAGCGTCAGGGTCAGGTAAACAAACACTCCGCCGATGATCCGGAGCAGGAACGCCCCCAGAAGGACACTGCTGACCGAAACACTGAACAATTTTAAGAATCCGGCATAATAGAACGGCATCAGCGGGCCGTAGACCCACCAATAATCCCTGTACGGCAGGTCGCCGCGCAGGGTGGCGGCAAAGGCGTACAGATCCCGGCCGTGGTCCCCCTGCGCCAGGAAGCTCTGGTAGAACAGTGTATGGTCCAGCAGGATAAACCCGCTGAAGATCAAAAGGATCAGAAAGATGAGTTTTTGGAAGGTCATAGTGTAATTAATAGAATTAATAGGGGTCAATCCCCTATTTTTATTATAATAGGGAGTTGACCCCTATTATAGGGAAAACGCCGGTCGGAAGCAACAGACTTTGAGAAAATACAACGGTCTTTTCACCGGCGGGCAACTGTGTTAAAATATCGCGCAAAAATGAAGTCATCTTTAAAAGGAGTGTTCAATGGTCTCACTGGAAGAATTTAAAAAGCTGGAACTGATTACCGCCCGGATCAAGGAGGCCCGGGAGCATCCGGACGCCGACCGGCTCTATGTACTGCAGATCGACACCGGCAAAGAGGAAAAGCAGCTGGTTGCCGGGATCCGCAAGGCGTATACCCCCGAACAGCTGATCGGGCGGCAGATCGTGGTGATCAACAACCTGGAACCGGCGGTCATCCGCGGCCAGGAATCGCGGGGTATGCTGCTGGCGGTCGGGGACAAGGACGGAACCGCCCTTCTGTCACCGGACCGGGAGGTCGAGGTCGGCAGCACGGTCAGGTAACCGATATGACAGTCAGAACCGAATACCTTCACTTAAGCACGCGGGGAAACGCCGAAGTGGTTGATATCACGCCCGATGTCGGCGATAAACTGCGGGAAGCCAAGATCAAGGACGGCACGGTCACGGTCAGCGTGATCGGTTCGACCGGCGCGGTGACGACCTGCGAATACGAGCCGGGGCTGGTCCGGGACATCTCGGATATCTTTGACAAACTGATCCCGTCGGGGCATTACAATCATGACCAGGCTTGGGGCGACGGCAACGGTCACGCGCATCTGCGCTCGTCTGTGGTCGGCCCGTCGCTGACGATCCCTTTCAGCAAAGGCAAACTGATCCTCGGCACCTGGCAGCAGATCATCTTTATCGATTTTGACAACCGTCCGCGGGACCGTAAGATCGTCCTGCAGTTCATGGGAGAATAGGAAAATATGATCACCAACTTTAAACAGTTTGTCCCTTCGAGCGTGTGCATGTCCTGCGACGGCTGCTGCCGGTTCAAAGAGGAGGAGAAACCCTGGCGCGCGCGTATCGCCGAGGAAGAAAAGGTTACCGCGGCAAAGCCGTCTTTGCCCGACAAGATCTTCGGGCCGGA
>Ga0114931_10004860_pt1 | contig 16683 bp, 27 predicted proteins | sample 2SBtaG_FD_89579 | JGI IMG/M metagenome (GOLD analysis project Ga0114931, IMG submission 89579) | Deep subsurface microbial communities from Kolumbo volcano to uncover new lineages of life (NeLLi) - 2SBTROV14_V59a metaG | ecosystem: Environmental > Aquatic > Marine > Volcanic | place: Kolumbo...
ATAGTGATAAAAGACGGTAAGATAGACGGATTTTTCTTATATTTCAATGACTTTGATTTTTCAAGCTATTGGAATATTCCTGTATTATTGCATCCTTTTTTAGCCGTACCTTATGGTTATAACGGTCATTTGGGATTCTTACCGCCACAAAGTAATTCTTTATTTATAGAAAGCTTAGTAGAGTCAGTTTATAAAGTGCCTGACGAAGGAGCAACTAATTCCTTATCTAATATCATTAGTGATTACCAGCAATTAAGGAAAATATGGGCAAGTAATAAAGAAAAATTTAACGACAGATTAAAATTATCTAAGACTATTTTGATGAAAAAGCAACAATATGATATGTCAAGTGATTGAAAAAAAATATTTTTTAAAGGACTTGACAAAAATAATTTTTATGCGTATATTGCGAACGTAATTCGCAAAAAATCTGAAGGAATAATTATTAACAACAAAGAAAGGAGTAAATCTTATGGATTTACAAGTTGATTTAACCAAAAAGAGACCACCTAAAAAGCAAACGATTGCTTTTATTTTGACTCAGTTTGCAGCTTTGCAAGCTGGAATACCAGGCAGTACGTTGGAGAACATCAAAGCTCAGTTCGCTCTGGGCAACCACTATCTTTACGAGAAAGAAGTGGAAGAGATTATCGAGCAGAATCAAGATAAAGCTGGCTTTGATGCTGACCGTTTTCTTGAAATGCTTTCCTTCTGTGGCAATGTCAAAGAAGGTGGAACTCCTGTCTTCGGTGGGGAGAGATTGACAAGAATTAACTCAATTGAGCGAGCTACCGAAGTGGCTAAAAATCCAGCTGATGCTGAAAAAATCAAGTCCATAATGGACAAGATGATTGCATTAAGAAATGAAGTAACTCCCTTAATTAAGGGGAGCTGCTCAATTGCTCTTAAAAACCCTAAGTCTAAATCTAAGACGACTGCCGGCGACGAAGCTGAGCCATCGCAGACCGTTGACCCTTCGATGGATGCTGTAGGTGATACGTCAGATGATATATTGTAATGAAGATAACGTTCTATCTTGTAAACGAGCCAGCAAGGTAGAGTTACCCTCCGACTGATGGATAAGGGCGGCAGACAAGTGTTTGCCGTCTTTTATTTTCGTTTTTTCTATTTATACGGAGCAAAAAAATGACTATTAAAGAAATTAAAGAAGAAGTACTAACGAAATTTGTACTTCTTGATACTTATGCAAAATGGAAGAACTATGAATTTCCTGCAGGAAAAGTAGTCTTTGATGCTACACGGGGCTTCGCTGTTAGACAAGTTTCACCTAATTATAAGCTAATAACAACCGAAGATTTAGTGAGAAAAATTAAAGAAAGATTTTCAATTAAGTTTTTAGGATTTTATAAGACACCCGCATCTGAGACAGTATATATTCAAGCTTATATACCTACACGTAAATACTTGGATGCATTAGGAAGGGAATTCTATGTAAGCTTTGAGTTAGCGAATAGCTACTCATCGAGATTTCTACCAAGTATTTACCTAAATCTTTATTACCCTAACTTTCCTTCCCATATCATAAGAACAGATATGCGAGTAACAGGAAAAAGCAGAGAAAAATTATTAGAAAGTTTTGATTTTGAAAAAGTAAATTTAATAATTGGCTTCGCTCAAGACCCCACCTTATATAGTAATCTCTTGCAGGAATTACGGAAAGAACTTCTTGCATACTTGCCATATAGATTATGGAATATTGCTAAGCAATTTATAAATGCTACCGCTTATCCTACAGCACCACTATCTTACCTTACATTAGTGGCAAATATTGCTAAAGTGTGGGAAGATACAGCTTGGGAATTAGCAAGAAATTTTCAAATTAAGCAATATACACTTCTCACAAATAAAATAAAGGAGTCATAATGAGAATAACAAACAAGAAAAATTTACCAGAAGGTATAGTACAAGCGGTCACGCAAGATTATTATACCAAAGGTAAAGCTAAATACAGCATTACGGAGTTAAGTAAGCCTCCGCAAATGCGAAGATTAGAGAAGCTTCATAAAGAAGGGCTTGTTGTTGACGTTGCAGATGAAATATGGAAGCTCTTCGGTAGTGCTGTTCATAATATACTTGAAAGAGCATCAGGTAAATCTCTTTTAAGTAATACCGAGCGTCAAATAGCTGAGATTAGTGTTCTTCAGACCGATTACGAAGATGGAGAGATTACTCCTGAAGAGTATACTAAAAAAGTTAATGCAATTCTTACTACGGATTATATGCAAGAAGATATTTTTGAACCTGAAGTAATACAAGAAAAACGTTTATATCTTCGGGTTGGAGATATACTTATATCTGGTGCACCTGATAGGTTTACAATTGCAAGTAAACATTTGGAAGATTACAAAATCACAAGCTCTTATAAAGTAACAAAGGGAGACAAAACTGATTGGACTGCTCAGCTTAATTGCTATGCTTTACTTCTAATGCAAGAAGGTTATGCTGTAGATTCTTTACAGATTACTGCCATAATTAGAGATTGGAGTAGAAGTAATAAGTTAAGGTATGACGATTATCCTGATTGTCCTGTTGAAGTAATACCTATTCCAAAGTGGAAACCATTGGAGACGCTTCGGTGGATAATTGACAGGGTAGAAAAACTTGAGTTATCAGAAACTTTATCTGAAAAAGAATTATATGAGCAGATGCCTTGCACCTTAAAAGATAAGTGGCAAGGCGAACCCACTTATGCTGTAATGAAAAAGGATGGGAAAAGAGCGACGGCAGTTAAGAATACAAAGGTTGAAGCAGACGCTATTTCTTTTTCTAAGGGAGCAGATTACTATGTAGAAAAGCGTAATGGTAAAGCTCTTAGATGCGAAGAATACTGTTTAGTTAAAGATTTCTGCTATCAATATAAAGTAGAGAATACTAATGGTGTAAGCTACGACGAAATGAAGACGGAAGCTTTGAAAGAATTAGAAGAGCTTGTCCCCGAAAAAGCCGAACATCCTATTCCTGACAAATCTCCAAATGGAGCTGTTTATACTTCAGATAAATTAAAAGAACTTCGTGCAAAGCTTGCTGCTAAAGCATCCAAGCATAATTCTGATACAGCTGATAAGGATGCATCTGCTATAACTCAGACACCTATGGAAGAAAAATTGCCAACTCTTCCAACCAAACCTGAAGTAATTAAACCTAAAGAAGAAGAATCTAAAAGCATAGATGACATTGGAAACTTAGATGATTTCACCTTAGATGATTTCTTGGACATAGGAGGTATTTAAGATGGGAAAGCTCACAAATATAAATTCTGCCGCTTTAGTTATAGGTGATAAAAGATATGAACCTTCAGATGAAGAAATTAAGAAAGAAGTATATTCTTATGCTTTTGAAAAAGCATTCTGGGAAGATATAGCTAATAAAGTAACACCGCCTGAGTTAGTAGAAATTCGTAAAGGTTATTACGATAAAGACTTAGGGAGAAATGTAGACCTTGAATATTTTCCTGAAGAATATACGCTCGCAGAACTGAATCGCTTGTTTCCAGGATGGTGGGTAGCAAAGATGAAACGTTCTTCTGCCGAAGAGCTTTTAAAGCTTCGCTGTGTCTTGGTTGAAGGTTATCTATTTGTTCCTTATATTACACCTGCAGGAAAGAAAGTAAGAAAGATTTGGGCTATTGCGGGAGACGATGTTACTTTTAAGAGTGATGGAGTCACCCCTGTAAGCATTGTGAATACTTTCAAGGGAGCAAGAACTAATTGGTTAAGATTATCAGGAAAATGGCTTGGTATTGGCTTGGATATTTATCATCAAAAGATTACCGCACCACTTAGAAGTATGTTTGAAGATAGAGTGCGGGTCTGGAGAGATTATGCTGGGCATTGGATAAACACAGCTAAGAGTTGTAGTGACGGCAAGTCTTTTCGGACTATGCTTAAAATTATGCCGAGTATGGAACAAATACAAAGGTTTCGTAAAGCACTTGAGCATTTACCAACCGATAAGCATGATGAGCTATGGAAGAATTTTGCTAAGTTATCTAATGCCAGTGAAGAATCAAAAGAACAATTTAATACTTGGTTAACAAAAGTAGAAGCGTTTGCAACTAAAACTGCAAATCATCAATCAACAACTTAATAAAAGGAGTCACTATGGACGACAACAACTTAAATGTAATATCTCCGAATGAAGGTCTTGGCGATATTGCGAAAGCGATGGGTATAGAAGTACCCGAAGATGCCTTAAATGAAGGTATCAAAAACACAGGCTTTGCTTTCTATGAGCACGAACCAGGAGACTATGTTGGGCTTATTGGGCTTTTGGGAGAGCCTGTTTACAAGAAAGAGATAGAAGGTAAATCCCAGAAAGTAAAACCTGATACTCCAGGAGCAATACGTTCTTACGCAATGCTTCCTATAATGCTGATTGACACACCAAAGGGTAAGGTAGTGGATGATTCTTTCAATCCACTGCCAAATATGTCTTACGGTCAATTAGTCTTTCAGCAATACTGTACTCTCCTACCTGATAAACAATACAGTAACAAAAGAATCTTCGGAAATCTAAAGTTTCAAGGTCTTCCACAATTGGATATAGTTCAAGGCGAAGATAACGACTATGTTGTTAAGCTGGAACTTTTAAAGTATTTCTATTATGGAGCACCTGTCCTTTTTACTTTAGAAAAAGCTAAGTCAGGTAAAGGCATCTGGCTATCTCAAGATGGTTTTAAGCTTCGCAATCAAAAGCTTGATAAAGAAATAATCGAGAAGCGAAAAAAGGTTGCAGATGCTTATTGGAGCAAGATTATAGCTATCAGAGAAGCTGAAAAAGCAGAACGTGAAGCTAAATCTTCATCTGCGGAAGAAATGAAACCAAGCGAAGATGTGGTTTCGCCTGATTCCTTATTAAAAGATGAAGGTTATGAAGTCTAAGTACGTACAAGGTTTGGGAGAATGTTATGTTCTCCCAACTTTGTTTATAGATAAGATATTTGAAGTTATGATAAGGGGTATGGAAGACTTTCGTACAAATTTATTGTATGTAGAAGGAATTGCACCCCTTTCAATGAAAATCTTTAAGCGGGGGTTCATAATAAAGGATGGTAAACAATATTGTACAATAACGAAAAAAGAGTTCATCTGGCTTAATAAAAAGTTTGAAGAATCTCAAGCGAAAGCCAGAATGGTCTTTTGAAATCCTGAAGGAGGGAAAAATTGCTCGATAACAATATTCCTGAGTTTATACGCTCAGTTATGGCTGATGCTTCATACGAAGAGAAAGTGCGTATTTATGATGATAACTGCTTGGGGTGTCCATTTAATTTATTGCAAGTAATCAAAGGAAATAAAATTATTTCTGAGCATCATAATATTCAAGATGCGATAGAAATTTCGCTTGATTTTTTTGATTCAAGAATTACGAGAAACTGTATTTTTGGTGACAACTTTTATACTTTGACTGAAATTGTCACTAATACTTGTAGGTTATGGAATAGAACCGAAAAGGATGAAGGGAAGTTTATTGAAATTGGAAGCTTGACAGAATTAAATTTAGAATTGGATATCCGCTTATAATGGAAAAGACTAAAATAGCAATATATGAAAAAGCGGTAATATTAAAGCTACTGCATAATGAAAAGCTTAGAAAAAAATATCTTCCCGAAGTATTACCTTATCTATGGAGTAAGCCAGAAGATAGAGTATTCGTGTTTATGATGAAGCGGTTGTATGACAAAAATTATGAACTAAGTATGCAAAATTTAGAAGTTGTATTAACAACTCCTGAAGTAAAATTATTTATGAAGAGAATGGGAGCTGTCTTAGACAGAATGGACTTAGCAAGCTATTGGCACGATGACTCTATTAAGCCAGATGCTGAACTTTTTAAAGAAGCATTTGAAGAGTTACACGATATAGCTTTCAGTAGATATGTGGAGAAAGCTAAAGAAGACTTTACTTATGACTTAGGTTATAGTGACAGATATAGAATCTTAGCACGAGCAAGGTCTATTATTCGTCTTTATAATGTTATTTATAAGCATAAACTTTCAACCCCACAAAATGACTTAGATGCTGCTGTAAGTTATATAAATAATAGAGATGAGCTTATTCCTACATTTAGCCCTGTGCTTAATGGGCTTATGGGTGGCTGGGAAAGAGGTTTTGCTAATACACTATTGGCAAGGTCAGGACATACTAAGTCAACAATTATGACTTTTGATTCTGTTTTTAAGGCAGTGCATAAACAAGTGGATTGCGTTCACGCTATCTTAATAGAAGAACAACCACCTGTTTTTTGGCGAAGGGTAATAGCTATATTGCTTAAAATACCAATTTCAGAAATGCGTAACAAAACAGTAAGAATTAGCAAAAATCAAGTAGACTTAGTTAAGAAAAAACTTGATGGAAGAATTAAAGTGCATTCAGTAACTGCTTATAAGGATATAGTAGATTTGCTTTCAGTTATCAAAGATGAGTTTGTATGGCTTGACCATATAAATGCTATACAATATCCTGGCAGAGGGAATGCAATGCAGAATATGATAGGTGGCATTCCAGGCTTAATTAGTGCACAAGTAAATTTCTTGCGGGAAAGACCATATCAATCTTATGTAAATTTATCTCAGGTAAATGAAAAAGAATTGATTAAAAGAACAGGAAACCAAGTTTGGAAACACCCAAGTTATACTGATGCTTATGGTTCACAGATATTACATCAACACTCAAGAGAATATTTAACTCTTTATTACCCACAAAGAGATGTGCTGAATAACCCTATGGCTTGGGCTGGCAAGAAAGAACTGAAAGATGCTAAACCTGAAGATGTTTATTTAAAGGTTGAGAAAAGTTCTTTTGGGGATTTAAGTAGAATAAAATTTAAGTATAATTTTGACTTTGGAATCTTTGAAGATATAAACGAGAACGTAAGTAATGTAACTATCAACTCAACAGATTCCTTATTTAAAGAACAGGGACTAATATGAGAGTGTTAATAAATAAAAAAGACAATACAAAAGCTTTGGTATTAGCTGAGTCAGAAGACGACCGTAATGCCTTAGATATTTTTTATCATAACCATATAATCTTTGGACTGTATGCTATCTGGTTACGTACACCCGAAGGGAAAGGTGAAGATAGACCCGAAGTTAAACTGTATCTTGATAAATTGCCACACTTGCAAGGTATAGGATGGCTTAATATAGTAAAAGGTTTTGTACCAACAAAAATAATAACTTAGGAGTACAATATGAAGAAAGTATATCCAAGCAAAAAGAAAAAGCGTAGGGCGGAATATCTTGAACGGAAGACTAAGCGTGAATCTGGTTCTCCTTATAGCTTTGCGGAAGCTCTTGGCATAGAAGTCCAAAAAACTTCTTCCCCTACATTAACCGAAAAAGAGCTTAATGCGCTGGCAGATAAATATAAGAAGAATAAGATAAAGCTTGAATATGGTGACAAGAAAAGATATGATGATGTAGGAATAGCAGACCTTGAAAAGCTTAAGGAAATAGGAGATAAAAAAAATAAAGGAGGGATATAATGGTAAAAAACACGATACTTGAAAGGTTCGACTTTGATTTAGAAGATGAGCTACTCGTACCTTTGAAATCTATGGATGTTATCATAGAAGCTATTAGTACACTTAACGAAGACCAACTTGAAGCTTTCTTCAGAATTATGAATTTTTTAGAAGCCGAAGTACAAGATAATGAAAACATTTACTTATCATTAGAAGGTTATGCTGGTACAGGTAAGACATATTTAATAAAAAAGATAGCTTCCTGTATCAGGGGAACTGTGGCGCTTACAGCACCTACCAATAAAGCAGTAAAAGTCTTGGCAAATATGGGGGCTAAAGATGAGAATACAGAATATGCTACAATTCACAAATTACTTGCGTTAAGAGTTAAGTGGACGAAGCCACGCAAGGGCTCTAATGAAGAACCAAAACAAATCTTAGTTCGTAATTATAAAGTACAACCCACTGTAAATGATTATGACTTATTAGTTATAGATGAATCTTCTATGCTTGATGATGACTTATTCATAATGCTCGACAGGGAACGACAAGGAAATTTAAAAGTAATCTTTATGGGAGACCCTGCTCAGATACCGCCTGTTAATAGGACAGACTCCATTCCTTTAATTGCGGAAGAAAGGGAAAAATGGAGAATAGAGCACGTAGTATTAGAAAAGAATATGCGTCAAACAGACGACAACACTATCTTACCTGTGGCATACCAGATTAGAAACAGAAGATTTGAAAATCAAGACCCTTTGCTATCTCGTATAAGTAATGCTAACGTTAAATTTTATTCTTCATTACATATGGAAGATAAAAGAGAGTTTGTACGAAAAATGCTTGAATATTTTTTATCAGGTGAGTTTAAAGAAGATGCTAATTTCTGTAAAGCAATTGCTTGGCGAAACAAAACAGTGAATAACTTAAATACTATGGTGCGCACAGCATTTTATAAAGGAAAGCGTCTGCAAAAGATAATGCCTGAAGAGAGATTGATAGCCGATAAGCCAATCTTTGACAGGAATGGCGAAGCTATGATTTTTACAACAAGTGAAGAATTCGTAGTAAAGGAAGTAATAGAAACTACACTTGAGTATAAGCTACCTGATAAGGGCAGTGAATTACTTGAACAGTATGAAATGGATATTCCTGGAACGGAAGTCACAGGGACTAAGCTTAATACCAATATTTATACTTTCAAACTTTATAAATGCTTAACGGACATTGGAAAGAATATAGAAGTTCTTCACGAAGATTCTGAGAAAACTTTTTGGTTTATGATGCGTAAGCTTAAAGCTCGTAAGAATTGGGATGAATATACCAAGATGATTGAACGCTTTGCACAGGTTAAGTATAACTATGCTATTACTGCGCATAAAGCACAGGGTAGCACTTATGGTACTGTCTTTCTAATAGAAGATGATATAGACACAAACCCGAAGACACTTGAGCGTAACAGAATAAAGTATACAGCTTGTACTCGTCCTAAAGATAATCTTTTTATTCTTTCCAAACATAATTTAAGAAAAGCATTACAAGAAACGGCGGTGAGCAATGCGTGACAGACTTGATATAATAGAAGAGATGAACAAAACTGAGTTAAAAAACGAAGAACGACTTAAGAAACTCTTGGATGAACTAATCTTCGTTATTGGTGAAAGGATAAGGTTAAAAAGAAAGTATCAACCTGCAATTGCATCTGCAGTTATTCAAGATATACTTGAAAAAATTGCAGTAATTCCTAACGATATTAAGCAATTACTTTGGATTAAGCAATTGGTTATAGAGTATGGAATAAAAGAAGATATTTTAATTAAAGAACTATACAAAATTAAAGAAAGAAACAGAAAAAGAATGGAGCGGATAAAAAAGTTTGCAAGTAAATAAGCTATACAATAATGATGTCATGGAAGTTATTACTAACTTTCCTGATAAGTCAGTAAACATTTATTATACAGACACACCTTACAACTTAGGGTCAGAGTATATAATAGATAGCGAAGGACATTACGTCTTTACGAAATCATCAGACTTTATGAATAGCTGGGAAGCTATGGATGGACGTTGGTGGTACAAGTACTTCCAAGAAGTGTACAGAACACTTAAATATGGTGGTTACTTTATAACTCACAATATAGACCGTCAAAGTGATATGTGGTCTTACTATGCTCGCAGAGCAGGGCTTATGCCTATGCAGAAACTATATTGGCTCTTTATGGATAATTTTCCTAAGGGTAGATGTAACTAAGCAAATAGACGCTTTAGAAGAACAGGGAAGAATAGTTATAGGCAAAAGAAAAGGTGCTCAAAAGAAGAGTACAGGTAAATATGGAGAATGGGGAGCTAACAGCGTTGACGGAACTTTTAATGTTACAGTGCCTACTTCTCCTATTGCTTGTAAGTACGAAGGATATGTTTATGGTATAGCACCACTTAAACAAACCGTAGAAGAAATATTAGTTTTTAGAAAGAATCCTTTAGATACTGTTCCTAAGGATATAATTAAACTTGAAAAAAGTAAAGAATTAAGTGAAATCCATCCCTCAGTCCTAAACTTAAAAAAAACATCTATTCCTTCAGATAATGGATTGAAGTGGACACCCCAGCTGATGGTGGCTGAAGAGATAATACCTCGCTTATTAGAGCACCCTCGTATATCCCACACTAAGGGTGCTAAGTTTAAGGAGACTGTTAAAATAATTAGCACTCATAAAAGTGAAGCTCCTTATTGCTTAGAACCCAAAGTAAAGTGTAACGATAAACATGTATCTCCAAAGCCACTGTCAGTGGTAAGGTGGGTAATAGACTTATTTAAACCACCTGATAATATACTTATAGTTGATACCTTTATGGGAACAGGAACTATTCCTTATGTATGCAAAGAAAAGGGAATAGATTATATAGGTATAGAGCTTGATGAAAAAATCTTCAATTATGCTAAGGAGTTTATTGAAGGTTCAGAAAATAACTTAACATTATTTTAGAAAGGAAGGTAAAATGAAACTTGGAGTAAAAACAATTCAGATAAATTTTGATATTGAAGATGATAGACCCCATAAGGCACTTAGGCTTTATGATGTTAATGGCAATGCTATCGGAAGGGGGATTATGGTTACAAAGAAAGTAGACCCTGAATCTAATCTCTTTGAAACTACCGCAGGATATGTAATTTATTCTGCTACAATAGACCTTGATGCTCTAATAGAAAAAGAAGAGCAAGTAAAAAGGAGAGCCACTAAGACTGTTACAAAAACAGAAGAGCCTGACGTTGAAGATACTGACGACCCTGAAGAAGATAATTGGGTACGTGGAGCACTTAAACAAGCTAAAGATGCTAAGGTTAAAGTTGACCTTTTGTATGTTAATAATCTCAGAGAAGAATATAGAAAAATGATGCACGCAAGAGCTAAATCCAACGATAAAGATACAGAAGTTTTTTCTGAGACAAAAGAGACTGAGCCAGATAAAGAAATTCGTGATATTAAGAATGATATTCTTAAAGACTCTCAGGAAGAAGAAGGTATAGGCAAGCCTGCTACTTATTATGGAGATATGCCTGATGAGTTCATAGGTGATGAGCTTAAAGAAGAAATTTGGCGAAAGCATAAAGAAACAGAACGTAAAAAAGTTATTGACAAATTTCACGAAGACTTTCAGAAAAGAATGGATAAAGACTCAGATAAATCTGAAATATCTTTAGACGATTTATAAGAAAGGAAAAACAATGACAACTTATAAGATAGTGTTGCCTAATGAAGCACCTATTAAAAAGAACCAAGCTAAATCTGCGTGGACAAGAAAAGACAAAAATGGTAATATTATTCCGCTTTCTAACAAAGCTACTTGGTATTCTAAAAGTTGGAATACATATGCTAAGTTAGCTGTACAAAGGTTATATGTTTGGAAGCAAGTAGTTACCAAGAAGTATATAGATAACTTGCCACATAGAAAACTTTTTCCTTTAACAGGTCAATATGTAGTAAGTATGATTTTCTTTAGAACGTCCGTTCTTAAAAAGATAGACTTAGAAAATTTAGAAGGTGGTATATTGGATATACTTGCAGGAAACTCTGGGCTTAAAATTCCTAAAAAATCTGCTATTACCCACGAAGATTATAAAATCTTTGCTGATGATAGTATTGAGTTTATAAAGAATCACGGAGCTTCAACTTGTTTTCTTAACCCCACTAATCCGCATACTGAAATCTTCATATCAGAATTTACCTTAGACAAATTTAGGGAAGTATTCAAACTCTGGCATCCTGATGCTACACTTGGCTGGATACCAGATTCTTTATTTAATAATACGGAGTTAATATGAAAGAAAGAGTTGAGCGTTTCAAAAGCTGGGGGCAAACCCTTAATCAGCTTAGCAGTGCAATGTATGATATAGCATTAAGTAATGGTTTTCATAAGAAAGATGAACCATTCGGCGTTAAGATAGCTTTAATACATTCGGAACTTAGCGAAGCTTTAGAAGCTCATAGGACAAGGAAAAGAGCTTCTCCCCAAGCCATTGCTTTCGTAAAAGCAGCAACTATCTCTGCTATGGAAAAGTTCAGTGACTATACAGGGACATATACGTCTAAAGATAGAATATACGAGATAGAGTCATACTTGGGCAATCTATATGCAGAAGGAATAAAGGATACTGTCGAAGATGAATTGGCTGATGCTTTAATTCGTATATTAGACTTAGCAGTGGAGCTTAACATAGACTTAGGCTTCCACGTTGTCTATAAGTCATTATATAATATTTCACGTCCTTATAAGCACGGGAAAGAATACTAATCACAAAACAAGAAAGGATAAAATTATGCAACCAGGCACACTGAAGATAAAATTCTTCACAGCGTCATTTGACTTCAATGTTGACACTTATATTGAAGAAGAAATTACAAAATTTATAGCAGAAGGGGAAGATGTAAAAAGAGAAGTGGCTGGCGTACCCTCTATTTTTATAGGAAGTGGTGATGCAGGAAGACCTGTGCTTATCGCTCTTCCCTATACTGAAAATAAACCATATACACTTGAGAACGAAGCAGAAGGAAAAACTAATTTATAGAGCAAAAAAACGTCTATAAATCGGTTTTACCGCATAGCATAAAAAAGCCGTGTATTACATCAAAAAATCATTTTTATGTTAGTGAATAGCCGTTTCTGTTTGTTTGTGATTATAATTTTCAAAAATTCTAATTGCACAAAAATCAAAAAAGAAAAGGATAAAAAGCAATGGGAAGAACTAAAATCAAACTTGCGCCGCCTGCACGGTCAAATATAAATAATATAAAGCTGAAAAAGTTTCTTATGTTGATTTATAAGAACTCAATTGTTAGTAAGAATGAAATACCGCTTGTATTTGAAAATACTAATAATATGAGAGCATATTTGAAAACTCTTGTAAGAGAACTGGAAAGAGCTTCCACTACGGGAGCTAAGGCTTTTATAAGACGAGCGGACAAAGTAATGTCAACAGCTAAGTCATCTAAAATAGAGCTTAGCTGGATTGACTTAATTTATGAACAAAAAGAAAGGAATTAAAGATGTTAAAAACAAGATATGTTATTGATAATTCTGAAAAAATAGTAAAGCTACGTGTTGAAGAGATGAGTTCAGGAAACATTTGCTTTATTGCAGAAAGAATAGAAGAAGATGGGTCAAAGGAATCTCTTGTTATTGCTTCCGTAAGTCCCGAAGGTTTATTAACTGTTTATACGGGTGAGTCAAGAAAATTTGGCTTTACCATTAAAACTGTAATGTAAAAGAAAGGAATTAAAAATGGATTACTTAGAGAAAAGAAACATTGTTATTGAAGCTCTCCTTCAACCTGAAGACAGGAGTGCGGACTATATCTTATTCGAGATTAAAGATTTTAGAGATTGTCCTGTGGAAGTAGCTAACGCTCTTCGTATTGTTGATGATTACGTCAAGAATAAAAAGATAGAAAGGCACGAACTTGATACACCCAAGCCAATAGTTATTTCTTTAGAAAATTTTAAAGAGATACTTCCGAAGATAATACACGAAATAAAGTTAATAGAGATAACGGAAGGAGCAAAAAAATGAAAATAATAATAAGACAAATGCGCTTTCCTACCAAAAATGAAGACTTAAATGTTGAGCAAGACCTTATAACAAAAGATGGAAAGACAGTCCATATACCTCCCACTATTATGGTACTTAACGAAGATGGGGAAAGGATAGGAGTGATAAAAGAAAATATTGGTTTATCTCTTAGTTTAGGTTACTGCTATATTGCATTAGAGCTTGGTAATAATATATCAGAAGAGTCACTACCAAATAAGCAAATACAACTTCGTAGATTAGCAGAGAACAAACGTTTAATTAAAGTTCTTAGACAGATTAAAGAAATTCTTGATAATGTAGAATTTCCTGAAAACACCGCACTTGATGAGATAGATAAATTACTTAACGAAGAGACTTTACGTAGCATATATGATGCAACAAGAAGGAGGCGAAATAATGTATAGCCGAGACTTTGAATTTGTAAACAAGCGTATTGTAGTAAAGCCCGAAGAATCTATTGTTGGCAGAGAATATGATAATCTTGAAGTAGACTTTACAAAGAATTCCGTAATAAAGATTATAGAAGACCCCACTTCGTTTATACATTGGCTTGAAAATGACGTACTTAAAGGATTCCGCAATAATAAGTTTGGTAAGATAAGAGGAAGGAGTGTGAAGAAAAATACCAAACGAATTTAACTTATTTATAAATTTATTTAAGGAGCAACTAAAATGCAATACAAAGCAAAGACCTTACACAACTCAACTGTTTCGAAGACAGAGAAAAATGTACCAGATATTAGAGTAGTCGGGAATGGAGATGCTTTTAAATTGTTATGCAAAGTATCGAGCGAAGAAGAAGGCTGGATGAAAAGTACTAAGGCAATGGACGTAGGAGTAGGTTGCATAGTGCAAGTTACTACACAGCAAAGAAACCTTGATGGCACTAACGTCATAGCAGAAGCTTTAACATTCGTACCAGGAGTGATGATTGTTAATGATGTGAATAATGGAAGACAATTAGTCGAAGTAAAAGAATTCAAAGGGTTTGAAGGACTCGGAAAAATCGGAGAAGATAATTAACCCCGATTGGAAGGGTTGATATGCTCAGCCCTTCCGTAATTTTCTATTAAGTCTTTTTAACCAACCCTTACCAAACTTCCAAAACTTTTTACGTGTCCTGTAATACTCTTCAAGTCTTTTCTTATAGTTATAAAGTAATAATGAAGACGGCACTTTGTTTATTGCATTTACTGTCTGCATACCAAAGACTCCGTCTACATATATTTTCGCACCATAAGACTTTTCAATCTTGTTTATTTGATTAACAGTACGTTGTAGGAACTTAACAGATTTTTTTAAGCCAGCGTTAATACCAAAGTCAAATGTTCTGTAAGCAGTATCTATTGGTATTCGCTCAAGATAGGTAGTATAAAAGTTCCTATAATAGAAGTCAACTGCATATTCAAGTGCTTCCATATACTTACCAGCATCCCAAAGAGCTTTAACTATCTTATAATCTTTACGCCAAAAGACTTTTGATATACCAAAGATGGTAGCACCCCCAGCATCATCAGGGTCATTAGAAAGCAGTCCCTCATTCATAAGAGACTGCTTTGCAAATAGTGGGAAGACTTTGCCGTAGCTTTCGGAGAACTTGAATTCCAATAGAAGTTCTTCCATTCTTTTACTCGCCACTGTTTGTCTCCCTTGAAAGCCAAAAAGAAGCTTCCTGTAAAGAATGTTTTAGCCCATTATCGTGGAAGCTAAGATAACCAGCTGGGAAGTCAAATGAAACTTTCCCAACAAGCTTAATCAGAAGATAAATTATTTCTTTAAGAGTGTACTCTTTATCTTCTATCGATTGTTCTTCAATTGCTCTATTAGGCAGAGATACTATAAGCATATTAGCATAATCTTCCGCTAACTCTAAAGAAGCAATTGCATAAGTAACATATCTTTTGTTCTTCGCATCCTTTATGTAATTAAGAAGAAACTGCTTGAACCCTTGCACTTTGGCTGTGGTAGACTTTATAGTCAAGATATATCTTTCAGTGCTATCAACAGGGGGAGCTTGCAATGCCTGCGATAGTGCTTGCTTTTCTTGTTCCTGTTTTTTCTGTTCCTGTCTTTCCTGCACCTGTTCTTTTTGTTCGTCCATTTTTTAATCCTTTATATTAAGTTAAAAGTTATACATCACTTGATTGACCATTCGACTTGTATATCTTGGTAATCTTTTCTCCAGACCTTCCAATAATATAACCGCCAACACCTATCTTTAATAAATCCCAAAGCTGGTCAGGTAAGGGAAGAACTACACTCCAATTAAACATAGCTCCCAAATAAGGAGCAAGAATGTAATTATTAAAGACAATTAAACCAAAGATAGCCATCAAACTTGGACGCCAATTCCTTTGAAGCCAACTTTTACCCTTAGCTTCTGCTATGATAACTTTGCTTTGGTACTCGGCTAACTTAGTTTCATAATCTATTACCTTAGACTTCATCGTATTTTCGATAGAGACAAGAGCATTATTCAGTTGCGCTTTCTCTTCATCGGTCGTGGTAAGATTATCTATTAACTCAGTAATAGGTTTTACTAAGTCACCAAGAAAATCAAAGATTGCCATACATTATCCTTTCTAATATAATTTTAACAATAATTTAATTAAGTTAATTAGATTCTCCCCTATCCAAACAAGAGCTAAATCAATATACTTATGAAACGCTAAGCTTAAAAGAATTATGATTAAGCCAATAACGAATACTTTGAATTTATGGTTATGAAGTATTCGTTTTAATTTTTTTATATCTCTTCGAGTTCTCTCACGCTTATACATTTCAGAAATGACTACTTTAAGTTTGCGTTTCTCAGACTTACCATTGCCCACTTCTATCATTAAGTCTTCCTTTAGTTCTCCAATAACCGCCTTGTGATTCTCTACGTACTCCTTAAAGTCTTTTGCAAGAGTCTGTAATTCCTTCCCATTATTTTCAAGGACACTCCTTATATAAAGAATATCCAATTGCGTGGCATTACTTTTCTGCAACTCTTCTCTAACTTTAGCAGGAATTTCTTTATCTATATTATTCACTTTTATTTGTATTCCTTCTTTGGTTGTATATCCTTCAATTGTTGTTTCGCACATCTTTTACCTCCTTTGG
>Ga0114931_10004861_pt1 | contig 16681 bp, 15 predicted proteins | sample 2SBtaG_FD_89579 | JGI IMG/M metagenome (GOLD analysis project Ga0114931, IMG submission 89579) | Deep subsurface microbial communities from Kolumbo volcano to uncover new lineages of life (NeLLi) - 2SBTROV14_V59a metaG | ecosystem: Environmental > Aquatic > Marine > Volcanic | place: Kolumbo...
CGTTGTGTGCAGTCCCACAGTCGGCGTTATCGAAACTTGCTGTAGGGGTGCTACAGCGGCCTTTCGATGCCTTGCTGCAGGACTGCACACAACGGCTGAAGGTGATGTACATTGGTGCCGGGTTAATATCTTTCCCCCGGAGCCACGGACTGCCGGATTGGTTCTCGGGGTCGATCACGCCGCGGGCGTTCGTCGAACGTTTCGCAAACGATGATTTCGATCCGTAATTCTCCTCAGTACGGCCAATTACGCCAATAAATCTCTTAAACCGCTGACCTTTTCAGGCAGATCCAATAGAGGGAACGCCTGGAACCGATATTCAAGCGGATGCTTGCTGTCTTTCGTACCAACCCTTCGAAGAATTGACCACCTTGACGACAAGCAGCATCACCGGTACCTCGATGAGAACGCCCACGACGGTCGCCAATGTCGCCCCCGACTCGAAACCGAACAGACTGATGGCCGCGGCGACGGCCAATTCGAAGAAGTTGGAGGCCCCGATCAGCGCTGAGGGGCAGGCGACATTGTGTTTCTCGCCCACCAGGCGATTCAGCCAATAGGCCAGCGCCGAGTTGAAAAATACCTGAATCAGGATCGGCACGGCGAGCAGGGCGATAACCAGGGGTTGGTCGATGAGGGCCTTGCCCTGAAAGGCGAACAATAGGATCAGCGTCACCAGCAAGGCGGAAATCGACCACGGCCCGATCTTCTCCATGACGGCGTCGAAATGGGGTTGTCCCTTGCTGAGCAGTGACTTTCGCCAGGCCTGAGCCAGCGCCAGTGGTATGACGATATAGAGGACGACGGAGGTCACCAGCGTGTCCCATGGCACGGTGATCGCGGAGATGCCCAGCAATAGTCCCACGATGGGCGCGAAGGCGAATACCATGATGGTGTCGTTCAGGGCTACTTGAGACAGCGTGAACAGCGGATCGCCGTTGCTGAGTCGGCTCCAGACGAAGACCATCGCCGTGCAGGGAGCGGCGGCGAGCAGGATCAGTCCGGCGATGTAGCTGTCGATCTGATCGGCCGGCAACATCGGCGCGAACAGGTTGCGTACGAACAGCCAGCCGAGGAAGGCCATCGAGAAGGGCTTGACGAGCCAGTTGACGAACAGCGTGACGCCGATCCCGCGCACATGCTGGCGGACCTCATGCAAGGCCCCGAAATCGACCTTGATCAACATCGGAATGATCATGACCCAGATCAACAGGCCGACCGGCACGTTGACGCGCGCGATTTCCATCTTGCCGAGCGCATGGACCGGGGCCGGAAAGAGCTGCCCGAGACCGATGCCGGCAACGATGCATAGAAACACCCAGAGAGTCAGGTAGCGCTCGAACAGGCTCATCGGCGCGCCGGTCGCGCCCTTGGCGGTCACTTCACATTGGACTGACATGCTTGCTCCTACAGGCCGAGGGCTTCACGGACAGCGGGGACCAGACGTTCCCGGATGTCGTCGCGCACCGCGATAAAGCTGTCCAACGGTTCGCCATGCGGGTCGTGGAAGGGAAGATGGATCTGCGGCACCGGGCGCGGGAAAACCGGGCACGACTCCCTGGCATTGTCGCAGACCGTCACGACGAGGTCGATGTCGTCATTCAGAACCGAATCGATATCCTTCGGATGCAGTCCCTCGGTAGGCAGGCCCGCGAGGCGCAAGGCCTCGATCGCGCCATCGGCAACCTTGGGCTGCGGCCGGGTGCCGGCGGACAGGGCGCGAACCCGGCCGGCCAGGTCCTGATTGATAATGGCCTCGGCCATTTGCGAGCGACAGGAATTGCCGGTGCATAACACCAGCACGGTTTTCGATGCGGACATTGATTTCACCTTTGGGTGCTGGGCAGGCAGGGCTCGCCCTGGCAGCAGTTATGAGTCAGGAAGTCGAGTAGCGTATCCATCATGCCGTAATCGGCCGAGTAGTGGATGAAGCGGCTTGCGCGTTCGCCCCGTATCAGGCCGACCCGGCTGAGGTGGGCAAGATGGAAGGAGAGGGTGGCGGCCGGGATGTCGAGTTGCTCGCCGATCGCGCTGGCGTTGATGCCGTCCGGCCCGGCCTCGACGAGGAGGCGGAAGATCGCAAGGCGGGATTCGTGGCCAAGGGCGGCGAGGAGTTCGGATGCATTTGATAATTCCATAATTCGAATATTATCGAAATATATAAAGGAGGTCTAGGGGTCTGTCGGATTTAGGCAATTGTAGCGAGCATGGAGGGAAAGCGAGTACAAATCTTTGCAATTTCGAGGCGTATAGTGGTTCTGTACAACGATAAATTGCGGAGATTTGGGCCGCTTTCCCATCAGCACAGTAGATTGTTCCTAAATCCGACAGACTCCTAGCATTTTCGAGTCAGTGTTTACGAATTATGTAGCGGTTTGGGGCGGATTTGTATCGGCATCGGCTGCCTTATAGTCTACCAATATAAGCTATACATTAAATGATTGTATTAATATTTATTGATATGTATAGTGGGTTTGCGGTAAATAAGTCAGCAATCAATTAGGAGGGAATACAAATGAAGAAACTACTTGCTGCGATCATCGCGGGATCCACTTTTGTTGCAGTCACGGCGTCCGCAGCAGATTGGAACTTTCTAGCCGGCGCCGAGCCCGGTTACAAAGCCGAGCCCACGGTATCCCTAATGTTCGGGCGTATGTTCCCTGACACGACTGGGATGAAGGACGGCAATATCACAGGCCTCGAATTGTCGCTGAACTGCCCCTTGTTGCAGCCCCCGACCAATCGTATCCGCCAGCAGGTCAGCTATACCCAGTACGACGAATCCGGGACCAAGATCAAGAACTTCGAGATCAATCCTCATTATGTAGTTGAAGTGAGCCCCGGTCTTGAGCTGGGCGGTGGCCCAGGGTTGGCCTATATCTCGACCGATACCTCAGCCAACAACCCGAACTTCTGGGGACTGAACCTCGGTTTGTCCGCGCACTATCGGGGATTGGGACCGGTTTTCATCGGTGCGGAGTATCGTTACCAGTTCACGACCGAGAAGGATTTCGGCAACGGCGTCAAGGACAACCTGAACAACGGACGGTTCGACGTCAAGGTCGGATATGATTTCTGATTAAAACGTCAATGCATGATGTCTAGGCGGTATAAGAAGTACGGAGGGAAAGGACATCCCTCCGTTTGCGTTTATGGGGTCGCAATGATTGGGTCGGCGGCATACAGGCAGCGGTCATAAGGCCATTTAAAGGAAATTACCGATATCATCTATCGTTCATTTGACGGGTTGCATCTTTTGCGCCGCGGGGACCTGTTGCGTAGTATGTAACAATTCCGAAAGCCCAGTTGCCGGCTACCTTCTCGGGACGATGAACGGGTCGTTGGGGGCGGGCCGAATATGGTGTTTTACGAGTTTCCAGTCAGGATTTGAACGATGAGTAACGAAAATACGGTGCAGGTCTGGGATATCCTGGTGCGGGTATTCCACTGGTCTTTGGTGGGATTCTTCGTGATCGCCTACATCACTTCCGAAGACGAGAACATCCTGCACATCTATACCGGTTACGCGGTGCTTGGGCTGATTGCCTTTCGCGTAATCTGGGGCCTGATCGGTAGCAAGTATGCGCGTTTCAGCGATTTCATCTATTCGCCAGCGGCCGTCGTCGACTATATCAAGAGCCTGAGGAGCGGCCATCCGAAGCACTATCTGGGCCATAACCCGGCGGGCGGTTGGATGATCGTCGTGCTGCTGGTCGGTCTGTTCGCCATTTCCTTCACTGGCCTCAAGCTCTACGCGGTTGAAGACGGCAAGGGTCCGCTGGCGGGCGTGGCCGTCGACCTGTCCATCGTCAAGCAGGCCCGCGCCGAAGACGACGAAAAGGACAGAGCGGGCAAGGGCGAGGGCGACGAGTTCTGGGAAGAGGCCCATGAGATCGTTACCAATCTAACCCTGCTCCTGATATTCATCCACATCGCCGGCGTCGCCGTTTCCGGCCGACTGCACGGTGAAAACCTCGTCAAGGCCATGATTACGGGGAAGAAAGAGGCCTGAGTTTGTAGGTGCCTCACGGGCCCTTGCGTCTTATTCGCCGGCGCTTCGCGCACGGCTTCCCGGTTTCAGCAAATCTCGACAAACAGGAGTGCGCGGGTCTTGTGTTCCCTGTGGCTTTGTTTGAAATCGTCGCCAGTTCCTCGCGCTGGAAACAATCGGTGCCATTCCGCCTATTGCCTGCAATCCCCGCCTTGAATATAGTGTCTCTGTTTCGTCACGGCGCATTTAATCGAAAACCATCGCTGACCTTTCCGTTTCGGGGAGGTAGCGCGCTGTTGTTGTGCTCCACGGGGTTAGGGTTGACCCCTAACCGGATATCTAGATTTTCAATCTATTTGCGACATCGACTTTCTCAACAACTAGAAAATCCAATAATGACCACCGAAACCAATCAAGAAACCCCGACCCAGATGAATACCGCATTTTTGGGGCTTGCCCCCTTCCTCCGTATGAGCATTTCCGGCGTGGATATGGCGCCCATGGCCCAGGAGATGTTGGTTCAGGCCGAGTCGGGTTCGGCTGATCCGAATCTCTGGATGAATTTGTCCACGGCCGTACAGTGCCTTGGCCAGCGTGATCTGGGGCTTGCCTTTCAGGGGCATGCGCTGGAAATGAGCCGGGTTTACCATTATCGAGCCACCTCCAGGCCGGCGCGCGCACGTGTGTTGATGCTGGTTGCGCCGGGGGATCTGTCCGATAACATGCCCCTCGATTGTCTGCTCGAACACACGGATATCGATCTGGTGTTCTACTATCTCGAGCCAGGGACAGGATCGCCGTTTTCCGAGCCCGTGCCCGACCATGATGCCGTGGTCGTCGGCATTGTCGAATCGGATGCCAACCGGGCGCTGCTGGCTTCTTTGGAGCAACTGTTGGCGGATTGGCCGAAGCCGGTCATCAATGCGCCGGGTAAGATTCCCGCCACTGAACGTGGCGTGGCGAGCGCGCTTTTGCAGAATGCGCCGGGTTTGTTGATTCCCCCGACCTTTAGGCTATCCCGTGAGGAACTGCAGTCGATCGCCTCGGGCGCGAGCGTTCTCTCCGAGTTATTCGAGGACTGCGACTTCCCGATCATCCTGCGTCCTGTCGGTTCCCACGGCGGTCATGGATTGGAAAAGATCGATGGACCGGAGGCCGTTGCCGACTATCTCACCAGAGTGAGCGATGGGGTATTCTTCCTGTCCCGGTTTATCGATTACAGCGGGGCTGACGGAATGTTCCGGAAGATTCGCGTCGCATTGATCGATGGCGCGCCATTCGCCTGCCATATGGCGGTATCTTCGAACTGGATGATCCACTACGTAAACGCCGACATGTATACCAATGCCGATAGGCGGGCCGAGGAGGCCTCCTTCATGGCCGATTTCGAGGCATTTGCCGAACGGCATCGGGCCGCGTTACGCGCAATATACGAGCGGACGGGTCTGGACTATGTCTGTATCGACTGTGCGGAGACGCCCGACGGCCAACTCCTGATCTTCGAAATCGACCACGCAATGGTCGTGCATGCGATGGATCCGGAGGATATGTTTCCGTACAAGCAGGTCCATATGCGCAAGGTAAGAGACGCATTCCGCGATTACCTCTTCCATAGAATGTCTCCCGAGAATGCCCGGGTATCAGTCAGCGCTACCGCCATGTCTTGATATGCCGATAAATGAATCTTCGCAATGATTTGAATTTTTCCGGTGGGCCTGGCGTTTTGCCGGACAGCGTGTTGCGCCAGGTTCAGGAGTCGATCATCGCGGTGCCCGGGGTCGGCCTGTCGGTTTTGGGGATCAGCCACCGCTCCGATTGGTTCACCGGGGTAGTTCGTGAACTCGAAGGCAATATGCGGGCCCTGCTTGGCCTGCCTGCCAACTATCGTGTTCTGTTCCTGCAAGGCGGAGCCACGCAGCAGTTCTCCATGGTGCCGATGAGCCTGCTGCGCGGGCAAGAGCATTCGGCGGAATATCTGCATACCGGTTACTGGAGTGGCAAGGCCATACCCGAGGCCCGGCGCGAGGGACCGGTTAGAGTGGTCTGGAGCGGCGAGGCCGAAGGTTTTTCGCGTTTGCCCGGCGAGGCTGAGCTGTCCCTCTCGTCAGATGCGCCCTATCTCCACTACGTCTACAACGAGACGGTCGAGGGCTTGCAATTTCATCGCGTCATAGGTCGGGACGACGTTCCTCGGGTATGCGACATGTCATCGGACTTCTTGTCGCGTCCCTGCGAGGCCTAGCGGTTCTCGCTGATCTACGCCCACGCTCAAAAGAACATCGGTCCGGCCGGGATGACCGTGGTCTTGATTCGGGACGAGTTGGTGAAGGCCGCGCCGAATGAGCTTCCCGGTTTTCTCGACTATCGCAAACACATCGAGTCCCATTCCACATACAACACCCCGCCGGTATTCGCGATCTATGTCGTGCTGCTCATGACGCGTTGGTTGCTCGATGAAGTCGGCGGCCTCGGTCGGATGGGCGAAATCAATCGCGCGAAGGCGGCCACGCTTTATGATCTGATTGACCGTAGCGAAGGATTTTTCCGGGGCAGAGCCGCGTCCAATGATCGCTCCACCATGAACGTGGCCTTCAATCTTGCCACTCCGGAAATGGAAGACCGGTTTCTCACCGAGGCGCTGGCTGCCGGCTTCTATGGTTTGTCGGGTCATCGATCCGTTGGCGGCGTCCGAGCTTCCCTCTACAACGCCATGACTGTGTCGGCGGTCGAAAATCTCGTCGATTTCATGGAGGAATTCAGGCGCTCGAACAAAGGTTCCGTCTAAAGGCAGGGTCTCTTTCCGTCGCTTCATCATATCTTCCACTATACGCCGCTGTCTCCGGTGCCCTCGTGTCGGGAGCGCTTAACCCAATCCACTCGATGAATGCACCGATCTGGTGCGGATCTCTCGCCCTTTCCACCTTGGGTCTTCGTTGTTCTTTTTATCCTTTTGATATTAATTGATTTTTATGTTCCTGTTTTCATGACTCGTAATTTGCTAGAAGTGTGGTCACTTGGGTTGAGGACAGGGCAAAAATGAGTCTACGGGTAATGCTGATAGATCAGAATCGCGGTCGGGTCGCGATTCTCGAGCAGGCGCTCCTCGATAACGGCTATGAGGTGGTGGCGCGTTCCTCGGTCGAGGAAGATCTGTTGCAGCGTATCAGCGACGTGAAACCGGACGTGATAATCGTCGATATGGAGTCGCCGGATCGCGACACCCTCGAATCGATGCGCACCATCAGCCGGGACCAGCCGAGACCGATCGTCATGTTCGCGGAGCGGAGCGATCGAATCAGCATCGGGGAGGCCGTCAAGGCCGGGGTCAGCGCCTATGTCGTGGATGGCATGAGTCCGGGGCGACTGAATGCGATCATGGAGGTGGCGATCGCGCGCTTTCGTGAATTTCAGGCGCTGCGCAATGAACTCGAGGAGACCAAGAGCCGCTTGGAGGATCGCAAGCTGATCGACAAGGCCAAGGGTATCCTGATGAAACAGAGGAACATGAGCGAGGACGAGGCCTTCAAGGTGCTCAGGAAGATGGCCATGGACAGAAACATCAAGCTAGGCGAGGCCGCCCGCAACGTGATTATCGTTGCTGAACTATTGGTTGGCGGATCGTGACGAGCGAGTGGGCGCCGGAGGGTAATTTAATGAAGACGACGAGGGCGTAATGGAGAACATACCGAACAGCCATGGCGCGGATGTGATGGCGCTACCCGAAAAGTCAGAGGTGACCTTGGGGATCATGGCCCTGACCGATTGCGCCGTGTTGGCCGTCGCCAAGGAAAAGGGGTTCTTTGCCCGAAACGGACTGGAAGTCAGTTTGTCGAAAGAGGCTTCGTGGGCCAGTATCCGCGACAAGGTTGCCGTCGGTGAACTCGATGGGGCGCAAATGCTGGCCGGTATGCCGATTGTCACAACTCTCGGTATCGCGCCGCTGCAGGTGCCGATGCTCACGGCCTTCTCCTTGGGCTTGAACGGAAACGCGATCACCATTGCGGAACCCCTGGCCGAGCACATGTGCCGTGCCGATCCGGCGGCAATGGCCTCGCCGATATCGGCGGCGCAGGCCTTGAAAAAGGTCATTGGCGACTTTGACCGAAAATTGGTCTTCGCCCATGTCTATCCGTATTCCAGTCATAACTACGAATTGCGTTATTGGCTGGCCGCGGCCGGCATCGACCCGGACGAGGACGTCAGGCTGGTGGTGATTCCGCCGGCGCAGATGGTCAGCCATCTTCGGGACGGAACCGTTGACGGCTATTGCGTCGGTGAGCCCTGGAACGGGCAGGCGGTCAGGTCGGGCATCGGCCGTACCTTGTTTACGAGTTATGACTTGTGGAACAACAAGCCGGAAAAGGTCTTCGCCGTGACTCAGGATTGGCATGAGCGACACCCAGGCACCCATCAAGCGATGCTCGTGGCCATGTTGCAAGCGGCGCAGTGGGCGGACCGTCCGGACAATCGCCAGGAATTGGCCGAGATCCTGTGCAGCAGAGACTATGTCGACGCGCGCTTGGAGGTCGTCATCTCGTCTTTGCACGGGCGTCTTCAGGCGCTTTGCCGCCAACCGGCCGGATCACTGCCTGATTTCAATGTCTTTTTCCGTTACGCAGCTACTTTTCCCTGGCGTTCGCATGCCGAGTGGTTCGTCAGTCAGATGTATCGCTGGGGGCAAATCGGCGAGGCGATGAATATCCGGCAGATCGCTGAGCGTATCTATCGTCCGGACCTGTATCGCCAGGCCGCCGCTATTGCAGGCGTTCCCTGTCCTCAGGTTGACGCCAAGATCGAGGGTAGTCACGAGTCGAACTGGGCGCTCGACGGGATCGAGATGGGCCGGGACCTGTTTTTCGACGGCAGCGTTTTCGATCCCGACAAGGTGGTGGCCTATATAGATCGGTTCGAGGTCAACAAGCTGAGCGTCGACATGGATGCCCTGGCGCGGGCGAATCCCGCCTCGACCGCACGATAGCGGTGCACGGACACGCTGTCGTGCATCGTAATGAAGCGCGCCGGCCGAGAGCTCGGATATCGGTCGGGCCCGGATAGACCCGTTAGGTGGTCCGCTCGAATCATGGTGGCGACCGATTTTCTGGTCGATAACGGACTGATTCAATTCGTTATTATTTTTGGGTTGAGGTGTCCGAAACATTATCTTATGGGACGGTTGGGTCACCGGAAAAATATGTGGCATGCAGTTTGCTTTGCATGTGATAGCTGTGACAAGTGATTCGCCTGCCAATGGCGGCAGGTGATTTGATGTCGAAAAATTGAATCGGGTAACGAAGCCCACGTGCCAAAGCGGTAATCCCGCTTTGGCACGTGGGCTTTTTTTTAACGCAATAAAGAGGAATCGACATGAGACAAGGTTTTTTGGGGACTGACCGGAAGGGGCGAGCGACATTGGTGGCGGCTGCATTATTGGCCGGTTCCGGCGCCAGCACCAACGCAGTCTCGGACGAATTCGCATCGCTGACGGAAGCGGCTGCGTCGGGGAAGGCAAGCCTGGATCTACGTTATCGATTTGAAACGGTGGATCAGACCGGAATCAGCAAAAAGGCGAAGGCATCTACGCTGAGGACCCGCCTGAACTACGCCACCGGCAGCTATCAGGGAGTGAGCGCCTTTTTGGAGCTGGACGATGTGAGCGTCGTCGGCAGCATGCAATACAACGATGCGACCGGCTTGGCGGGCGCCAAGACCGAATATCCCGTGGTTGCCGATCCTACAGGGACGGAGGTCAATCAGGCCTATCTGAGCTATGCGGGCCTTGCCGACACCACCATCAAGTACGGACGCCAGCGTCTGATTCTGGACAATGCACGCTTTGTCGGGAATGTCGGTTGGCGTCAGAACGAACAGACCTACGATGCCGTGACCCTGGTCAATAAATCCCTGCCGGACACCACGGTCGTCTACGGTTACGTCAACAACGTGAATCGTATCTTCGGCGAGGATTCGACCAAGGGCGATATCGACACCCATGCCCATCTGATCAACCTGTCATACAGCGGACTGACCGCGGGCAAGCTGAGCGTTTACGGTTATCTGCTCGATCTGGTCAATACCCCGGCGGCATCCAGCAAGACCTTGGGTGCGCGTTTCAGCGGTGGCGCCGATGTCGATACCGACGTCAAGGCGCTTTATACGCTCGAATACGCCAAGCAGAGCGACTACAAGGGCGGTGCGACGACCATCGATGCGACATACACATCGATCGAAGCGGGCGCGGCGGCATATGGCGTGACGGCGAAGCTCGGCCGTGAAACGCTGAGTGGCGACGGCGTCTATGGGTTCAGCACACCGCTGGCGACCCTGCATGCCTTTAACGGTTGGGCGGACAAGTTTCTCGCGACGCCGGCCACGGGTTTGATCGACACCTATCTGAATGTGTCGGGAAAGGTCTCCGGCGTAAAACTCATGGCCGTCTATCACGACTTCAAGGCCGATTCCGGAAGCGCCAGTTACGGCACCGAGACGGATCTGTTGGCCGTGAAAAAGTTTGGCAAATACACCTTGTTGGCCAAATACGCGGCCTATTCGGCTGACACCTTCTCTACCGACATCAATAAGTTTTGGTTGATGGGGCAGGCCAGTTTCTAACCGGCTTCTCGCCATTGCAAAAGTTTTGAATTCAATCGTTGACGGAGTGGATACATGAATCAGCAACATGAAAAGAAATACGGACGAGGAAAGTGGGTCGGCGCGCACAGACGACCGTTGACTCGCTATCTCTCAAGCATATTGGCCGGTATTTGTACCTGTACGGCCGTGGGGCTTGCCCATGCCGCGGGGGATCTCGAAAAGGAGGACTTGAAGTTCGGCTTTATCAAACTGACCGACATGGCGCCATTGGCCATCGCCTACGAAAAGGGATATTTCGAGGATGAAGGACTCTACGTCACGCTGGAAGCGCAGGCCAACTGGAAGGTATTGCTGGACCGGGTTATCGACGGAGAGCTCGATGGCGCCCACATGCTGGCGGGGCAACCCTTGGGTGCGACCATCGGCTTCGGCACGCAGGCGGACGTCATCACCGCTTTTTCCATGGACCTGAACGGAAACGGCATCACCGTATCGAACAGTGTCTGGAAGGAGATGAAGAAACACCTCCCCATGGACCACGGCAAGCCCGTTCATCCGATCAAGGCGGACGCACTGAAACCCGTGATAGAGAAGTACAAGGCCGAGGGAAAGCCATTCAAGATGGGCATGGTCTTCCCGGTGTCCACGCATAACTATGAGCTGCGTTATTGGCTGGCCGCTGGCGGTATCAACCCAGGCTACTATTCGCCCGAAACGGGCGATACCACCGGGACCATCAAGGCAGACGCCTTGCTGTCCGTGACGCCGCCGCCGCAAATGCCGGCGACGCTCGAGGCCGGCACGATCGACGGCTATTGCGTCGGAGAACCCTGGAATCAGCAGGCGGTCTTCAAGGGTATCGGCGTTCCGGTCGTGACCGACTACGAAATCTGGAAGGACAATCCGGAAAAGGTCTTCGGCGTCAGCAAGGCATGGGCCGACAAATATCCGAACACCCATATCGCCGTGATCAAGGCCTTGATCCGCGCCGCCAAGTGGTTGGATGACGACAACAACGCCAACCGCCCCGAGGCTGTGAAGATCCTTTCCCAGTCCAACTATGTCGGAGCAGACTACGATGTCATCGCCAACTCGATGACCGGGACCTTCGAATACGAAAAGGGTGACAAGCGTTCGGTCCCGGACTTCAACGTCTTCTTTCGCTACAACGCGACCTTTCCCTATTACTCGGACGCGATCTGGTATCTGACCCAGATGCGCCGCTGGGGACAGATTTCTCAGGCCAAACCCGACAGTTGGTATATCGACGTCGCCAAGAAGGTCTATCGTCCCGACATCTATGAAGAGGCCGTCAAGGAACTGATCGCCGACGGCAAGATGTCCGCGTCGGACTTTCCGGACCTTGCCAAGGAAGACGGTTTCCGCGCCCCGCAGACGCACTTCATAGATGGCGTCACCTATGACGGCCGGCATCCCAACGACTACCTGAAGAAATTCAAGATCGGTTTGAAAGGCAATGAAAAACCCTGATCAGATCGTGCATGCCCCGCTGTGTCTTTGCCAAGGAGGTGAAGGCACAGCGAGGTTTGGGAAACGGAAAACGCATCAAATGATACGGATGGCCTTATGAAGAACACGATTATTAATTATTTAGAGATGGCCGGTATGTCCTGGCTGGTTCCGGTGGTTCGCTTGAGCGCCGGAGAAAATCCTCGCGAGCAGATCTCCGAAATGTTCACCGGGATTGGCTTGCCGATAATCGCCCTGGTTGCGTTCTTGTTGTTATGGGCAGGCGCCGCCTCTGAGGTAAAGACCAGTCTGGGCGTATTGCCGGGGCCGATTGCGGTTTGGGAACAGGGTGAAAATCTTTGGCAGGAATACAAGGCGGAACGCATCAAGGAACAGGCCTTTTATGAACGCCAGGATGTACGCAATAAAAAGAAATTGGAAAAGAATCCGGACGCCGAGATCAAGGTGCGCGACTACACCGGTCGCGTCACATTCATCGACCAGATATGGACGAGTCTGATAACCGTGTTCACCGGATTCGTGATTGCGAGCCTGATTGCGATTCCGGTCGGCGTCGTGTGCGGTCTGAGTAGGAATATGTATGGGGCGATCAGTCCCCTCATACAAATATTCAAACCTGTCTCGCCCTTGGCCTGGTTGCCGATCGTGACCATGGTCGTGAGCGCCGTTTACGTCAGCGACAACCCGATGTTTGAGAAATCGTTCATCAACTCGGCTATCACGGTGACTCTGTGTTCGCTCTGGCCTACCTTGATCAACACGGCGATGGCCGTTTCGTCGATCGATAAGGACCTGATCAATGTCGGCCGAGTCATTCGCCTGAGTTGGGTGACGCAGATATTCAAGATCGCGATCCCGGCCTCTCTGCCCATGATCTTTACCGGTCTTCGGATTTCGCTCGGCATCGGCTGGATGGTGCTGATCGCGGCCGAGATGTTGGCGCAGAACCCCGGGCTCGGAAAATTCGTTTGGGACGAGTTTCAAAACGGGAGCTCCGATTCCCTTGCCCGCATCATGTTTGCGGTGCTCACGATCGGCATGATCGGGTTTCTGCTCGACTGGATCATGATCGCGCTGCAGCGGGTCCTGTCGCATGACAAAAACAGTTGCCATTGAGTTGATGGAGATTCGATATGTCAACAATCGCTATGTTTAAACGAACCGAATCCGAGATGACGGAAACCATGCCTCAAAACGAAGTGAAAAATCACATCGCGTTTTTGGAACTGAGCGATGTATCCATCGAGTTCCCAACCAGGAAAGGGCCTTTCAAGGCGCTCGACAACGTCAACCTGAAAATCGCCAAGGGCGAGTTCATTTCCATCATCGGCCATTCGGGTTGTGGAAAATCGACGGTGCTGAATATCGTTGCGGGACTTTACAAGGCGACCACCGGGGGCGTGATCCTGGGCGGAAAGGAGGTCGACGAGCCCGGGCCCGATCGCGCCGTCGTCTTTCAGAATCATTCCCTGTTGCCCTGGCTGAGTTGTTATCAGAACGTCGAATTGGCGGTCAAGGCGATTTTCAAAAAGCGCATGACCAAGGCCGAGATGAAAGCGTGGATCGAACACAATCTGCATCTCGTGCATATGGATCACGCCATGCACAAATATCCGGCCGAAATCTCCGGTGGCATGAAGCAGCGCGTCGGCATCGTCCGCGCGTTGGCGATGCAGCCGACGGTCCTGCTGATGGACGAGCCGTTTGGCGCGCTCGACGCATTGACCCGCGCCCATCTTCAGGATTCGGTCATGGAGATCCAGTCCGATCTGAAAAACACCGTGATCATGATTACCCATGATGTCGATGAGGCAGTGCTGCTATCGGATAAGATCGTCATGATGACCAACGGCCCTGCAGCCACCGTCGGCGAGGTGCTTCATGTCGAACTTGAGCGTCCCCGTGATCGCCTGCAACTGGCAAACGACACGCAATACAACGCCTATCGGGCCGAGGTGCTGAAGTTTCTCTACGAACGACAACGGCGTCCGGCCGAAGGTTGAGCATTTCCGGGCACAATCGTTTCGATCACAGATTCATTTAGGAAGGGCAAGACCATGAAAGAAAAGCTTGTGTTGGTCGGCAACGGCATGGCGGGCGTTCGCACGCTCGAGGAGTTGCTGAAGATCGCACCCGACAACTATGACATTACCGTGTTCGGCGCCGAGCCCTACGGCAATTACAATCGCATCCTGCTGTCGCCGGTGTTGGCGGGCGAAAAGACCGTGTCGGACATCATGCTCAACGACGTCGACTGGTATGCCGACAACGGCATCACCTTGCACGCCGGAAAAAAGATAACCGACGTCAACCGTTATAAACGCCAGGTGATTGGCGATGACGGCACCGTTGCCGAGTATGATCGCCTGTTGCTGGCGACGGGATCCAACCCGTTCATCATTCCCGTTCCGGGACACGATCTGCCGGGCGTGATCGGATTTCGAGACATCCATGACGTCAATGCCATGCTCGAGGCCAGCAAGGGTGGAAAGCATGCGGCCGTGATCGGTGGCGGTTTGCTTGGACTGGAGGCGGCCAACGGCCTTCATATTCAGGGGATGCAGGTCACTGTCGTCCATCTCCTCGACACACTCATGGAACGCCAGCTCGATTCCGAATCGGCGAAGATGCTGCAGCGGTCGCTGGAGGACAAAGGCCTGAATTTCTTGATGGCCACGCAAACGGAGGCCATTCTCGGCGATGAACGCGTCAGGGCCGTGCGCTTCAAGGACGGTCTGGAGATCCCCGTCGATATCGTTGTCATGGCGGTCGGTATTCGTCCTAATATCGAGTTGGCGAAGCAAATCGGACTGCATTGCGAGCGCGGCATCGTGGTCAACGATACCATGCAAACCTTCGACCCCCGGGTCTACGCCGTAGGCGAATGCGTTCAGCATCGAGGCATGACTTACGGTCTGGTAGCGCCATTATTCGAACAGGCCAAGGTCTGCGCCAACCACTTGGCGAAGTACGGTATCGGTCGCTACACGGGTTCGGTCACGTCGACCAAGTTGAAGGTCACGGGTATCGATCTCTTTTCCGCCGGCGATTTCGTCGGCGACGAACACAGCGAGGAGATGGTGCTCAAGGACGCCACCTTGGGCGTCTATAAAAAGATCCTGCTCAAGGACGACAAGATTCAGGGTGCGGTCATGTACGGCGATACCGTCTACGGCGCCTGGTATTTTCAGCTCATGCGCGACGGCACCGACGTCAGCGGCTTTCGCGACTCCTTGATGTTCGGGCAGGCCCACCTCGGAGACTCGGGGCATGGCGGACAAAATGCTGCCGCTGCCATGAGCGATGACATGGAGGTCTGCGGTTGCAACGGTGTCTGCAAGGGCGAGATCGTCAAGGCGATTACGACCAAGGGCCTGTTTACGCTCGAAGAGGTCCGTGCGCATACCAAGGCCTCTGCCTCCTGCGGTTCCTGCACCGGACTCGTCGAGCAGCTCCTGGCCTCGACCGTCGGAGACTATTCGGCGACCCCCAAGAAGAAGGCCCTCTGCGGTTGTTGCGAATTCACGCATGACGAGGTGCGAAAGGGCATCGTCGAGAATCGCCTGACGACCCTCGAGGCGGTCCGCGCCTTCTTCGAATGGAAGACGTCCGACGGCTGCGCCAGTTGCCGGCCGGCGCTGAATTTTTATCTGTTGGCCGCCTGGCCGCGCGAGTTTGTCGATGACCCGCAGTCGCGCTTTATCAATGAACGCGCCCATGCCAATATTCAGAAGGACGGCACCTACTCGGTCGTGCCCCGCATGTGGGGCGGCGTAACCACGCCGAACGAATTGCGCGCCATCGCCGACGCGGCGGACAAATACGACGCCAAGGCGGTCAAGGTCACGGGCGGCCAGCGCATCGATCTGTTCGGAATAAAGAAGGAGGATCTCCCCGCGATCTGGTCCGACCTCAACGCGGCCGGCATGGTCTCCGGGCATGCCTACGGCAAGTCCCTGCGTACGGTGAAGACCTGCGTCGGCTCCGAGTGGTGCCGTTTCGGAACCCAGGATTCGACCGGGTTGGGTATCCAACTGGAACAAATGACCTGGGGTTCGTGGACGCCCCATAAATTCAAGATGGCCGTTTCGGGTTGCCCGCGCAACTGCGCCGAGGCGACAATCAAGGACTTCGGCGTGGTTTGCGTTGACTCAGGTTATGAGTTGCACGTCGGCGGCAACGGCGGTATCCATGTCCGCGCCACCGATTTACTGGCAAGGGTGGCCACCGAGGAAGAGGTCAAGGAGTACAGCGGCGCCTTCATGCAGTTGTATCGCGAAGAGGGCCACTATCTGGAGCGCACCGCGCCGTGGATCGAACGCGTCGGCCTCAATTACGTCAAGCAACGCGTCGTCGAAGACGGCGACGGGCGGCAGGACCTGTTTCGGAGATTCCTGGAATCGCAAGAGGTGTTTCAGTACGATCCATGGGAGAAGGAGGTCGCTACAACCGATCGGTGCAAGGCGTACTTTCCGATCAAACAGGTGGGATAAAGACATTCCTGAATCCGTACCTTCATGACGGCGCATAGCACAAGCTCTTGATCCCACAGCGGTTCAAAAAATGTCCGCTTCACCTATGGGTGAAGCTAAGATTTTTTGATGCCAC
>Ga0114931_10004862_pt1 | contig 16681 bp, 14 predicted proteins | sample 2SBtaG_FD_89579 | JGI IMG/M metagenome (GOLD analysis project Ga0114931, IMG submission 89579) | Deep subsurface microbial communities from Kolumbo volcano to uncover new lineages of life (NeLLi) - 2SBTROV14_V59a metaG | ecosystem: Environmental > Aquatic > Marine > Volcanic | place: Kolumbo...
CCACGCGCAGACCACGGACGATACGGCGCTCTTCTCGACCGCAGTGCCGCCCAACGTGATGCTCCAGGTCGACAACTCCGGTTCGATGCACCACGTGGTGTGGCACCCGGCCTTCGATCCGGCCTCGAACCCGTCGTGCAACTACTTTACCGATACGCGCACCTACTTCGTCGGGCCGTTCTCGAGCGACACGTTCCCGAACGGAGGCTCGGACACGACCTTCCGCGATGGAACGTATTCCATCTCGAGTTCCGGGTGCGTTGGCACGCCGCGGAACATCTTCGCCGACCCCGACGTGACCGCATCCTTCAACTGGACCCGCTGGAGCGGTCGCTATCTGAATTGGCTCTACAGCGCAGCTGCAGACCCGGTCTATAGCGACATCACTTCCAGCAACAACGGATCCTGGTCGTCGTGCGTCGGCGGGGGAACCTATTCCCTCTACAAGCGGTCCAGGATCACGGCGGCCAAGAACGTGCTTCGCGAGGTCATCTGCCAGGTGAACGCTGCTGGCGCGGTCCGCTTCGGAATGGCTCAGTTCCGGCGCGGAGGCGACCCGAATGGTGGCTACGTGACGGTCCCGATCAACGACTATCTGGACGCGTCGGGGAACCCCTTCGTCTACACGCTCGATGGCGTCACCCAGTCGCACGGCCAGCATCTCGACGACGCGATCCAGGGTCTGACGGGTGAAGCCTGGACCCCGCTCGCCGAGACGCTCTTCCAGGTCTACACGTACTTCATGAGCCGGACGGCCGCGGATCGACCAGGCGGAGCCAACAGCGGAACCTTCCCCGAGTACACGTACATCGCAGACACGAATACCTCCCGCGGTGGCCCGTTCAGCAGCTCCGGTGCGCCGACCGTTCCTGACAGCCCCGTCCAGTACGCGTGTCAGAAGAACTTCGTCATCATCATCACGGACGGCGAGCCGACCAAGGACGACTTCGACACCGAAAGCCCGACCAGCACGGCGATCGGCTTCTCGAACTTCGGCAACCTGATCGGCGACTACAATGCCGACGGCGAGGTCGAGACCGGCTACAGCAGCGAGGGCGCGCTCTATCTCGACGACATCGCGAAGTTCATGCAGGACACCGACTTCCGCCCGGACCTTCCCAACACGAACGGTTTCGCGCAGACGATCGACGTCTATACGGTGGGCTTCACGACGAGCCCCGCCGCGAACGCGCTGCTGTCCAAGACCGCCCAGGTCGGGAACGGGCAGTTCTATTTCTCGAACGACCCGCAGAAGCTGGCTGCCGACATCATTGCTGCCGTCAGCGACATCATCCAGAAGTCGCAGTCGTTCACGGCGGCGACGGTGCCTGCGGCCCGGACCGCGGCCGGCGGAAAGTTCTACACCAGCCTCTTCGTGCCGTCGGACCGCAACAGCTACTGGGAAGGCCACCTGCGGAGCTGGGACATCGACATCCGGGGGCACATCCTCGACAGCAACGGGGCCTGCGCGGTGAACGATCCCGAGCAGCCGGTCGAGTGCTCCCTCGGGTCCTTCAAGTCGACGGCCGTGCCGTTCTGGGATTCGGGCAACGTCCTGACGGCCCGCAGCCCGGGATCGCGGAAGCTGTACACGACGCGACTGAACGGCGCGGTGGGCTCGAAGAAGGTCAAGTTCGATACCTCGACCATCGTCCCGGCCGATCTCGGGTTGACGGCCGCAGACATCCCGACCTACAACTTCTCGCCGCATCCGGTGCCCGCGGACGCGACGGCGCTCACGAGCTTGATCGTGGACAACGTCCGTGGTTGTGAGCTCGGGACCTCGGGACCGGGCTGCCTGAAGCGGCCGTGGTTGCTGGGCGACATCTTCCACTCCGATCCCGTCGTGGTGCCGGGACCGCCGGCCGGGCTCGCCGAGCCCGGACACGCCGGCTTCCGCGCGCTCTACGCGAAGCGGCAGAAGATGATCATCGCGGGCGCGAACGACGGCTTCCTGCGCTTCTTCGACGCCGGCGTCTGGAACACGGCGTCCGTGCCTCCGGCGTACGGGGACGGGACCGGCGACGAGGTCGTCGGCTTCATGCCCTATGACGCGCGGATGAACGCCAAGGAGCTGGCGCGCGATTCGGGAGTCCGGGACACCTACACGGTCGACGGCTCGCCCCGGGTCTCGGACGCGTGGTTCTACACCGACCCGAGGAACAACACGCACCTGGTCAACGGCTCGGAGTGGCGCACGGTCCTGGTCAGCGGCCTGCGCCAAGGGGGACGATCCATCTACGCCCTCGACATCTCGAACCCGGGTGCGACCTCCACCACCGCGTGTCCGAACACCCGGAGCCCGATCGACACCGGCTACCCCTGCTACCTGTGGGAGTATCCGCGCGAGGATGCCGCGGCCGCGGTCAAGAACCTGATGGGCGAGACCTGGTCCGAACCCGTGGTTGCCAAGATTCGCGTGAGCGTGAATGGCGACGACAATGGCGGTGCGGGCTACGACCGCTGGGTCGCGATCGTGGGTGCCGGCTTCGACGCGCGGAGCGACCCGAACGACTACGCCAGCTACGACGCGTTGGCGACGCAGGGCCGTGCGATCCTGATCCTCGATCTGCAGACCGGGAAGGTGATCGCGAAGAAGGAGTTCGACCCGACCGCCACGCCCAGCAGCGGGACCGACCCGTCGTCGGTCGCCTACGACCCGCTGAACCCGGAGCGCAGCATGCACTTCGCGTTCGCGGGGACGCCCGGCGTCTTCGACCTCGATACGGACGGCTACGCCGACACGATCTACGTGTCCGACGTGGGCGGAAACGTCTGGAAGTGGGTCATCAAGGGCGTGGCACACGACTCGGTGAACAGCTCCACGACCGACTACGACCAGAACGCGAACTGGCAGTTCAGCCGCTTCTTCCAGGCACCGTCCTACTACGACGCGGGCGCGAACGTGCGCCGCTGGAAGAGCTTCTTCTTCGCACCGACCGCGGTGCTGAAGAGTGGCAAGCTGTGGCTCTCTATGGGGAGCGGTGAGCGCACGCACCTGCAGTTCATGGGCGTGCCCTCGACGATGGCCGAGAACAACCGGCTCTACTCGATCGTGGACACGGACCCCTTCAATTCGCAGGGCGTGGCCTCGACGATCCTGGAGACGGACCTGGTGGAACTGACGCTGGCTACCGGGTGCCCGGACCTGTCGGCCTCCAAGGGTCTCTTCATCATGGGCGAGGACGGCGAGAAGTTCATCACGGAGACGGACATCTTCTTCTTCGTGGCCTTCGCGGCCTCCTACATCCCCACGGTCTCGGCATCGCCTTGTGATGCCACGGGCAAGGCCAAGCTCTACGCGATCCGGATCTACTGTGGCGAGGGTCTCTTCATCGATCCCGGCACCGGAGCGACGGTCACGAGCGTGAGCCTGGGCCAGGGGCTGCCGACGGCGCCGAAGATCACGATGTCGATGGACCCGTCGGGCAAGAGCTCGATCGTGGTGAACAACCAGAACGGCGACCTGATCGACCCGAGCCGGCCCGAGTGCAAGACGCCCCCGTGCCAGCCCTCGTGCGACAAGGCCACCAATCCGGACTGCCCGCTGCCCCCGGGCTTCAAGGGCGTCGGCCAGATGTACTGGCGGGAATTCTAGGAGGGAATGAGGATGCGAATCATGAACTGGAAGGCGATGGGTACCGGTCTCTTCGTGGCGGTTGCGCTCCTGGCGACCTCGGCTTCGGCCCAGATGCCGATCCGGAACGGCGCGATCCTGCACGAGAAGCTGACGGCGACCCGGACGTTGGTCCTCGAAGAGGGCGAACGGCTGCGGGTCGACCAGGACACGGTGATCACGCAGGACGGAAACCGCATCTCGTTCAGCGAGATCCCGGAGCCGGCGGATCTCGCGGGCAAGGGCAGCATCATGGTGGAGTGGACCGGGCTCCAGCCCGACGGCAACGCTTCGAGCGTCAACATCCGGTTGATGCTGCGCTAGTCGCGCGGCGACCGATGGCCAGGGAGAGGGCCGGCCCGTCCGACGGGCCGGCCCTTCTTCGTTCCGAGGCCGAAGACCCCTTCCGGGCCGGTCCGCCTAGCGCGGCTCCCGACCGAGCCCGTACTCCTTGATCTTGTAGAGCAGGGAGCGGTGGCTGATCTCGAGGAGCCGCGCGGCGTGCGTGCGGTTCCCGCCCGCGCGTTCGAGCGCCGTGCGGATCCAATCGCGCTCGAAGCGGGCCCGTGCCTTCTTGAGGGAGAGGTCTCCGGGCGCCACGGGCGAGGCGGCACTGGCCTCGCCCAACGAGGGGGGGAGTTCGGCCAACGTGATGCGTCCGCCAGTCGAGAGGATCAGCGCGCGTTCGATCACGTTCTTCAGCTCGCGGATGTTGCCGGGCCATGCGTGTGCCACGAGGCGTTTCAGGGCCTCGTTGGTGATCGTCTGCGGCGGTTTTCCGAGATGGCGCGCGAAGTGCGCGATGAAGTGGTCGACCAGCAGCGGGATGTCCTCGACCCGTTCGCGGAGCGGGGGGACTTCGACCCGGATCACGTCGAGGCGGTAGAAGAGGTCCTCGCGGAAGCGGCCCTCCCGGACGTCGGATTCGAGGTCCCGGGAAGTAGCGGCGAGGACGCGGATGTCGACCTTCCGCGGCTTGCTCTCTCCGACCGGGCGGATCTCCTCCTCCTGGAGCACCCGCAGCAGCTTGACCTGCAGCGGCGCCGGGAGCTCGCCGATCTCGTCCAGGAAGATCGTGCCGCCGTCGGCCTCGGTGAAGAGGCCGCGGCGCGCGCGGTCGGCGCCCGTGAAGGCGCCTTTCGCGTGGCCGAAGAGCTCGCTCTCGAGCAGGTTCTCCGGAATCGCGCCACAGTTCACCGCGACGAAGGCCTCCTCGCGGCGCGTGGACTGGGCCTGGATCGCGCGGGCGAGGACCTCCTTGCCGGTTCCGCTCTCGCCCAGCAACAGCACCGTGGCCTTGTACTCCGCGGCGCGCTCGATCATCTCGAGCACCGCCACCATCGCATCGGAGGCCGCGACGATGGGCGACTCCCCGGCGACCTTCGAGACGTCGCGCTGGAGCAGGGCGTTCGCCCGTCGGAGACGCTCGCGCTCGCGCGCCTTGCGGATCGTCAGCACGACCTCCGACGGCTGGAACGGCTTGGTGAGGTAGTCGTACGCGCCCCGGTTCATCGCCTCGATCGCGAGATCGTTCGAGCCGTGGGCCGACATCATGATGACGGTGGTTCCGGGGGCCCGGCGCACGAGTTCCGGCAGCAGGTCCAGCCCGTCGGTTCCCGGCATCCGGATGTCGCACAGCACCAGGTCGAAAGCCTGGGCGGCGACGCGCTCGCGGGCCTGCTCGGCATCCGCCGCGACGGAGACGGAATAGCCTTCCTGCGTGAGGAAGATCTCGAGGCTGTCCCGGAGGCCCGGGTCGTCGTCGACGATCAGGATGCGTTCGGTCACCCGGGGTTCTTCGGCCACGCCAACCCCGGAACTGAGTCCTACCCCGGGCCGGGGCACGGGAAGGGTCGCGGGCGCATCCGGTCCGCGGGCCCCCGGGGCGCCCTCCGCAGCGGCGCGGACGCTCTTCCGCACCTGCAAACCGCCGGAATGTGAGCTGCGGCACAAGGGAGCCGCGGAAGGTGGCTCAAGTCCCCGGAAGCGCAGGCCGATAGCCCTCTCGTCCGGGCAATTTCGTCCGGAGCACGCAACCGACCAGCGGGGAGGGGAAGCTCGCGTGCCCGAGAACAACGTCCAGCGCTATCGCGAAGCGCTCATGATGAGCAAGGCCGAGCTGGCCCGGAAGGCCGGCCTCTCGACGCTCACCATCGATCGGATCGAAGCGGGTCGTCCCTGCCGACTCGATACGAAGCGGAAGATCCTGCTCGCCCTCGGACTCAAGGTGTCCGATCGCGACAAGGTCTTCGCCACCGCATCCCCTGTGTCGTCCGCGCCGATCGTCCCGACCGGAACGGACCGGGCCTGAGCCCGAGGAGGAAGACCCATCGTGCTTTTCTCGTTCGGAAAGACCAAGTCGATCGTCGGTCTCGACATCGGCTCCTCGTCCGTCAAGGCCGTGGAGTGCACCGTCAAGGGCAAGAACGTCGAACTCACGAAGGTGGGCATCGCGTCCCTCCCGGCCGAGGCCGTCGTCCAGGGGGCGTTCCTGAACTCGGGCGCCATCACCGAGGCGATCCAGGAAGCCATCGAATCCGCGGACATCAAGATCCGGAACGTGGCCACCGCGGTCTCGGGCCACTCGGTCATCGTGAAGAAGATCAATCTTCCGGCGATGAGTCGCGACGAGCTCGAAGAATCGATCCGCTGGGAGGCGTAGCAGTACATCCCGTTCGACATCAACGAGGTCAACCTCGACTTCCAGATCATGGAAGGGACCGACGTCGAAGGCCAGATGGACGTGCTCCTCGTCGCGGCCAAGAAGGACCTGATCGACGACTATGTGCACGTCATCACGGACGCGGGGCTCCAGCCCTCGGTGATCGACGTGGCCGCATTCGCGGTCGAGAACGCCTTCGCCGCGAACTACGACTCGGAACCCGACGAGGTCGTGGCGCTGGTCAACATCGGCTCGCAGGTGGTCAACATCAACATCGTCGCGGGCGGTTCGCCCGCGTTCACGCGCGACATCTCGACGGGCGGATCGGTCTACACCGAGGAGATCCAGAAGGCGCTGTCCGTCTCTTGGGAGGAGGCCGAGCGGATCAAGATCGGCGGCACCGGGCCCGAGGAGAGCCAGGACGTGGTGCCCCAGGAGGTCGAGGACGCCATGCGCGGCGTGACCGACACCGTCCTCGGCGAGATCAGCCGCTCGCTCGACTTCTTCGCGGCGACCGCGGCCGAGAGCCGGATCAGCCGCGTGGTGATGTCGGGCGGAGGCGCCAAGGTGTCCGGCCTCGAGGCCGCATTCCAGGGCAAGACGAACCTCCCGGTGGAGCGCTTCGATCCCTTCGCCCGGGTGACGCCGTCGCCGGCGCTCGACGCGCAGTTCCTCGAAGAGGCCGGGCCCGCGCTCGCCGTGAGCCTGGGCCTCGCACTGCGAAGGATGGATGACTGATGATCACGATCAACCTTCTCCCCGTACGTGAAGAGCGCCGACGCGCGAGCCTGATGCAGCTCGTCGCGATGATGGCGGCGTCGCTCGTGGTCTCCGTGGCGATCTCCGCGCTCTTCCACTGGAGCCTGACGTCCGACATCGCGATGGCGCGCAGGGCCGGCAGCCAGACGCAGGCGCAGATCGACAAGTTCGGGCCGCAGTTGAAACAGGTCGAGGAGTATCGGACCGTGAAGGCCGACATCGAGCGCAAGCTCGACGTGATCGACCAGCTCTCCGACGCGCGCTCGGGCCCGGTCCACATCTTCGACCAGATCGCGAGCCAGATTCCGGAGCGGGTCTGGCTCAGCAAGATCGTGATCAAGGGAGGGCAGATGACCCTCCAGGGGATGAGCCTCGACAACGAACTCGTGGCGCTCTTCCTGACCGGTCTCGAAGAATCCCCGTACTTCAAGGGCGTCGAACTCGTCAAGACCGAGGCGCGAGAGAAGGACGGCTTCAAGCTGAACCAGTTCGAGGTCAGCGCCTCGCTGACTTCGCCCACCGCGGAACGTCGCGCGGAGGAAGCCACCTCGACGAGCGCCGCCGCGGGTGACAACGGCTCCAGCACCTTCGGTGTGCTGGCGAGCAACACGGACTAGGGGGGTCGCATGGATCTCGGTCTCGAAAAGTACCAGGCCCAGTTCGACAAGCTGGCGAAGCTGCCCAAGGCCGCGCGGCTCGCGCTGGTCCCGGCCATCGCGGTGCTCGTCTTCGGTCTCTACGGATACCTCTTCTACATGCCGGCGAAGACGCAGCTCGCGACGGCCCAGGAAAACGTCCTCCAGCTCCAGCGCAAGCTCTCGGAGGTGCGCGCGGTCGCGAGCAACGAGCAGGCGATCAAGGACGAGATCGGGCTCCTCGAGAAGAAGCTCGCGGTGGCCCTGCGGCAACTCCCGGATTCGAAGGAGCTGCCCGTCCTGCTGACGGACGTGACCAGCCTCGGCAAGAACTCGGGCCTCGAGTTCAAGGCCTTCCGGCCGGGCGACGAGGTGGTCAAGGCGTTCTACGCCGAGGTTCCGATCGACATCGAGTTCACGGGTCAATACCACGACATCGCCACCTTCTTCGACGAGGTCTCGCGTCTCCCGCGGATCGTCAACATCGGAGAGCTGACCGTGGACGTGACCCGGGAGACGACGACGAGTACCTGGCTCTCGGTGAAGGGTCAGGCGACGACGTTCCGATTCGTGGAGCCCACCGCGGGCAACGCGGGCGGTCTGGGAGGGGCGAAGTGATGACTCGAATGCACGTGAGCCTCGCAGCGTTGGCTGCGTTGGTCATGGGCCTGACGGCGTGCGGTCAGGATGTCGTCGGTCCGAGCGCTTCTGACTACCAGAAGCAGCGGGCCGAGATCCTCGACAAGCACAAGCGTCAGACCGCGATCGCGAAGCATGAGATCGCGCCCGAAGCCGCATCGGAAGCCGGGGATGGCACGCTCCTGGGCAGCCTGGACGGCTTCTTCTACGACCCGGTGGGGAAGCGCGATCCGTTCCGCTCCTTCATCCAGGACAATCGGGCGCTCGACGTGGCCGTCGAAAGCCCCCTCGAGCGTTTCGACCTCGGTCAGCTCGAGGTCGCCGGAGTCGTCTGGCGCGGAGATCGTCGACGCGCGTTGGTGCTGGACCCGTCCGGGCAGGCCTACGTCGTCTCCGAAGGGGATGTGATCGGAAAGAACGCCGGCCGGATCCTCGCAATCAACGACAGCGCAATGTTGGTCAAAGAAAAGTACGTCGATTTCCACGGTGAACAGACCGAGAAGGAAATCGAGATGCGTATTCGGCAGAGCCAGGGAGGGTGAGCTCGATGTCCGCAGTGAATAGCAACCAGAGGCGCGGGAGCGCAGCCGTGTTGGCAGTCCTGGGACTGCTGATGTGGACGGTGGCATGTGCCACGTCGCCGGCACCGACGCAGACCGCGAGCGGTCTGAGCCAGGTGCGGGTGGAGTCCGACGGAGATGCTTCGGTGGTGGTCCTCGAGGGCACTGCCGACGCCGTCGCCCAGGCCTACCAGGAAGAGGATCCCGCGCGGGTCGTCGTCCACCTTGCCGGAATCGCGGCCGGCGCGAACGCGGGAGCGATCGCGGTCTACGACGGAACGATCGACGAGATCATGGTGTCCGACACCGGGGGCGGAACGCGGGTCGAGATCGCTCTCGGCACCGTGGCCACCTTCGAGGTGGTACCGGGTGCCGGCAGCGTGCGGGTCCGGGTCGTCCGCCAGGACACGGCCTCGATGGGCGCCGCCGACGGGATCGAATCCGCCGATGTGGACGATCCGTGGGCCACGGTCTCCGAGACGCCGGCCCCGATCGGGGCCGACACGGAGCTCCGGGCAGCGGATCCGGACGAGATGCCGATCGCGGCGGAGGCGCCGGCCGCGCCTGCGACGACCCTCACCGCGGTCTGGGCGAGCGCGTCCGACGAGGGTGTGCTCGTCGAGCTCGGCGCGGATGGCGCGATCGGCGACGTCCGCCAGTTCGTGCTCGAGAGTCCGCTCCGCATGGTGCTCGACCTCCCCGGTCTCGCAAGTGAAGCCCCGGCGAGCAACCCCGTGAACGGCGCTCTCGTGAGCCGAATCCGCGTCGGTCAGCACGAGGACAAGGTCCGCGTGGTGATCGATGCCGCGGACGGCGTCCAGAGCTTCGGAGAGACCGGGATCACCACGACCGCGACGGGCATGGCCCTGGGCCTCGGTGGGGCCCTCGCGCCGACGCACGCCGCAGGGGTCGCCAGTTCCGAAGAGGCCGCACCGGAAGCGACGCTCGAGGCCCTCGACCTCGAACCGGTCCAGGTGACCGTGGCGCGGGTGGCACTTCCGACCCCGGATGCGCCGGCCGCGATGGACGAGGAAGCGGCTTTCGCCGGTCCCGACGAAGCGAGCGCCGTCGCCGAGGCTCCCTCCAGCGACGTGACGGTGGCCGCGACGGCTGCGACCGGGACGGACGACCTGGCGACGACCGATGTCGTGGCCGAGGAGACCGCCGCGGTCCCCGCGGCGAGGGACGAGGAAGCGTCTGCGGATGCGGCGGCGCAGGTGGTCTACGGCGTGCAGCTCGACACGGGCGCGCAACAGGACCGCGTGGTCATCGTGACGGACGGCCCGGCCGACTACGTCACGATGACGCCCGACCCCGAGACCGTGATCGTGCAGTTGCGCGGCGCCGTGATCGACGAGGCCGCGTCCGCCCGGATCAGCCCCGAGCAGCCCGGCGTCGTCTCGATGGTGGCCGCGTTCGATCTGCCCGATGTGGCGGAGCCCGAGGTGCGCGTGGTCATCCAGCGCGCCGCCGGCGCCGTGCCCACGATCACGCAGAAGGGCCCGATGCTGATGGTGGACTTCGCTCGGACCGGCGCCCACGCGACGCCGATCCCGGCGCTGACCGAGGCGTCGGCCGATGGCGCAGCGCCGGCGGCCCCGGCGGCGATTCCGGCCTCCGAAGACGCGATCGGGATCCTCGACGAAGGCGGACTGGTGGACGGCAAGGTCTACACCGGACGTCGGATCAGCCTCGACTTCAAGGACGTGGACATCGATGACGTGCTGCGGCTCGTGGCCGAGGTCTCCGACCTCAACGTGGTCGCGGGCGACGAGGTCTCCGGTTCGGTGACGATCCGGTTGGTCGACGTTCCCTGGGACCAGGCGCTCGACGTCATCCTGCTGACCAAGGGCCTCGGATTCGTCCGCGTGGGCAACGTACTGCGCATCGCGCCTTCCGAGTTGCTGAAGAACGAGGAAGAGGCGCGGCTCCAGGAGAAGCGGGCCAAGGAGAAGCTGGAGGACCTCGTGGTCAAGCTCCAGCCCGTCAACTACGCCGACGTCACCGAGGTCTCGAAGATGGTCAAGCGCCTGCTGACCGCGCGCGGGACCGTCGATGTCGACGCACGCACGAACACGATCATCCTGAAGGACATCGCGGCCGTCATCGACGAGGCCACGGCGCTCATCAAGGCGATCGACACCCAGACGCCCCAGGTGATGATCGAGGCCAAGATCGTCGAGGCCAACCTCGACTTCCTGCGCGAGATCGGTTCCAGCTGGGCCCTGGGCGTGCAGCAGCGCGTCGACGCGTTCGACGACGGCAGCGCCAACCGCTCGAGTTCGACCAACCCCGACGCGCTCGGTGGTCAGGACTTCCGCTTCCGGTCGATTCCGGGCGCGGCGGGCGGCCAGTCCACGAACAACGTGGTGGTGGCCAACCCGATCACGCAGCTGGCGACGGGGGCCGTGAACCTGGGTGCCTTCATCCTGGACGAACGCTTCGACGTGGACGTCCAGATCGCCGCGGCCGAGAGCCATGGTGAAGGCAAGGTGATCTCGAGCCCGCGGATCGTCACGCTGGACAACCGCAAGGCCAGCATCGAACAGGGCGTGTCGATCCCGTTCCAGACCTTCGAGAACGGGGACGCCAAGCTCGAGTTCATCGACGCGGTCCTCCGCCTCGACGTGACGCCGCACATCACGGCCGACCGCTCGATCATCATGCAGATCGAGGTGCAGCGGAACGCGCCGGACGACTCCGTCCCGACGCCGACCGGTTCGCCCGCGATCGCCAAGAACGAGGCCAAGACCGAGACGCTCGTGCGCGACGGCCAGACGCTCGTGATTGGCGGCATCTACGTGGTGCGCACCTCCGACCGCGAGAGCCGGGTCCCGTTCCTGCACGAGATCCCGATCATCGGGCGGGCATTCCGCAACCACGAGACGCGTGACATCCGCCAGGAGCTCCTGGTGTTCGTGACGCCCCGGGTCGTGGTCAACCCGGAGCTGGGGAGCTAGCCCCACCGGGCGAATGCCACCGGGCAACCGGGGGGCGGGAGAGGGCAACCTCTCCCGCCCCTTTCGCATGGGCGGCACGGCACGGCCCCGCCGTTCGTTACCCTCCGGCCGTGGAGCGGAAGACGGTGTGGATCGTCGGGATGATGGGCGTCGGCAAGACGACGGTGGCACGTCTGGTCGCAGAGCGGCTCGGCGTCGAGGCGCTGGACCTGGACGCACGGATCGCGGCCGAGGCCGGCCGGTCGATCGCCGGGATCTTCGCCGAGGAGGGTGAAGCCGGCTTCCGGCGCCGCGAGCGGCGCGCGATCGAGGCGCTCTGCGGTGCGCCCGCCGTGGTGGCGCTGGGCGGGGGCGCGATGGCGCAGCCCGGCATCCCGGCGCTGCTCGGGGCGTCCGGCCGCGTGGTCCATCTCTCCGCGCCGGCCTCGGTGCTGGCAGCCCGCATCGCGGCCGAGGGCGGACGTCCGCTGCTCGCAGGTCTCGACGCCCCGGGGCGCGAGCGCCGCCTCGGCGAGCTGCTGGCGCAACGGGCCCCGGCCTACGCCCAGGCGGACTTCGAGGTCGCGACCGAGGGGCTGGCGCCGGAAGGCGTCGCTGCGGCCGTGGTGGCCGTGCTGGGAGGCGCTTCGTGAAGGCCCGCACCGTGCGCGTGTCGTTGGGGCCGCGCAGCTACCCGATCGAGATCGGGATGGGCACGCTGGGCGGGGTGGGCGAGGCCGTGAAGGCCCGCACCGGTGCGGCCCGGGCCCTGCTCGTGAGCGTTCCCCCGGTCGATCGCACCTACGGAGGGGCCGTGTCCCGCTCGCTGCGCGCGGCCGGGCTGAAGGTGCACCGCTTCGGGGTGCCCGACGGCGAGCGCAGCAAGCGGCTGCGCCAGGCCGAGCGTCTCATCGCAGAGATGCTCGACGCCGGCGCGGACCGCGGCAGCAGCGTCGTCGTCGCGCTCGGCGGTGGTGTGGTCGGCGACCTCGCCGGCTTCGTGGCCGCGACCCTGTTCCGCGGCATCCCGATCGTGCAGGTGCCCACCTCGCTGCTGGCAATGGTGGACTCGAGCGTCGGGGGCAAGACCGGTGTGAACGTTCCCCAGGGAAAGAACCTGGTCGGTGTCTTCCATCAGCCGAGCCTGGTCTGGGTCGATGCCGGCACGCTCGCGACCCTGCCGCTGCGCCAGTTGCGGGCCGGGATGGCCGAGGTGGTCAAGCACGCCGCGATCTGGGACGAACGCCTGTTCCGGCGCCTGGAACGCGACGTGGACGCGCTGTTGGCCCTCGAGACCGACGTCGTGCTCCCGATCCTGGAGCGCAACTGCAGGATCAAGGCCCAGGTCGTGAGCCGCGACGAGCGCGAGGCCGGGCTCCGGATGCTGCTGAACTTCGGCCACACGCTGGGCCACGCAGTCGAGGCCCTGCGCCGGTATCGGGGCGTGCTGCACGGCGAAGCGGTCTCGATCGGGATGGCCTACGCCGCCGCGCATTCCGAACGCCTCGGAATCGCCGCCGCCGGGACGCGGGAGCGGCTCGAAGCCCTGCTGGTGCGGATCGGCCTTCCCACGGCCTTGCCCCGATTCGAACGCAGGGCTTATCTCCGGGCGATCTCGGTCGATAAGAAGAAGAGGGATGCACACATCCGCTTCGTGGCCCTGCGGCGCATCGGCCAGGCGGAGACGGTGCCGCTGCGTCCCCGGGAACTCCTTCCGGCCGGGGTCCTGCCCCGGAGCCGGTGACCCGATCGAATCACGAGCGAGGACGTGTCGTGGATCCGCGAGACAACCGAAGTCCGAACCCCGCCTGGGAAGCCGAGCGGCGCCGCCGCGATGGCCGGCCCGCCGAGGCGTCGAAGATCGCAGCCGAGGCGCTCGCGCTGCGGGACTCGGCCGGCCTCCGCATCGCCCACGCGCTCGCGCTGCTGGAGCAGGGCGAGACCGCACGCGTGCGCGTCGAGCTCGAGGCGGCCTTCGAGATGCTCGAGGGCACGGTGCCCGAAGCCGAGCCGCTGGTGCCCGCGACCGCATCCCTCGGCGACTTCGAAGAGGCCGAGCTCGACAACGCGTTCCTCGAAGCCGAGAGCCGGCCGGACGAGATGTGGAACGCCAACCACGTGGCCGAGGCGACCCTGGCCCAGGTCGAAGAGGGGACGCCGGAAGGGCTCGCCGCGGCGGCGGACTCCCCGTTCGCAACCGCGACGATGGCGGGCCTGCTCGAACGCCAGGGTCACGCCGACGAAGCGCAGGCGTTGCGGGCCGCCATCGGCGAAGCGGATGCGGGCGATCCACCGTCGGAACGCGCGCGAATCATCGCCACCCTCGAGCGCTGGCTCGAAAACCTTCGGAGAGCATCATGAGCTTCGACGCCATCCTGAACGAGATCGTCACCTCCTGCCCGGGTTGTCAGGGCGTTGCACTGATGGGAAGCGACGGCATCCCGATCGCCCAGACCGTGGCCGGTGGCGGGGCGGATCTCGACGACGTGGTCTCGGTGATGGGCATCGAGTTCGGCCGCATCCTCGACGAGAGCCGCAAGGCCGCCGACTCGGTGGAAGGCGGCGGGCTCGAGGAACTGCTGGTGCGCATGGGCACGACCCAGGTCGCGCTGCGGATCGTCGATGCCGAGACCTATCTGGTGATGGTGCTGACCGGCAGCGGGAACGCGGGCAAGGGGCGCTTCCTGATGCGCCGGCACCTGAACGCGCTGCGCGAACAACTCTGAGGCGCGGGGCGCCCCAACCGCTACGTTTCGGCCATGGCGGAACCCGTCGGCATCCTGGTCCTGCACGGTCCCAACCTGAACGCGCTCGGCACGCGTGAGCCCGGGATCTACGGCACCACCACGCTCGACGAGATCGACGCGATGCTGCGCGCGCTCGGCAAGGAGGCCGGGGTCGAGGTGCAGTGCTTCCAGTCGAACCACGAGGGGGCGCTCATCGACCGCGTCCAGGAGGCACCGACCTGGGCGGACGGGATCCTGGTCAATCCAGGGGGGTTCACCCACACCAGCGTGGCACTGCGCGACGCCCTGATCGCGGCGGACCTCCCCGTGGTCGAGGTGCACCTGTCCAACATCCACGCCCGCGAAGATTTCCGGCACCATTCCTACGTCTCGGGCATCGCGCTGGGCGTCGTCTGCGGCTTCGGCCCGACGAGCTATCGGGTCGCCTTCGAGGCCCTCGCGGACCACCTCCGGGCCTAGCGCCCCGTTCCCGCGCTCGGTTCCGGGCCTCGGCCCGGCGGATCGCGCTGCTGGAACGCGGCTCAAGGGCAGCTCCCGATCGCCGATAGGCAGGAGTGGAGGGGGATTCCCCTCCATCGTCCGGCCGTTCTACGGCCGCTTGCGAGAGGGGCGCCGCCTTGGCGATCGACAAGCGGAAGATCCTGAATGCCGCGCAGAAGCTCGTCCAGAAGGGCGGCTTCGAGAAGGCCATCGTCGAATACCAGAAGGTCTGCAAGGCCGACCCCAAGGACACCGGCGTCCGTCTCAAGCTCGGCGACCTGTACCTGAAGCTCGGCAAGACCGACGACGCTATCCACGCCTACCGCATGGTCGCCGAGCAGTTCATGGCCGACGGCTTCGATGCGAAGGCCGTCGCGCTCTTCAAGCAGATCACCAAGCTCGACCCGAAGTGCCACCAGGTCAGCGTCCCGCTGGCGGAGCTCTACCAGCGGATGGGGCTCGTCTCGGATGCGATGGCGGCGCTCCAGACCGCGGCCGACGCTGCCTATCAAGAAGGCGACAAGGAGGACGCGCTCGCGCTGCTGCGCCGCATGGCCGCGCTCGAGCCCGCGAACACCCAGAACCGGTTGAAGGTCGCGGAGCTCCTGCACCAGGAAGGCTATTCGTCGGAAGCGGTCGCCGAGTACGAGGAGGTCTTGGGCGAACTCGAGCGGCAGGGCGCCGAAGAGGAACACGCGCGGGTGCTCGCGCGGCTCGTCGAGATCGATCCTTCTCGGACGACCAGTGTGCTGGAACTCGTCCGGGCCCACCTCGATGCGTCGCGCTTCGAGGAAGCCGAAGAGGCCGCCCGCGCGCTCGTCGAGCGCGAGCCCGACGACACCGAAGCCCTCGAGATGCTGGGTCTGGCGCTCGACGGTCTCGGCCGGTCGCAGGAGTGCGGGGAGGTGATGCGCGAGGTCGCCGACCGCTATCGGCAACGCGGCGACGAGGACCGCTCGCGCGACCTCGTGCAGCGCTACGGCGTCAACGCGGAATTCTCGGTGGAAGACAGCGAGGATCCGGTCCTCGAGACCGACGACCCGGACGAGACGGCTGGCCTGGAACTGGACGCCGACGCGACGATCGGCGACCTCGGCAGCGACGGCTCCGAGTTCATCGACCCGGGCTTCGTCCCGGAAGGCATGCACATCGGCGAGTCGCTGGGGGCAACGGCCGGAGCCGCGGCCGACGGCGCCGAGGGGAAGGAGCCGGAATCCGAGGAACTCGAACTCGATCTCGACGGAATGGACGACCTCGACGCGGGCGCTCGCGACGAGGAGGCGGCGCCGGAGGCACCGGAACCGGCCGCGCCGGTCGAACCGGCCGAGCCCGACATCGAAGCGCCGACGCCGGCGGAGTCGGCCGCATCCGAGCCTCCCGAAGACATCGAGCAGGCGTTGGCCGAGGCCGGCGTATACCTGCGCTACGGCAAGCACGACCGCGCCGTCGCCGCGCTTCGGGAGATCCTGGCGGTCGAGCCCCGTCATCCCGGCGCGCTATCGAAGCTGGGCGAGGCGCTGCTGGCGTCCGACGACCGCGACAACGCGGCGACCGCGTTCACGCGCTGCGCCGAGGCCGCGACCGCGGCCGGCGAAATCGCGCTGTTCGAGGAGGCGCGGGAACGGCTCGCCGCGCTCGATCCGG
>Ga0114931_10004863_pt1 | contig 16679 bp, 13 predicted proteins | sample 2SBtaG_FD_89579 | JGI IMG/M metagenome (GOLD analysis project Ga0114931, IMG submission 89579) | Deep subsurface microbial communities from Kolumbo volcano to uncover new lineages of life (NeLLi) - 2SBTROV14_V59a metaG | ecosystem: Environmental > Aquatic > Marine > Volcanic | place: Kolumbo...
CGCGGCGATGCGCGAGTTCGGTCGCGCGGTGGAGCTGGATCCGGGGTACTGGGAGGCGTGGCTGAACCTCGGCTCCACGCGCGCGGTCCTGGGCGACGCCGCGGCGGCCCGGAAGATCTTCCGTAAGGTGCTCGCCGCCGAGCCACGCCGGCCCGAGGCGTGGCTCGACATGGCGCAGGCGTGGGCCGTGGGCCAGCAGCCCGACAGCGCGCGCGCGGCGTACCGCCGTGCTCTGGAGCTGGATCCGACGCGCAGAGACGCTTACGTGGAGCTGATCCGGCTGTACGTGCAGCGGCGCGAGTACGATCGGGCGGAGGCGCTGCTCGAGCGCGCGCGGCAGGTGCTTCCGGCGGACGCGGATCTGCTCCGGCGGTTCTACGAGGAGCTCATACGCCGGCAAGGCGGAGCGCCGGCACGGTAGGGTCTCACGCCGCGCCTGCGTCGCGGCCACGCCGTTCGCGTATCACCCGCGTCGGCCCCGCTCCCGGATCCCCCGTTCCCAGCGGCGCACGAGATTCGACGAGAACAGGGGGTGGCGCCGCCGGGGCAGCTCGCCAACGCTGACCGCGTCCTTGGCCGCGTAGATGCGTCCCCCGTGCTCCCGCTGGACGGCGTCCAGCGCGCGGCACAGGCGCATGAGCGTGACGTAGCGCGCGCCGCGTCCGACCGGGAAATCCAGCGCCAGCGAGTAGCCGTCGAGGCAGTAGCCGGCCGCCGAGTCCTCGGCGGTGTGCCGCTTCATTACCCCCAGGTAGCTCGGCGTGCCGAATCGGCGCTGCAGACGCAGGGCCTCCGCGAACGCCTCTCGCGCGGAGGCCGCGGGCGCGAAGAGCTGGTACTGGATGAGGCCGTGCGGTCCGTACGCCCGCTTCCACTCCGGCACGTAGTCCAGGAGAAAGTGGAAAGCCGCGTGCGTCTGATGGTAGCGCGCCCGACCCCGCAGCCGGGCCACGCCGTACCGGCCGGCGTTGAGCACGCCGATGCCCGGGCGATTCATGAAGGCTCGCAGCACGCGCCAGGCATGACGGCGGGGTAGGACGCCGGCGACCCGCAGGGGGAGTCGTTGCTCCGCTACGCCGAGTCCCCGGCCCGCGAGCGGGTGGGCCGGAGGCAGATAGGATGCGTGATGCAGCACGCCCCGGCCCGCACGGCTTCCGGTGCAGTCGATCCACGCCACCGTGTAGTCGGCGTCGCGAGCGCCCCGGTCGAGCGCCTCGAACGTCTCCACGAGCGAGCCGCTCGGCTCCACCGTCACCGCCAGGTACCCGCTGTGGACGCGCTGCAGCGTAAGCGTCGCATCGGCCACGGTGCCCGTCAGTCCCTGCGCGCCCACCACGTCGCGGAGTCGTGGGCCCTCCGGTTCCGCTTCCTGCCCGGAGCGCACGGTGCGCATCGCCCCGTCGGGCGTGGCCACGCGGACCTCGAGCACGTGGCGGCCGAGCGCGCCCGCGCGTGCGTGGTTCTTGCCGTGGACGTTCATCGCCACGCAGCCGCCCACCGTCGCCCGCATCGATCCGGGCACCACGGCGGGCCACCATCCGTACGGTAGCGTGTAACGCCACAGCTCCTCGATCGTCGCGCCGGCCTCGACGCGGATGCGTCCCTCGGCGGGGTCGAAGTCCAGGACGCGCCGCAACGCGGTCACGTCCACGACCGCGCCTCCCTGGTTGAGCGCGGCGTCCCCGTAGCTGAGGCCCCCACCACGAGCCGTGATCGACAGGCCCCGCTCCGCGGCATCGGCCAGTGAGGCCAGGAGTTCCTCGGCGTCGCGCGGGCGGTAGAGCCACGAGCGGGAACGGTTCGCCATCCCCCATCCGTGGAGGACGGCCGGGCGCGGTTGCGTCACGGCGGCGCGAGGCGCTTGTACAGCGGACGCGGCAGCAGCCTGAGCGTCAGCGAGATGAGGCTCCAGCGCCACGGCACGTAGAAGACTTCGCACCCGCGGCGGAGGTTTCGCTCGATGATCTCCGCCGCCCGATCCGGGTCGATGGCTCCGGGAAAGCGCCCCGCCGTTCCCAGCATCTTGGTCCGCACCCACCCCGGCTTGATCGTCGTGACGCGCACGCCGAGGGGGTGGAGGCGGTTACGCAGACCTTCGAGATAGGCGTGCAGGCCGGCCTTGGTGGCGGCGTAGACGGGCTGCGCCGCCCGTCCGCGATCGCCCGCCACCGATCCGAGCGCGGCCAGATGTCCGGTGCCGGCGGCGGCGAAGTAGCCGGCGCCCCACGAGAGGACCCCGATGGCGCCGAGCAGGTTCACCTTGACCATGCGCCGGACCGCCGCCGGCGACTCGTCCTCTTCGAGAACACCGGCGGAGTAGATGAGCAGGTCCACCTGCCCGAGCTCTGCCAGCACATCTTCCAGCGCCGGCACCACGCGCTCCGCCCTGCGCACGTCCAGAACGCCGCCGACCACTGTCGCGCCCGGCGCATGGGTCCGGAGATCACCCGCCACGGCGTCCACCCGTGCCGGGTCCGGCCCGAGCACGCCCACGCGCCACTCCTCGTCCACGTAGCGGCGGGCGAGCGCCAGGCCGATTCCGTCGGTGGCGCCGACGATCACGACGTGCCTCACGAGGCCAGCCACACGGAAAAGCCGAAGACCAGCACTACGGCGTAGCTCGCGCGGTCGCGGAGCGCGAAGACCAGCGGGTCGTCGTGGATTTCTCCCCGGAGCGCGAGGACCCACATCCGGGCCACCCAGTAGAGGAGCGCCGGCAGGCCGGCCCACAGAAGGTCGGGCCTGCGGTAGAGATCGAGAACGTCCGGTCCCGTGATGTAGAGGCAGTACACCAGCGCCGCGGCCACCGCGCATGCCAGCCCGGTTGCCGTGAGGACCGGAAGGTCTTCGCTCTGCCACCCCCTGCCACTGAGCTCCCCCTGAGCCCGGTTCCGCGCCTCGAACGCCTCGACTGCGCGCTTGAGCAGCGCAAGGGAGGTGAACAGGAACACCGAGAACGCGAGGAACCAGCGCGACAGCGGCACGTCGACGGCCGTCGCCCCCGCCACCACGCGTACCGTGTACAGTCCCGCCAGAATCAGCACGTCGAGCACGACCCTTCGCTTGAGGCCCATCGAGTACGCGGTCGCGAGCAGGAGGTACGTGGCCCACGCTAAGAAGAACGGCCGGGGCAGCCCCAGAGCCATCACCAGCGAGACCGCGGCGAGGACGAGCGCGGCCGCCACGGCCGAACCCGGAGTCAGCAGGCCTGCCGCCACGGGCCGTTCGCGTTTGATGGGATGCACGCGGTCGTACGGCGCGTCGAGCACGTCGTTCGTGAGGTAGACCGCCGAGGAGAGAAGGCAGTACGACATCAGCGCCACGACGAGCGCGGTGACCGCCTGAAGCCCCGGCGCGAGGTGCGCTGCGAGCGCGGGCACCAGGATCAGCCCGTTCTTCACCCACTGGTGAATGCGGAGCGAGCGGAGGAGCGCGGACATGGGCGTGCGCCGCCGGCCGAGTGCGGACCGGTCCCGGGGGGCGCCTAACGCGCTCCCCCGCCCGAGTCCTCGAGCATGCCTGCGGCTTCGTCCACCAGCGCGGCTTCAGCCTCCAGCACCTTCGCCGCCCGGACGATTTCGGCATCCGCCCGGTCGTAGCGCTTGAGCTCGATGGCCTCGCGCACACCCGGCAGCGTCTTGGCGCCGTAGCCCGAGTACTCGCCGGGGGCGTACACCATGTGCCGGTACCACGGCCTACCGGGCAGGCCGTCCGGGTCGGTCAGACGCCGCTCGCTCTGGATCAGAAGCTCGTTGAGGCGCTTCAGCTCGACCGCGGAGGGTCGCGCCCCGCCCGCCGCCCCGCCGGTCCCGCCACTACGGGCCGCCTTGCGAGCCTCCTGGTAGCGCTTCGCGCTGCGCGTCAGCGCGTCCACCGCGTTGTCGAGCGGCGCGAAGTTCAGGTGCGGGGGAATCACCGCGCGCGCGGGCGCCACGGTCGGCCTGCGGGGATCGGTCGTGGCGGCGAACACGCCTTCATCCAGCTCCTGGTTGGTCTCGAGCGCCTTGGCGCGCTGCGTCTCCACCAGCTCCTTGAGCTGCTTGACGTACGTACCGACGGTCTGCGCCAGGTCGGTGAAGCGGTAGGGAAGCACTTCGGCGTCGGCCAGCCGGATGACCGCGGTGCCCACCGTCTGCGCCATCGCCCGCCCGTATGCGAAGTCGCTGTCCGAGAAGTGCATGAACCAGTAGATGTCGTCGTAGATCGAGTGGTAGATCCCGCCCTGGTCCTCACCGCCGAAGCCGAGGTTCAGCGACGCCACCCCGAGGTGGTCGATGAACCCCGTGAAGTCGGATCCCGACCCCAGCGCCCCGATCCGCACGTCGCCGCCATGACGCAGACGGGTGCGCTCGGCCTTCGAGCCCCGCGCGATGGCCGCCAGTCGGCGGCGCTGCAGCACGCTCAGACCGCTCTCGGGGTCCGGAATCGAAGCGGCCACCTCGTTGATGAAATGCTGCAGCGTGTGCGAGCCGCTCGCGCGCAGGTATCCCCGCCCGTTCGTGTCCGAATTGATGTACGCGACCGCGTGCTTTCTCAGCTCGTCGGCGTGCTGCTCGACCCACTCGGTCGAGCCCAGGAGCATGGGCTCCTCGCCGTCCCACGCCGCGTAGATGATCGTGCGGCGCGGGCGCCACCCCTGGTGCAGCAGCTCGCCCAGCGCGCGGGCTTCCTCCAGCAGCGCCACCTGCCCCGAGACCGGATCCTCGGCCCCGTTGACCCATGCGTCGTGGTGGTTGCCGCGCACGATCCATTCGTCCGGGTACTCGGAACCCTCGATCCGGGCAATCACGTCGTAGACCGGCTTGACGTCCCAGTTCGACTGGACCGCCAGGTGAACCTTTGCCGGGCCGGCGCCCACGTGGTAGGGAAGCGGGAGCGCGCCGCGCCACTCCGGCGGCGCCAGCGGGCCGCCGAGCGCGGCCAGGAGCGGTTGCGCGTCGCCGTACGAGATCGGCTGCACCGGAATGCGCTGGATGCTCGGGTTGCCCTCGAGGGGCTGGCGCTGCACGCCCTCGGTGGCCCCGACACCGGGCGTCAGGGGGTCACCAGGGTGCTGGGTGATGTCCATGACGCTGCCGCGCTGTACGCCGAAGTCCGGCCGCATCGGACCCTTCGGAAACACGTCGCCGCCGAAGAATCCGTCGTCCCGGGGATCCGAATAGATGATGCACCCCACGGCGCCGTGCTCGGCGGCGACCTTGGGTTTGACCCCCCGCCACGAACGCCCGTACTTGACGATGACGATCTTTCCCTCGACCGAGACCCCGAGCCGCTCAAGCCGCTCGTAGTCGTCCGGCAGCCCGTAGTTGACATAGACCAGCGGCGCAGTCACGTCGCCGTCGCCCGAGTACGCGTTGTACGTGGGCAGTTGCTCCTTCTGCTGCCGCGAGGTGGGATCCGCCTTCAGCGCGGGTTCCCTGAGCTTCGCCCTGAAGCGGGTGGGCTCGACCATCTCGACGACCCTGCGCTCGGGCGTGGGGAACAGCACGTCGAAGCGCTCGATCTTCGCGTCGAGCCCCCACGCGCGGAAGCGCTCCAGGATCCACTCCGCGTTCTGCTTGTCGTACTCGGATCCGACGTGGTGCGGGCGGGCGGCGAGCCGTTCCATGTACCGGCGCATCCGACCGGGGTCGGGAATCGCGCGGAAGGCCTTCTCCCACCGGTCCGTGGTGGAATGGTCGGCCGCCTGCCGCGTGGGTGAGGCCTGCGCGGAGAGGCCGCAGGGAATCGACAGAACCGCCGCGAGTGCGGCGGTGACGGTCACGCGGAGTCGTCGCATGGGGTGTGCTCCAGGAAGCGATTGGACGGACACCGCCCAACTTGCGGTCCCGCTTCATTCCGTGCCAGGGAGGTCAGGCGGCGGCCCCCTGCATCACTCGGACAGGCTCCTGGGCAGGAAGACCGCGCCGACGGTCGCGAGCAGAGCGACCACCTCGGCGACCAGGAAGGCCGCGGCCACCCGGATCTCGGCGTCGCCGCCGGCCAGGAACACGGTCGCGACCGCCGCCGCCAGCGCGACGATCCACGCCGCCGCCAGGCGTCCGGTGTGTCCGCGGGCGACCAGGATCTGGGTGATGAAGAGCACCGCGATTCCCGCCAGCACGCCCGCGCCCGCCAGACCGGTGAACTCTGCGGGCGGCCGGAACGCGCCGCCGTAGAGGAACGCCACGATCGGGGGGCCGAGCCGGTACGCAACCGCGCCCCCGAGGCCACCGAGGACGAGCCCGGCGGCGCCCAGATAGGCGGCCCACCGCCCCAGGGCGCGGGTGCGTCCTCCCACCACCATATCCGTGAACTCCGGGAGCAGGCGCGCGGTCAGATTGTACGACACCGTCACCGGACCGCGGAAGAGCGCGAAGGTCACGAAGACGATGCTGACCATGTGCGCCGGCGCGCCGAGCAGCCCCACGATGATCGGCGCCGTGCCCAGCACCGTCTGGCTGGCGGCCTGGGCGGTGAGCAGTCCGGCCATCAGCCGCGCATCGGCGCCGGCCGCCCGCGGCTCCCGAACGATGGGCTCCTCGGTATGCCAGGGCCGCGCCGCGAGCACGGACCACGGCGCGAGCACCATCGCCCAGCCGAGCAGGACCGCGCTGGGGCGCCACAGGAGAAGCAGGGCCGCGGCCGTGACCCGCAGGACGGCCTCGCCTCCCACGAGCGCACCGTACGCGGTGTAGCGCCGCCGCCCGGCGAGCAGCCCCCTGCCGACGGCGAATCCCCCGTAGCCGATCCCGAGCAGCGCCGCCTGGAGCGCGAAGACCGGGTTGCCGTCGAAGAAGCGCCGCAGCGTGAGCAGCGCGAAGAGGAGGGCGCCTCCCGTGGCCAGCGCGATGGCGCCGAGCGAGACGGGCCCCAGCAGGTCGGCCGTACCGTTGCCGCGCAGGGCCAGGCGGCGGGTCACGGACTGCTCGAGCGGCAGCAGCACGACCGTGAAGGCCACGAAGTACACGGTCCACAGGATGCTGATGGGCGCGAAGGCCGCGGGGCCCAGCGTACGGCCGCCAAGGACCTGGAACGCGTAGGCGCCGAGCGCGCTGGTGGCGGCTCCGGCCAGCATCGCCAGCGTGCCGGGGCGCCTCACAGGCACTTTCGCAGGAAGGGGGCGGATCCGCGTTGCAACGTGTAGGGCCCTGCCGTCACATCGAGGGGGAGGATGTCCACAGCCAGCGTCATCGTATCTCCGTCGACCCGGCCGTGGTAGACGGTGGCGAACTCCTCTCGCGGGGTGCCTTCGCCGACCGGGCCGCCCTCGGGAACCCAGACGCCGTCGACGCGGAACCGACCGTCCCCGTCCAGGAGCAGAGGCACGTCCGAGCGCCCGTGCGCGCAGTCGAACTCGAAACGGGCCGAGGACGCGTCGATGACGGCATGGGCGCCCTCTCCGTTCCACTCACCGACGGCATCGAGGGGATCGACGGGATTCGAGCACGCGGTGACGAGCAGTGCCGCACCGAGTGCGCCCCATGCCGCCAGGCGGTGCATCGCTGTCCGGGGTGCCGCCGGACGCTCAGGCGCGTGGCGGCGCTCCCTGCCGCCCCCCGGTCGGGACTCCGGAAGGCCGGAGCGCTCGCGAAGCCGCCCGGCGTCGCAGCCGGAGACACTCCGCCCTGGGACACGCATGACCCCTCCACGAAAGAGTGCGCTCGGGCGGCCCCGCCTGCAGGGAGGCCCCCCGCCATCTTCACAGGTGCCCTCCGCACCATACCCCAGCGCGCGGGGCGGGCTCCGACACATTCGCATCTCTGCGGCCGCGTGTCACGGGCCACGGGGCCACCGCGCCGAGGGATATCGCGGCGCCACCGCGCCCGCCCTTGCCGCGGGCCCCGCGCCTGCGCCATGTTCGCCGCCCATGAGCCAGCCGCGTCCCCACTTCCGGTCTCACTACATCCCGCGCACCCGCGACGGGTGGATCGCCACGATCTCGTTTCTGGCGATCTTCATGCTCGCGATGCCGCCGTTCGTCTTTCGCGTGCTCAACCGCGCCGACCCGTGGATTCTGGGGATGCCGTTCCTGTACGTTACGCTGTTCGCCGTCTACGTGGCGTTGATTCTGGTGCTCTTCTGGACCTACCGCAGGGGCGTGTGATGCACGGGCCGGGGAGGGGCTGAGTGGAGAGCTGGGTCGTCGCCACATCGCTGATCTTCGTCTACCTCGCGGCGACGATCGTGCTGGGCATCGTGGCCAACCGGCGGATGACGGTCGACATGGAGGACTTCCTCCTCTACGGGCGGAAGGCAGGGTTCATCGTTCTCTATCTGACGGTGGTTGCCACCTTCCACTCGGCGTTCGCCTTCCTCGGCTCGGGAGGGTTCTTCTACCGTCACGGCATCGGCTTCTGGTCGGCCGGCACCTGGACGCTGCTCGTGGGCGCGATCACGTACGTCATTGGCACCCGGATCTGGGCGCTGGGCAAGGCGTTCGGGTACATCACGCCCGCCGACATGCTCGCGGATTTCTACGAATCCGAGGCGGTGCGCGTGGCGGTGGCCATCGTGTCGGTCGTCTTCACGATCCTCTACATCCAGGTGCAGGCGCAGGGGCTGGGATACATCATCAACGTCGCCTCGGGGGGACGCATCTCCTTCGCCGTGGGCACGCTGATCCTGCTCGGCGTCGCGGCCGCGTACCTCATGGCCGGCGGGCTCAGAGCGGTGTACTGGACGGACGTGCTCCAGGGTATCTGGATGTACGTCGCGGTGTGGGTGGGCGCGCTGGTGCTCTCGTACAAGCTCTTCGGGGGGCCGCTGGAGTTGTGGCGGGCGGTCGCCGCCGCGCGCCCGGATCTGCTGTCGCTGCCGGGCCCCGACGGCTTCTTCACGCCGGGGATGTGGGTGGGGATGACGGTTACGCTTTCCTTCGGGATCGTCTTCCAGCCCCATATGATGATCCGCTACTACACGGCGATCGACGCGAAGACGCTCAAGCTGCTGGGTGCGACCACGCCGATCTATCTGATGACGCTCTACATCCCCGCCGCGCTCGTGGGACTCGGTGGCGCGGTCGCGCTCCCGGACCTGGCCGTTCCGGACAGGATCTTTCCCGAGCTGCTCTTCCGCTACGCGGCGCCGTGGCTGACGGGCATCATCCTGGCGGGGGCGACCGCGGCCGCGATGTCGACGCTCGACTCGATTCTGCATGCGAACATGACCGTGCTCACCCGCGACATCTATCAGCGCTACATCCGGCCCGACCGGAGTCAGGCGCATTACGTCTGGGTCGGCCGGGCGATCGTCCTCGGGCTTCTCGTGGTCGGGTACCTGCTGTCCGTGCGCACGTTCAGCTTCCTCGTCGTCCTCGTCACGCTCTCGGGGGCGGGTGCGCTGCAGCTCATGCCTGCGATCCTCGGTGTCTGCTTCCCCGGAGGGTGGTCGTTCACGCGCACGGGGGTCCTGGCCGGACTCGTGGTGGGGCTCGCCGCGCTCTATCTCACGCTGGTGGTCTACCCTCATCCGATGGGGCTGCACGGCGGGATCTGGTCGCTCCTGGCCAACGGTGTGGTCGCGCTCGTCGTCTCGGCATTCACGCGGCGTCCCTCCGCCGGGACGGTGGCGCGCGTCCATGGCGAGCTGGAGCGTTTCGTGTACGGCGAGGAGGGGTAGAGGCGCTCCGGGCTCCGGCCGTGGCGATCCACCGGCGGCGCGGCGGATCGGCTTGCAGGGTGCCGTCACGCGTGGTATGACAGGACCCGGCGGCGCGCCCTGGAGGCACGCCGCCCCAGGACGAACCCCGGACGGAGACCGACGCATGCGATGCACATTCAACGGCCGGCGCCGCCGGCCGGCCCGCGGACTCGCGGAATTGCTCCTTCTGGTCGCGTTGGCGGTGCAGGCGGCGTGCGCAAGCACCCTGGCGGCGCAGGAGCAGGCGGCCTCCGTCCCCGTGGTGGGTCCGGCCCGCGGCGCGCTCGTGGTCGTCGGCGGCAACCTGCATTCACCCGAGATCATCCGGCGCTTCATCGACCTTGCCGGCGGCCCCGATGCGTCGATCGTCATCATCCCGACGGCCGGGGGTGCGGCCCACTACGATCAGTTCTATCCCGGGCTGACGCAGTGGCGCGGGCAGGGTGCGCGCAACCTGACGGTGCTGCACACGACTGACCCGAAGGTGGCGGACACGGACGCGTTCGTGGAGCCGCTGCGCCACGCTGGAGGCGTTTGGTTCTCGGGCGGGCGGCAGTGGCGGCTCGTCGACGCGTACGCGGGCACGCTGACAGAGAAGGAACTGTGGAAGGTCCTCGATCGGGGTGGCGTCATCGGCGGATCGTCGGCCGGCGCCTCGATCCAGGGCGATTTCCTCGTGCGTGGCGACACGCGCACGAACACGGTGATGATGGGCGATCACCAGAAGGGCTTCGGCTTCCTCAAGCACGTCGGCATCGACCAGCACGTGCTCCGGCGCAACCGGCAGTTCGACCTGATCGAGGTGGTCGAGGCGCACCCGGATCTTCTCGGCATCGGCATCGACGAGAACACCGCGATCGTGGTGCGGGGCGACCGCTTCGAGGTCATCGGACAGTCCTACGTACTCATCTATGACCCCAGGGTCACGGTGGGCGACGGCGGCCGGTTCTACTTCCTGGCGCCCGGCGACCGCTTCAACCTCGCCACCCGTGAGGCATCCAGGCCCGCCCGCACGTTCCGGCCGATCGACCGGGTCCGCAAGCGGCCCGGGGTCGGGGGGCGGTGAGGGTAGCGGCCGGGCAGAGGCCGGCCCCCTGGCCGGAACCGCCGGGGGCTTCGATACTGAGGCGATGACCCGCGCCCGCGCCCGGGTGCGGCACACGACCCCGATCCCCTGACGAACCATGCGCTGCCGCTTCGCTGTCCTCCGCCCTCTCGCCCTGGCGTCCGCCGCGGTCGTGGCCGCGGCGCCGTCCTTCGCTCAAACCTTCCCTGCACGGGAGAGCGCGCTCCCCTCGTTTTCCCAGCCGGCCGTCAGCCCGGACGGATCGGAGATCGCGTTCGTCCATGGCGGTGACATCTGGACGGTGCCTTCCTCCGGAGGGACGGCCCGCTTGCTCGCCGGCGGCGCGTCGGACGACTCCAGGCCGCTCTTCTCGCCGGACGGCACGCGCGTGGCGTTCCAGTCCGACCGGGCGGGGGGCGACAGCGACATCTACGTGTTGACGTTGGCGAGTGGCGAGGTCCACCGGCTCACTTACGGTGACGGCAACGAGGAGCTCGACGCGTGGTCGCCGGACGGGAAGTGGATCTACTTTGCCGACGGGCGCGGCGACCCGGGCGGCCATCCCGACATCTGGCGTGTCGCCGGGGTGGGGGGCACCCCCATGCGCGTTCTGGCCGACGTGTACGCGCCGGAGTTCCACGCGGCGGTCTCGCCCGACGGGGCGACGATCGCCTTTGCGGCGAGGGCGCGGATGGCGCAGGGGCAATGGTGGCGTCACGGGCACAGCCACATCGACGAGTCCGAGATCTGGCTGGCCACGCCGGGAGATCCCCCTTCCTACCGCAGGCTCTCGGAGCGTGGAGCCAAGAACCTCTGGCCGATGTGGACGTCGGACGGCGCCGAGGTACTCTACATGTCCGACCGGAGCGGTGAGGAGAACCTGTGGGCGCGGCCGGCCGCCGGGGGGCCCGCCCGGCAGGTGACGCGCTTCCGGGACGGGCGGTTGCTCTGGCCGACGATCTCGGCGGACGGGCACACGGTGGCGTTCGAGCGGGACTTCCGCATCTGGCGACTGAGGCTCCCGGACGGCACGCCCGAGCCGGTCTCGATCGAGCTGGGAAGCGCGCCCGCGGCGAGTGTGGCGCGTCACCTGCGGCTGACCTCGGGCTTCTCCGACCTGGCGCTCTCCCCCGACGGTCGCAAGGTGGCGTTCGCCATATGTGGCGAGGTCTTCGCGGCCTCCGCCGCGGACGGGGGAGACGCGGCGCGCGTGACGCGCACCCTCGCCGCGGAGTCGGGCGTCACCTGGGCGCCCGATAGCCACAGAATCGCCTACGTGTCGGAGCGCGACGGAGACGCGCACATCTTCCTGTACGACTTCACGACCGGGAGTGAGACGCGGCTGACGAGCGGGAAGGGCGACGACTTCTCCCCGCGCTTCTCGCCGGACGGACTCAAGCTCGCGTACCTGCACGACGGCACGGAGGTGCGGGTCCGCGACCTGGATTCGGGCAAGGACGTGCGGTTGGCCGCAGCGCAGCTCGCGCGCTACCCCTTCACGTTGGACGAGCCGCTCGCGTGGTCGCCCGACGGACGCTGGATCGCCTTCTTCGCGAGTGACGCGCGCATGTTCACGAACGTGTGGCTCGTACCGTCGGAGGGTGGAGAGCCCCGGGCCGCGAGCGGGCTGGCCAACACGTTCGCCGGCTCGATGGCGTGGTCCCCGGACGGGCAGACCCTCTTCTTCGACACCCAGCAGCGGACGAAGGACGGCCGGATCGCGCGCGTCGACCTGGTGCCCCGGACGCCCGTGTTCCGCGAGGACCGCTTCTCCGATCTCTTCCGCGAGAAGGAGCAGAAGCCGGATTCGGGCAAGGGCTCGGCCGTGGCCGGCGAAGGAAGGGCCGGCGCGCCCGAGACCGGGAAGGATCCGGTCTTCGAGGGCATCCGCCGCAGGTTGTCGCTCCTGCCCACCGGGGTCGACGTCGGCGTGCTGGCGCTGAGCCCGGACGGCAAGACGCTGGTCTTCACGGCGTCGGCCGAGGGCCAGCAGAACCTCTACGCGTTCTCCGTGGACCCGCTGGCGAAGCAGCCGGTGGTCGCCCGGCAGATCACGTCCACGCCGGGTGCCAAGAGCCGACCGCAGTTCACCCCCGACGGCAAGGAAGTCTTCTACCTGGATCGCGGGAAGATCCACGAGGCACAGGTCGTCGGCGGCAAGGACCGGAGTGTCGCGGTTACCGCGGAGATGGACGAGGACTTCGACGCGCAGAAGGTCGAGGCGTTCCACCAGGCGTGGACGTACCTCGACGAGCACTTCTACGACGCCGATTTCCACGGGGCCGACTGGGCTGCCGTGCGCGCCAGGTTCGAGCCGAGGATCCGCGGCGCCCGGACCCGGGCGGAGTACTCGAGGCTGATGAACCTCATGCTCGGGGAGCTCGACTCGTCGCACATGGGACACCGGTTGGGGCGGGGGAGCGAGGGCTCTCAGTCCGGAGCACTTGGCGTTCGGCTCGATCGCGGCGCCTACGAGTCGAGCGGGGCGCTGCGGGTACTCCGCGTCATCACGCTCGGTCCGGCGGCCATCGGCCGGGTGCGCGCCGGTGAGTACATAACCGCGGTCGACGGTGCGGCCACGGGTGTGGGGGTCAACCTCGAGGCGCTGCTCGAGAACACCGTGGGCCGCAAGGTCACGCTGCGGGTCGCCTCCGCGCCCGATGGGACCGGCGCCCGCGACGTGACGGTGCGCCCGGTATCGGCCAGCCAGGAGCGGCGCCTGGCGTACCGCGACTGGGTGGAGCGCAACCGCGCCTATGTGGATTCGCTCAGCGGGGGGCGGCTGGGGTACGTCCACATGCCCGACATGGGGTGGGGCTCGTACCAGCAGCTCCTCGTTGACCTCGACGCGGAGAACCACGAGAAGGAGGGCGTGGTCGTCGACATCCGGAACAACAACGGGGGGTTCGTGAACGCCTACGCGCTCGATGTCTTCGCGCGGAAGGGCTACATCACGATGCAGATCCGCGGGTACCCGGAAGCGCCCGCGCGCAGCATGCTGGGGCAGCGCGCCCTCCAGGAGCGAACCGTTCTCGTGGTCAACCAGCACACGCTGTCGGACGGCGAAGACTTCACCGAAGGATATCGCGCGCTCGGCCTCGGCAAGGTCGTGGGCGAGCCCACCGCCGGATGGATCATCTACACCTGGAGCCTCCGCCTGGTCGACGGCACCACGCTGCGCATGCCGCGTGCCCGCATCCGCGGCGCCGACGGCCGGACGATGGAGATGTCGCCGCGCCCCGTCGACGTGGAGGTCGTGCGGCCCATGGGTGAGAGCTACACGGGCCGCGACGCCCAGCTCGACGCGGCGGTGCGCGTGCTGCTCGGAGGGTAGGCGGGCGCGCGCGCCCTACCGCCCGGTGACGCTCAGCGCGAGCAGCGCCTGCGCCAGGAAGTAGAGGGGAAGACCCACGAGGGTGTTCACCGCGGTCGCCTCGACGAAGCGCTCGCGGGCGACGAGCACGTCGGAGGCCATGAACGCCACGGCGCCGGCCGGTACGATCCACGGTCCGCCCGCCGCGCCTGCGCCGACGGACAGCGCGACCATGGCCGAGATCGCGGCGACGTAGCCGTGGACCGGCGCCCGCAGCCCGGGGGGTACCCGGTGCCCCTCGATCCAGCGGAGTACCCGCCAGCCGGCGAGCGCCGCAGCGATCGCTGCGGCGAACGTCCACTCGAGATTCACGCCGTGGACCACGAAGGCGGCGGCGTACGCCAGGTGCCCCAGCAGGAACGCCGCGACGCCGCCGAGGAACGCGGGCCCCCGCCCGCGGGGGATCAGCAGCAGATCGCCCGCCCAGCAAAGCGCGAGCCCGGCCAGCAGCACGCGCCCGTACAGGGTCTCCACGGCGCCTGCGGCGAGTGCGGTGGCCACGTATCCGGTCGCGGCCAGCATCTTGAGCACGCCGGCGCTGTGGGCGTGGCCCGCGGCGAAGGCGAGAGCCGAGAGGATGCCGGCCATGAGCGTCCCGCCGGCCAGGAGCGGGATCCACGAGGCCGGTATGTGGCTTGCGGGCATGGCGATCGTCGTGGTTGTGGGGTGGGGAAGACTTCGCACATGGGACGCCGGTGCGCCAGCTTGCGGTCGGCCTCTGAGTCTCGCGAGACCCCTGCGTGAGGCCCGCCGTACTTCTTCAACAGCCTTCTGGCGCCGGCGCACTCCCCGTCGTGCTCGGCGTTGTGCTGGGTGTGCAGGCGTGTGGGGTACGCAACCCGATGGTCCCCGAGAACGCCGGCCGGAGCGCAACGCAGGCTGCCCGTCCGGCCCCCGCAGCCGCTGATGTTCCGGCTCCGGCGAAGGAGGAGGCGCCTCGTCCGAGCGCTGCGGAACCCACGTTCACGCCGTACACGGTGGCTCCTTCCATCCTCAACCGGGCGGAGGTCATCCACGCGTTCGCCGACGCCTGCACGCCCCGTGTGCGCTGCGCCGGCATCTCCGGCACGGTCAAGGTGTGGTTCTTCATCAACGCCCGGGGCACCGTGGATGCCGTCCGACTCGACCGCAGCTCCGGCCACCCGGAACTGGACCGCGCCGCGCTGGAGGTCGCGCGCGTGTACCGCTTCAGTCCCGCGCTGAACCGCGACCAGCGCGTGCCCGTGTGGGTCACCTTTCCGATCACGTTCCAGCTCCGGTAGGTGCCGCATAGGAGCCTGTCCGAGTATTACAGTGCGCCACGCCGCCGCCATCCGGTGACACATCATGCAGGTGGTCTGCGGGCCGTACCACGGCAGGCTGTCGCCCCGACTCGCCGGATCGGGATAGTACCCCGACAGGTTGGACTCCAGGTACGGGTTACACTGGACGTTCGGTGTGCCTGTCGCCCTTGCCCACGTCGTCGCCGGAGATCGCCGCGTAGTAGCTGAAGGCCGCGGCATCGGCGGAGTCGAGCACGATCGAGTAGAAGTCGGAGATCGCCACGGCGGGCCACTCCCGGACAGGACCTCCGTGCACGGATCCCGGCCGGGTCGTGCCCGGCTCGAGCGATCCGGTGGGGTCCACCCACATCCCCTGCTTCCACGAGCGCTCGGTCGGCGTCAGCGTGTCGGTCGAGGCTTCGGGGGTATCGCCGGCCCAGTACGGCACGAGGGTGGCCGAATCCCCGTCGATGAATTGCCAGACGATCTTGAGCACGATCGACATGGAATCGGTGGAGTCGGCCGATACCATCACCTGCCGGTCGGTGATCGGCACGGCCGTGGCGCGGTACGCGTCGAGCGTGTCCTGGAGCGCGCCGTTGCGGTTCAGATCGTGGTCCCAGATATACGTCGCGGTCGACTCGGTGAAGCGGTTGAACGACGTCGTCTGCTCCGCGGGCTGAAACGGAATCCCACCGCCGGCCGCGCGGTGCGCGGGAGCCGGTTCATGCGCGAACTGATGCGGCCGCTCGAAGTCACGGAACGCCTCGCGCTGGACGGGCAGCGCGGGGAGCTGCTCGTAGACGAACAGCTCGTGCCCCGAGTACCAGCTCTCCCAGACCGGGAGCTCGGAACCCGCCTCGACCGGCTGGTTGATCGACTCCCACAGATCCCGGCCAGCGCGGTCAGGACCACCGTAGCGGTCCGATATGGGAGGTCACGCGGGCCGGGCAAGGGGCCGCCGGGAGGTCCGGACGGGGGGTGGGCAGGTCGAGACATCATGATCTCCCGGGTCAGGGAAGGCCGAGCTCCAGCTCGAGGTCCCGGTATCCGGGCTCGCCGCGCAGGCGCCGGAAGCCGGGACCGCGGATCTGCGTGACCTGGCCCTCGCCGGTTGCCGCAGCGCGTCTCAGCCACGCCATGGCTTCCAGGGGCCGGTCCAGGGCGACGTGGATCAGGGCGATGTAGGTTGCGGACACGGGCTCCCGCGCGTAACGGGCCTCGAGGTCCGCCGCGATCTTGCGGGCTTCGTCGGGGCGCCCTGCGGCTACGAGGACAACCGCGAGGAATGCTTTCGTGAGCGAGCTGCCCGCGTTCAGCTCGCTGCCGCGACGGGCCGCCGCCACAGCCTCGTCCA
>Ga0114931_10004864_pt1 | contig 16678 bp, 20 predicted proteins | sample 2SBtaG_FD_89579 | JGI IMG/M metagenome (GOLD analysis project Ga0114931, IMG submission 89579) | Deep subsurface microbial communities from Kolumbo volcano to uncover new lineages of life (NeLLi) - 2SBTROV14_V59a metaG | ecosystem: Environmental > Aquatic > Marine > Volcanic | place: Kolumbo...
AAAAGTAAACAATGTTCATTCCCAATTAAGAGGTTTTTTAAAGCCTTTTAATGGAGTGAGTTCAAAATATTTACAGAATTATTTAAACTGGTATTCTTATGCTAGAGAGCTTCAGAACAGCAATACAACACTGAAACAGTGGTTTTTAGCTATGCTTTTATCAGATCAAGCGTATGGGTTATTTGAAATGTTTAAAAATAACGCTGTCTTAATTAGAACTTAACTTTCTAAATCTATTATATCTCTGTACCATTATTGGATAAATGTTAATTATCAAATTAAGTACTAAAGTTCTAATCAGTCTTAAATATTCTTCATTCATTAAGTGTCTTATTGCAAGCCAAATCATAATGAAGAAAGCTATTAAATGTAATAATTCGACCGCAAGAGTGAAGATAACCCAGACAATTGCATTCTCTTTTGATTTCAACAATCTCAATTCCTTAGAAAATATTTTATTAAAAAATAGTATCCAATAATCTCCAAACGGTACAAACTTCTTAAATGTCCTAATTCCTAAAATTTTATAAACAGAAATTTCATTTACATATATATATCCAAAAATGAATCTATTCTCCTTTTCCATACAAAATCAATATTCCTGAAATTAATCTCCATTAGTAAATCGAGTGTAATTTTCTAAAGTCAAATTTTAATTAATACAATAATTGCCGCTTTCGAAGCTGCGAAGTTTTTTGTATTGGTTACAACGCTACTATATGTAATGTGCGTTTAGTTTGTTCAACGCTTAAAAGTAATAATTTTTGTGAGGAATCCCCCGTTACTGCAAAACCTTAGTAGCGAAAACCTTGTCAAGTTACAAAGCGAGAATGCAGCTCGCTAATATGCTATTAAAAAGTACTAGCAAAAATTATGGCACAATTTCCGCAAGTTTCATAAAGCTAAAAAGCTAGCAACAAAGCATATTATATATAGAATGTTATGGGTATTTTAATTATTCTCTATAGAGTGAAATAAAGCAGGTAGACCAAAATGTGTTTTCTTTTCCATAAATTTCATTCCTAATTTTTGAAGAACATTTAAAGATGCTTCATTTTCTGGATGGGCAATACCTATTAATTTTTTCACTTTGAGATTATTGAAAGCATATTCTACAAGTTTCTTTGAAACTTCAAAGCAATATCCTTTTTTTCGGTGTTCCTTTAAAAGTCCATACGATATTTCCAAGTCTTTAGTGTCTTTTAGATATTTCAAAGCAAAGTAACCAATATATTCTCCGGTAGATTTATTTATTGCCGTCCATGCTCCTAGTCCGGGATTTTGGTTATAATAGGTGTTTTGAACTTTTATGTTTTTAATATAAAACTCTTCGTCTGGTTTTGGGGGTTGTAGATACTTTATTACATCTGGATCTTTATCCAATTTTAACATATTGTTAACGTCAGAAAGTAATAATTCCCTTAAATAAACTCTATCTGATTCTATGATTTTTTTCATACTGATATAGTTTGACCTTTTTTAGAATTACCCATAACAACCGAATAAAGAACACTAGTGTTCTTTATCCGCATTATAAGATTTAACCTAACTGAGCAGTTAAGCTAATTTGAGCGGTGCTTCCAGTATACAATCTAGAAATAGGACATTTCTCTTTTGCAGCAGCAGTCAATTCATTGAATTTTTCTTGAGATAAACCATCGCAAATCACATTACAATTCAACTCAATTTTAGAAATGTTAGGTCCAATGTCATCTCTTTCTAGAGTAACAGTAGCTGTTGTGTTAATGCTTTCTGGGGTTAGTTCTTCACCACTAATTAAAGCAGAAAGAAACATGGAGTAACAACCAGCAATGGCTGCACCTACTAATTCTTCAGGGTTAGTTCCATCTCCTTCTTCAAAACGAGAAGCAAAGGTAAAAGGGCCATCATAATTACTGAAACTCATTGTTCCATTACCTTCTTTTAGTGTGCCGTTCCAAACAGCTTTTGCATTTCTAGTACTCATAATATATTTAGTTAGGTTATTATTTATGTTAAAGTGAACTGCCAACTCACTAAATGGGTTGGCAGTTAATTAATTTGTCGAGAAAAGTAAACGTTTATTTAGCTTGTTTTACATTGATAGCATTAGGTCCTTTTGGCCCCATTTCTACTTCAAAACTAACTACGTTATTTTCTTTTATTTCTCCTTCAATATTATTGACGTGCATAAAAATACTTTCTTTCGTTTCTGAGTCAACGATAAACCCAAAACCTTTAGAATCATTGTAGAAAGATACAGTACCTTTTCTTACGGAATCAGTAATAGACACAGATTCACTTTTTGGAATACTAATCTCAATGTTTTCTGCTTTAATAACTTCTTTCTTTTTATTTGGGTCTGGCGGAGTATCGGTAATCATACCATTTTCATCAACATAGGCCATCATGTCATCCATGCTAGATTTGCCTTGTTCTTTCTTAGCTAATCGTTTAGCTTCTTTCTCTTTTCTCTTTTTTTCTTTTTTACTTCTGACTTCTTTTTTGAAGAATGTTTCTTGTGCTCTACCCATAAGTTATTTTAGTATATTCCGTAAAGGTATGATTTTTAAATGGTAATCTTCTTTAAGAGAATTAAATCATTATGTTAAATTTTGCTTGAATCTTTAATAAGCGCATTTATTTTTTTCAATTCTTTAGCCGTAAAAGAGCGGTATTTTCCAATAGGAAGATCGCTGAGTTCGATGTTCATTATTCGAATTCGTTGTAACGTTTCTACTTCATACCCCAAGTAATCGCACATTCTACGTATTTGTCGGTTTAAGCCTTCTGTTAAAATAATATTAAATGAAGTATCATTAATGGGTGTTACTACACATTTTTGGGTAACCGTATCGAGTATAGGAACCCCTTCGCTCATTTTTTGGATAAATAAGGGAGTAATCTTCTTGTTTACTGAAACGATGTATTCTTTTTCATGATTGTTTTTAGAACGCAAAATTTTATTTACAATATCGCCATCATTGGTCAAAAAGATTAACCCTTCACTAGGTTTATCTAACCTTCCAATAGGAAATATTCGTTCAGGATAATTGATGAAGTCTATGATGTTGTCTTTTACGTCCAGTTCAGTAGTACATGTTATGCCAATAGGTTTGTTAAAGGCGAGATAAATATTTTCTACTTCTTTGGTTATTGTTTTTCCATCCACTTTTATTTCATCATTTGATGTTACCTTAACACCTAACCCAGCAACAACACCATTCACTTTAACTTGCCCTGATTCTATCAGTTTGTCAGCTGCTCTTCGAGAACAGTAACCTGTTTCTGATATGGCTTTATTTAAACGTTTGGTTTCCATGTAGATGTGTTGTTTTTCAAAAATAGTGAAACTATTAATAAAGGTGGTATGAACTAATAAAAAAAGGGAAACAATAATTGCTTCCCTTTTTACTGTTAAACGAGTTAACTTATTATTTTTTCACAGTATCTACTACTGCTTTAAAAGCTTCTGGATGGTTCATGGCTAAATCAGCTAACACTTTTCTGTTTAACTGAACATCTTTTTTAGCTAATTCGCCCATAAATTTTGAGTAAGACATTCCGTGTTCTCTTACACCAGCATTGATACGCTGAATCCATAAAGCTCTAAAATTTCTTTTCTTGTGTTTTCTACCAGTATAAGCATAAACTCCTGCTTTTTCTACAGCGTTTTTTGATACTGTCCATACATTTTTTCTTCTACCAAAGTATCCTTTGGCTTGCTTCATTATTTTTTTTCTTCTTGCTCTTGAAGCTACTGAGTTGGTTGATCTTGGCATTTCTTTTTACGTTTTTTGATAGTTAGTGTTCTTTTCGAATCTTTAAACTAATTACCTGGTTTTTAATTTTTTTAACTTACGTTAACCGATTTAAGGTAACATTGATTAGGAGTATTATATTCCTAATTGTAATTTAATACTCTTCTCGTCTGCTTTATCAACAAGACCAGCTTTAGTTAAATTACGCTTTTGTTTAGTCGTCTTTTTAGTTAAGATGTGACTTTTAAAAGCATGTTTCCTTTTAATTTTTCCTGTCCCAGTCAATCGGAATCTTTTTTTTGCGCTGGAGCCAGTTTTCATTTTTGGCATACTCTGTTTTTTTATTTAATTATTTAGTATTTACTTTTTCTTTTTAGGAATCAGGTACATAAACATCCTTTTTCCTTCCATTTTTGGAAGTGCTTCTACTGTAGCAATATCTTCAAGCTCTTGAGCTAATCTTAACAATAAGATTTGTCCTCTTTCTTTGAAGATAATTGTTCTTCCTTTAAAGAATACAAAAGCTTTCACTTTTGATCCTTCTTCAATAAATTTACGAGCGTGTTTTGCTTTAAATTCAAAATCATGCTCATCAGTGTTAGGCCCAAATCTAATTTCTTTTAAGACTATTTTCTGTGCCTTTGCTTTTATTTCTTTTTGTTTCTTTTTTTGATCGTAAAGAAACTTTTTATAATCAATAATCTTACATACAGGAGGAGTAGCATTTGGCGAAATTTCTACTAAATCTAATTCCTGCTCATTGGCCATATCCAAGGCTTTGGAAATAGGGTATACTGCAGGTTCAACACCGTCAGCAATAACTCTTACTTCTTGAGCTCTAATGTTTTCATTAATCTTATGAGGGTCTTCTTTTTTTACAAATTGTCTTCTCCCTCTTGGTTGAAATCTTTTAGCTATGGCTTAGTCCTCCGTTTTTAATTAGTTAATTATATATCTTTTATTTCTTCATTAATTAAGTTCGCAAACTCTTCAATGCTAAATGTACCTATGTCTCCTTCTCCATGTTTCCTTACTGATAAAGAGTTTGAGTTAATTTCTTGCTCTCCAATAATCAGCATAAAAGGCACTTTTTTCACTTCAGCATCTCTAATTTTCCGACCCACTTTTTCGTTTCTACTGTCAACGAAGCCGCGAATATCGTAATTATTTAGCGAATTTAAAATATTTTGAGACGATTCATTAAATTTTTCACTTACCGGTAAAATGGCAACTTGTTCAGGTGTTAACCATAAAGGGAAGTTTCCGGCACAATGTTCTATCAGTACTGCAACGAATCTTTCCATAGAACCAAACGGTGCACGGTGGATCATTACTGGTCGGTGTGAATCGTTATCACTGCCTTTGTATTCCAATTCGAAACGCTCAGGCAAGTTGTAATCTACCTGTATGGTTCCTAGCTGCCAGCTTCTACCTAAAGCATCTTTCACCATAAAATCTAATTTAGGTCCGTAAAAAGCTGCTTCACCAGTTTCAATTACAGTATTTAAGCCTTTTTCAGTAGCCGTATCAATAATGGCTTGCTCTGCTTTTGCCCAATTTTCATCAGTTCCAATGTACTTCTCTTTATTGTCAGGATCTCTTAATGAAATTTGAGCAACATAATCTTTAAACTCAAATGTTTTAAAAACGTGCAATACTAAGTCAATTACATTTTTAAACTCATCTACTATTTGGTCAGGGCGACAGAAAATATGTGCATCATCTACCGTAAAACATCTTGCTCTGGTTAATCCGTGTAGTTCACCACTTTGTTCGTAACGGTAAACCGTTCCAAACTCAGCATATCGTATTGGTAAATCTTTGTATGATCGAGGAGAAGATTTAAATATTTCACAGTGATGAGGACAGTTCATTGGCTTTAACAAAAACTCTTCACCTTCGTGTGGAGTGTTGATGGGTTGAAAAGAATCTTCCCCATATTTGTCCCAGTGTCCAGAAGTAACGTATAAGTCCTTATGGCCAATGTGTGGCGTCATTACTGGTTCATAGCCTGCTTTTAATTGTGCTTTCTTTAAGAAGTTTTCTAAACGATCTCTCAGTGCAGTTCCTTTCGGTAACCATAAAGGCAATCCTTGACCTACTTTTTGTGAAAAAGTAAATAGCTCTAATTCTTTACCTAGTTTTCTGTGGTCGCGAAGTTTGGCTTGCTCTAAAACCTCTAAATATTCGGTTAGCATTTTCTGTTTAGGGAAAGAAATTCCATAAACACGCACCAGCTGGCTGTTGTTTTGATCGGCTCTCCAATAGGCACCAGCAACACTCATTACTTTAAAAGCTTTTACAATCCCCGTATTAGGAATGTGTCCGCCTCTACATAAATCAGTAAAATCGGAATGATCGCAAAAAGTAATTTCGCCATCGTTTAAATTTTCGATGAGCTCTACTTTGTATTCATTGCCTTCTTCTTTATATTTCGCTAAAGCATCTGCTTTGGATACTTCACGCATTTTAAAATCGGCTTTTTCTCGAGCCAATTCTAAAAATTTATCTTCTATTTTTTTAAAGTCTGCTTCATGGATGGTGTGCTCACCAGAATCTACATCATAATAAAATCCATTCTCAATAGCAGGACCAATGGTAAGTTTAATACCAGGATATAGTTTCTCTAACGATTGCGCTAAGATGTGGGCAGAAGAGTGCCAAAAAGCTTTCTTTCCTTCATCATCATTAAAGCTAAATAAAGTTACGTCAGCATCTGTGGTAATAGGGGTGGTGGTTTCAACGGTTTGTCCGTTTACTTTTGCAGAAATTATATTTCTAGCTAATCCTTCACTAATGCTTTGAGCCACTTGAAAAGGAGTAGTTCCTTTTTCATATTCTTTTACAGCTCCATCTGGTAACGTTACTTTTATCATTTACTTTAAAATTTTGAGAAGACAAAGTTAATAAAATAGAATGTTTAAGAACTTAAAAAAGAAGCAATTATTTTTTGATGCAAATTCGGCTATCTATGGCAATAATTCCTTTTGTGGTAGCAAGAAGCGGGTTAAGGTCTAGTTCTACTATTTCTGGAGCCAATTTTACCAATGCACTTACACGCTGAATTAAATTGGCATACTCCAATTTGTCAATTCCTTTTTTACCCCTCAGTTCTTCCTCAAAAAGTAATTTACCTTTTAAACGTTGTATCATTTGTAAGGCTTCATTTTTTGAAACAGGAGAGATGGCTGAGGATACATCTTGAATGGCTTCAATAAATATTCCTCCTAAACCGGCCATAACTAGATGACCATAATTCTCTTCATGCTTTGCCCCAATAAATAATTCTATTCCAGACAATTGTTGTTGCAATAAAACGGCTGTTGTTTCAGGAATTTGAATTAACCGATTGAATACTTCTTCAACTTGTTTTACCGACCGTACATTTAACACCACACCGTCCACATCAGTTTTATGAACTGGCCCTATTACTTTCATTGCCAATGGAAAATCTAGTTCTGATGCCTGTTGAAGAGCATCATCTAATTGTTGAGCAGATCTTTCTTGAGCAAAAGGAATTTCGACAGCTTGAAGCAATTCAGTAATTTTTTGAGGAGGGATATAACCCTCTTCACAATCATCAATAATGTTTCGAATGGCTTGTTTGTCAATAATAGGCAAATCGTTGTTAATTGCCGATGTAGTAGGAGTGTTGTGTATCGTACACAACGCTTTGCCTAACTCTACTTCATCCGGAAAATTTATTCTTCCTTTAGACAAGAAGTAGTCAATTTCTTTTTGAGCGTTAATGATAGATGGTAATACAGGGAAAATGGGTTTCTTGCAGATGTCCATTTTTACATTCAACACCTTGTATACATTTTCTACATCAAACAGTCCAGGAGACCCAAAAACAACGATAATACCATCAATTTCATCAAATTTGTGTTCGCAGTAATCAATAATAATTCCCAACTGATCAGCAGTACCAGTCGCTAAAAAATCGATGGGATTTTTTACAGACGAACCGGGGTAGAGGTAATCCAATAAATCATCCGCTGCAGGGTTGTTAATTTCTGGAACTTCTAACCCTCCTTTAGAAAGTGCATCGGTTAACATTACGGCAGAGCCTCCAGCGTGGGTAATAATGGCAAAATTCTTTCCTGTTAATTCTTTGTAAGTAAATACGGAACCAAGAGTAATCAACTCAGCTCTACCACTGCAATAAACAATGCCTGTTTTTCTGAACAAGGCTCGTATAATTTCATCGGAGGTAGCTAATGCTCCTGTATGAGAAGAAGCTGCTCTTCCACCAGATTCGGATACTCCAGCCTTGATGGCCGCTATTTTACATCCTTTTTTGATGAGTGAAGATGCTTGAAGGTAAAACTTTACCGGATCTTTAATTTCTTCAATATACAACAGTTTAATTTTTGAGCTGGTTTCAGGATCAAAAGTATTGTTCATGTATTCCAATACTTCCTCAACACCTATTTGCGCACTGTTTCCTACGGAGAAAACGTTGTTAAAAGTTAAGCCTAATGGAATGCCGGCCTCCATAATAAATACGGCAGTAGCACCAGAGCTCGAAATTAAATCGCAGCCTGATGTAGCCATTTTAGGAATAGGGGTAGTAAATACGCCTTGGTAATTGGCATTTAAAACACCAATACAATTAGGCCCAATTAAGCAGCCGTCCACACTATTTACTACATCAACAATTTCTTGTTCTAGCTGTTGCCCATCTTCAGTTACCTCACTAAATCCAGCTGAAATAATAATAAACGCCTTGGTGTTTTTTTGATGGGCGAGTGTTTTAATGGTGGTCAAACAGTGTTGTGCTGGAATGGCTAAAATGGCTAAATCTGTAGCCGGAATTTCTTCTACACTTTTATGTGAAGTAATGTGTTGAACTTCCGCTTCTTTAGGATTAACAACTGATAATTCTCCTTTAAAATTGCCATTAATAATGTTGCTTAGTAGCTTTCCTCCGGGTTTGCTTAAATTGTTGGAAGCACCAATTACTACAATGCTTTTGGGGTTCATTAATGCTTCGTTAATCATTGGAGCTTGATTTTACCATTTAACAACCAAAGGTATTTTTGATTCTCTCAAAAAGGTATGATATTCATCATCTTTATGTGCAATTAAAATACGTTCTTTGGTATTGTTAAAGATGAATTATGGATAAAAAGATCACCCAATACATTACTAATAATAAAGTACTCACCTTAGCCACTAGTTCGGACAGTCAGCCTTATTGTGCCAATTGTTTTTATGTGTTTGATGAGGAACAGCAAACGCTCATTTTTTTGTCAGATATGACCACAAGGCACATTACAGAAGCGCTAGCCAATAAAAAAGTGGCAGGAACCATTAATACTGAAGTGACCACTGTTGCTAAAATTCAAGGTATACAGTTTACAGGAACATTTATAGCACCCAACGAAGAGGAGCAAAAAGCCTTCTATAAACTGTATTACAAAAAGTTTCCTTTTGCCAAGGCCAAGCCCTCACCAATTTGGGGCATTGCTGTAAACAGCCTTAAAATGACCGACAATACCTTAGGGTTTGGAAAGAAGCTGCTTTGGGAGAGGTAAGTTATTGATTAATCTTCAAAGGATATAGATTGGTTAGTAGATTAAATGAAAATGAATGGCAAGACCAATTAATCTAATTCCTCTTTTGATATCTCTCCTTTGTCCATAAAATGTCCATGAATAAAATAACCAGTTTCTTTTGTTAGAGAATCGACTTATTCTACATAGTTTAACTTTTATTTTGCGGACACCAAATCGGTAAAGGACATTTTTAGATAGGTTTTTCATAATAGATGTGTTTTGTGTGGTATATTTACTTACGCTAATTCACCTAAGTATGTTTCAAAAAATATCTAATCAATTGATTTTCATTGTTTCAAAATTCGAAGGGATTACTCCGCTGCGCTTCGTGATCCCAAAGAGGGGAGTGTCAAGGAAAACTTGTTTCACAAGTTCCTTTTCTGTTTAATCACTCTCACTGAAGCAAAGCTTCGAAGCGGTTCTAAACAGAAAAAACTTCTCTTTTGAGAAGTTTTCCTTGCAGAGAGGAAGAGATTACTCCGCTTCGCTGCGTGATCTCAGAGTGGGGAGTGTCAAAGAAACCAAAGTCGTTACACTCCTTTTTTTTTATTTTCATAAATCAATTAAAGTGAAACTTTATTGATTTACTCTAACAAAAAAAGTTCTGCTTTTGCAGAACTTTGATTTCTTTGCAGAGAGGATGAGATTCGAACTCACGAAACATTGCTGTTTACACGCTTTCCAAGCGTGCGCCTTAAGCCACTCGGCCACCTCTCTGTATAATGTAAAAAACAAAGGTAAAATCCTTTTTGTTTTGAACGGCTGCAAATCTATTAAGAATAATCTAACAATAAAAATTCCGAATAGCTATGTTAAAATAAATAAAGGATGTAAATTCGCACTTCAAATTATTGCATTATGAAAAGTATAGAAGGAAATAAACTAATTGTTAAGCTACAGAAAGACCTCATTAAAAGTGGTATTAAGGTAGATGCTTTGATTAAAGGATTAAAAGAAGTGAGAAAATATGCCTTGGAAGAAGAAGATCCTACGTTAACGAAAGTTTCTCGATTGGTGTATGAGCATTTAGGAGAAAACAAAACGTTTAGCATTCCATTACCTCCAGAAGAAGCTATTGAAGTAGAAGAGGGAGAGGAAGCAGAATTAATTGTTAATGAAATTAAAACAGACGAAGACAGAGTGGAGAGTTTAGATTATTTACTTTCATTGATGTTAGACAGAGAGAACCCTGCGAATAAGCAGGACATGTTTGAGTACAGAGATGCGTTAAAAGAATTTTAATAAGCAATTCAAAATAATATAAAAAGGCTCCGAATTTTCGGAGCCTTTTTTATTTTAATTCAATTTCAACTGGACAGTGGTCAGAGCCATACATATCACTCAAAATACTGGCGGACTGTAGTTGGTCTTTTAGACTTTCACTCACTAAAAAATAATCAATTCTCCAGCCAACGTTTCTGTCTCTAGCTCCACCTCTAAAACTCCACCAACTGTACGCGTCAGTTTTGTCAGGGTGAAAGAACCTAAATGTATCCAGCAATCCTGCATTGGTATAGTTATCCATTCCATCAATTTCTTCTTGCATAAACCCTGCACTTTTGTTGTAGTTGGGTTTTGGTCGGGCCAAATCAATTTCTTTATGCGCTACATTAAAATCGCCACAAACAATAATAGGCTTGTTTTTCTCTAACTCTTTTAAATAGGCTAAGAAAGCAGCATCAAAGTTTTGTCGGTCACCTAAACGAGATAAATCATTCTTGGAGTTAGGAGTGTATACGGTAATGATGTAGTAGTTCTCGTATTCGGCAGTCAATACCCTTCCTTCTTGATCGTGCTCTTCAATTCCAATGTCAGATTGAACACTTAAAGGTTTTTCTTTAGTCAGAATAGCTGTTCCAGAATACCCTTTTTTAACTGCAGAGTTGGAATAAAAATGATAACCATCTAACTCATTTAGTACTTCTGCTATCTGATCATCTTGTGCTTTAGTTTCTTGAAAACAAATAACATCAGGATTCATTTCTTTAATCTTTTCAAACAAGCCTTTTTTAGCTACAGCTCTTATTCCGTTAAGGTTCCAGGAAATGATTTTCATAATTAAAATTTAATAAAAAATCCAAAGTACAACTTTTTTAACTTTTGTCAGTTCGAGTGTTCCGATTTTGTCATCTTGAGTTTATCGAAAGGTCATCGGAATGTATCGAGAATAAAAAACATATTCTCGACACCTAAGTCTTACTGTCATTGCGATTCCGATGAGGAATGAATTTGGAAGAAGCAATCTTACTATTAAAATGAGATTGCTTCTTTATTCTTCGTAGTAGTTGTTGGGATTTATTCATTGCAATGACGTAGTTTGTTATTTTTGTTTCTATAACTCGCAACACATTGCTACCTTTGTAAGATGTTCACCAAAGAAGAAAAGAAAAACATTACCACCGATTTTTGGAATTGCTTTGGGGTGTACATGAAAAAGTATAACAAACAGTACGGAAGGGTTCGATGGGTAAATTATAGAACCAACATTAAGGATCTATATTTTAGGTTGAATTTAACTCCGAAAAGTGCTACTTTCTCTATAGAACTACAACACAATGATGATGGAATTAGGGAGTTGTTTTACGAGCAATTTTTAGAGTTAAAAACAGTACTAAACGATAGTGTGGGAGGGGAGTTGATATGGGAAGAAGTAAAGTTTAACCAGTTTAACCATCCTGTAAGTTGTATTTATGAAGAATTGCCTAACGTATCGATTTACAATAGAGAGGACTGGCAAGCTGTTTTTCAGTTTTTTGAAAAAAAAATGGTGGGCTTGCATGATTTTTGGCTAGAGTTTCAAGAGATATTTAAACAATTAGATAATTAAAAAACAAAGAATATGAATGCACATGAAATAGATTAGCTGGAGGGAGATGAAATGGCGTTTGTTCATGCGGTATTTACAATTGTTGAGAAAACATTGCAGCCAGGAGAATCGTTAAAAGTAGATACAGGTTGTTTGGTGGCATTTACCAAAAATGTACAATATAACGTTCAGTTTGTTGGAGGCATTAAAACACCTTGTTTGGAGGAGAAGGAGTGTTTTTTGCAAATGTTGCTGACCTAGCAAAGTTATGGATCCAGTCTTTGCCTTTTAGTCGATTATCGGATAGAGTTATTGCATCTGCTCCAAGATATGGAGGTAAACAAAAAGGAGAGGGAAGTGTATTGGGTGGTTTAGGTAACTTGTTAGATGGTGATAACCGGTTTTAAAGTCTACTTTATTTTAACATGTTAACTAGTTGAATCGCTTCTTGGGCTTCCTTAACATCGTGCACTCTTAAAATATGAGCACCATTTTGTAAGGCAATAGTATTTAAAACAGTAGTACCGTTTAAAGCTTCTTCTGGGGTAGTATCAAGCACTTTGTTAATCATTGATTTTCTTGAAACACCTGCTAAAATGGGTAGACCGAAAGATTTAAATTCTTCCAAATGTTTTAGAAGTAGGTAGTTGTGTTCAACTGTTTTTCCAAATCCAAATCCAGGATCTAAAATAATGTTGTTAACTCCCAGGCTATTTAACTGATCGATTTTTTCTTGGAAATAATCTTTTACTTCTTCTAATAAATTGGTGTATAAAGGATTTTCTTGCATGGTTTGAGGAGTACCTTGAATGTGAGTTAATACATAAGGGACGTTTAATTCACCTACTGTTTTAAACATATTAGCATCCATGCCTCCACCAGAAATGTCGTTAACAATATCAGCTCCAGCTTCAACACATTGTCGAGCAACACTACTCCTGAACGTATCTATAGAAATAATAATGTCTTTAAAATTTGATTTGATGAGTTTAACAACAGGGAGCACACGATTTAACTCTTCTTCTTCTGAAACGTTTTTTGCTTGGGGACGAGTAGAGTGTCCGCCCACATCAACTATAGTAGTACCTTCGTATTCCATGGAGTTGACTTGATCCATTATATTACTCTCGTTATGGTATTTTCCGCCATCAAAAAAAGAATCTGGAGTTAGATTTAGTATGCCCATTACAATGGGTTCGTCTAAATTTATTGTTTTCTCTTTACAGTTTATAGAGATATTTGTATCTTGCGAAGTTCCAATTGTAGATAACATAAGTTTGATTTATGAGTAATACTTCCGAAGAATATGATTCAATAATAAAGATTTGTTCTGACATTTTTACAAAAAAAATGAAAGATTATGGTTCTGCATGGAGAATATTACGAACAAGCTCCTTAACAGATCAAATTTTTATCAAAGCAAAAAGAATTAGAAGTATTGAGGAGAAGGGGATGAGTAAGGTGGATGAAGGAGTTAAGCCTGAATACATTGGTATTGTAAATTATTGCATTATGGCCTTAGTTCAATTAGAACTAGGTTATGATGAAAATACAGAATTACCTTATGATGAATGTGTTGCTTTATATGATAAGTATTTTTTAACCGCTAAAGGATTAATGGAAAATAAAAACCATGATTATGATGAGGCATGGAGAGATATGCGTTTAAGCTCTTTAACTGATTTAATTTTAATGAAGTTATTGCGTACTAAGCAAATTGAAGATAATAATGGGGAAACATTAATTTCGGAAGGAATTGATGCAAATTACCTTGATATGATTAATTATGCTGTTTTTGCATTAATTAAAATTGAAGAAAGTTAAATAACTGTTAACGAACAACTAGAATAATGGTATCAGATTTAAGTTTGACTTAAATCGAATAAATATGAAAATCTTAACTTATATATCGCGGGTCTTTGTAGGAGCATTATTTATTGTTTCTGGTTTGGTGAAGGCTAACGATACGCTTGGCTTTAGTTATAAATTAGAAGAATACTTTGAGAATGGAGCTTTGGCTTACCGAATTAGAGATTGGTTTGGGTGGGATAGTTTTTCTCTAGAATTTTTAATGGAAGATGCGCTTATTTTGGCTGTTATTATGTGTGCAGCCGAAATTGTTTTGGGTTTTGCTTTGCTCTTTGGAACGAAAATTAAATTTACAGTACTATCCTTATTGGGATTAACGGTAATGTTCTTTTTTTTAACGCTTCATACGGCTACATGCGATCCACATGCTACTTACAACGATGTTACTATAGTTGAGGAAAACTCTCCAGAGCATAATCGTATGATGGGTAGAATGGAGAGTAATGATAAATTGACAATTGCCGCTCAAGAAAATGGAAAAATAACATTTCAGGAAGAAATGCCCGTACAATGTGTAACCGACTGTGGTTGTTTTGGAGATGCCATGAAAGGTTCGTTAGGTCGTAGTTTAACTCCCTGGGAATCGTGGACTAAAGACATGGTGTTAATGCTGTTTATTATTCCAATATGGTTTTATCGAAAAAGAATAAAAATGAATACAAGAAGTGAAGATATTTATTTGCTTTCAGCAAGTTTATTATTTGTTTTCTTCTTATCATGGGTGTTTGCGTGGTATTTTCCAGTGTTGTTTTTTGTGGTTGGTGTAGTAGGTTATGTAATTATGAAAAGGTTTATACAGCCTCTAAAAATGCAATGGATGCCTATTTTATACGCAGCTTTAATTTCTTGTGTATTTATTTATTACACTTATAACCATTTGCCGATAAGAGATTATAGAGCTTACGCTGTTGGAAAGAGTATACCTGAACAAATGGTGTTACCTGAGGGGGCAATACCTGACGTTTATGAAAACTTATTTTATTACAAAAATAAAACTACTGGAGAAGTAGAAGAGTTTACAGAAACTAATTATCCTTGGGATAACGATAATTATGAGTTTGCTGATAGAAAAACCAAGTTGATACAAAAAGGAGATGAGCCAGCTGTTACAGATTTTACAATGATGGCAGATGATGGAAATGATTATGCACAAGATTACCTTAACGAACCTGGCTACCTTTTCGTGTTAGTTGCTTATGATATTCATAAAACCAACAAAGCTAACTTCAACAAGATTAACACTTTCGTGGAACAATCTAATAAAGATGGAAATTATTTTGTAGGTTTAACAGCTTCACTTTATGATGAGGTAGAGAGTTTTAGGCACGAACAGCAAACCATGTTTGATTTCTTGACTTGTGATGCTATAACATTAAAAACAATAGTTAGAGCCAATCCAGGAATATTATTGTTGAAACAAGGGAAGATATTAGGAAAATGGAATGCCAACGATTTACCTGAATATCAATTAGTAAAGAAAGGCTATTTAAAATAAGAAGAAGGATTTGTTACAGTTTATAATAAAAAGAATAGTGTATGGTTTTTTTGTCCTAATGGGCGTGGTGACCATTGTTTTTTTATTATTCAATGTATTGCCAGGAGATCCTGCTCGTATGTTAATGGGGCAGAGGGCTGATGAAGAGTCCATTAAAATCATCCAAAAAGACTTAGGTTTAGATCAACCACTTTCTACGCAGTTTGTGATGTATTTAAACGATTTGTCACCTATTTCAATACACAGTACTAATGCGGATCATTATTTATATTTAGATGATCAAAAATATGACTATACCGAACTGATGAGTTACGGGGCTTCTGGTGTATTGGTTCTTAAAACACCTTACTTAAGAAGATCTTATCAAACCAAGAGGAAAGTATCTGAAATACTGTTGGATTATCTTTTAGAAACAGCAGTATTAGCCTTGGCATCTATATTGATAGCAGCATTTTTAGGAATTCTTTTTGGAATTTTCTCAGCCTTAAAAAAGGATTCATGGATGGATCAATCCCTCTTATTCACATCGGTTTTAGGAATGTCTGTTCCTTCTTTTTATTCGGCAATTATTTTGTCATGGTTGTTTGGCTATGTACTTTCTGATTTAACGGGTTTGAATATGACAGGAAGCTTGTTTGAATACGATGATTTAGGAAATGGAGAAATTTTAAGGTTAGATAATTTGATACTACCAGCAATTACATTAGGAATTCGCCCTGTTTCAGCAATAATGCAGTTAACGAGAAGTTCAATGTTAGATGTGATGTCGCAAGACTACATAAGAACAGCTAGCGCTAAAGGCTTAAAATATTGGAAGGTAGTGTTGAAACATGCTTTAAAAAACGCCTTAAATCCTGTAGTAACAGCTGTTTCAGGAATGTTTGCTAGTTTGCTGGCTGGAGCACTTTTTGTAGAAAGTATTTTTGCATGGAAAGGGATAGGTTGGGTTTTATATGATGCATTAACCAAGTTTGATTTGCCAATCGTGATGGGAGGAGTTTTATTAACGGCAACAATATTTGTTATTGTTAATATTATTGTAGACATCATATACGGAGTTTTAGACCCTCGAGTTAGAATAAAAGTTACTACTCAGCAGTTCTAATATTTTGATTTGCTAAGTTAGTTAGCGCCTCAAAAACATTTTTTGAATTTTTTATAGTTGTGTCAATAACAGACCTAATGACAGCGTAATGTTGTGCAAATT
>Ga0114931_10004865_pt1 | contig 16676 bp, 16 predicted proteins | sample 2SBtaG_FD_89579 | JGI IMG/M metagenome (GOLD analysis project Ga0114931, IMG submission 89579) | Deep subsurface microbial communities from Kolumbo volcano to uncover new lineages of life (NeLLi) - 2SBTROV14_V59a metaG | ecosystem: Environmental > Aquatic > Marine > Volcanic | place: Kolumbo...
GGTTTATTTCCAGATGATTTAAAGGTAGTAGAACAACGCCAACCAGTACCGTACCATGCCATATTCGAATTGGCTGTTTGGGCAAGTAATCAGGATCAACACTATCAAATAATGGAACAAATATTTACTTTGTTTGATCCATTACTACAAATACAGATATCAGATGATATTTTTGATTGGACAAAATTAACAACGGTGGAAATGACTGATATTAGATTTGATGAAAATGTCCCACAAAGCACAGATAGAAGACTCATACAAACAAAACTTGGTTTCTTAGTACCGATTTATCTATCTATCCCTGCGAATGTTCATAGTAATTATGTTAAGGATATTTACCTTAGAATTGGTGCAGTTAGTTCCGATGCACAAACTTCGTTTGATATTATATCAGACCTAGATGCGCAAGGAATAGAATATGAAAAGGTGTTTACACTAGATGACGTGAACATAAAATAACATTCGTCTGTAACTATGTAGATATATACTTTAAAACGAGTATATAAATATGTGTCTATTACAACAATTACAGAATAAAAATATCATTTTATCAAATTTAAAAATTAATAAACAAGCATCGCGCCTCTTAGATAAAAATAATGCTTTGAAAAATCTTCTTGTAGAAGAAACCCATTTTTTACATACCAACGCGACTAATAGAGAGCGACTTTGTTGTATAATTAATAATATAAAAAAACAGCCAACATGTAAAATGTGTGGCAAGCCTGTTACTTTTAATAAATCTAAAGGATATTATAATAGCTATTGTCCAAACACAAAAGGAAATACGTGCAGCGGTAAGGACAAAAATGTTCTTGATAGACAAAAAAACACAACATTAGAAAAATATGGGGTTGAGAACCCGCAGCAATCGTTAGACGTGCGCAAAAAAACCACGCAAACTAATTTAAAGCGCTATGGCGCAAAAACTCCTGCTCAATCTGAAAAAATAAAGAGAAAAATCATACAAACAAATATGAAACGTTACGGCGTTAATAATCCAATGCAACATCCAGCTATTCATAATAAGGCAATAAAAACACTAAAATGTAGACGTGGCGCTGAATATTATACCCAAATAGGAATGACATCAGAGGTTATTGAAAAAATAAACAATAAATCATGGTTGCAAAAACAACACGTTGAAAATAAAAAAACCCTGACCGATATAGCTAAAATGCTTGATATTACACCAGCAACGATATCTAAATATTTCCAAAGGTATAATATACCTGTAATTTTACATGATGTAAAATACAATACATCTGCTGGCGAAAAAGAAATAATTAAATATATTAATGAAATATATGATGGTTCTATTATTACTAAGTGTAGGGATATAATAACACCATATGAGTTAGATGTATATATTCCTGATTTGAATTTTGCAATTGAATATAACGGAATATATTGGCATTCCGAATTAAACGGTAAAGACATAATCTATCATCTCAATAAAACGGAAATGTGTCAAAAGAAAGGAATTGTATTAATTCAGATTTGGGATAAAGAGTGGAACGAAAATGAAGAAATTGTTAAATCGCGCATATCCTCGGCACTACAATTAAATAAAAAAATATTTGCACGGAAATGTATAGTGCGGGAAATTGATTTTACTGAAAAGAAGAAATTTTTGAACAAAACGCATATACAGGGTGATTGTTATTCAAAGATAAATTTGGGATTATTTTACAACGAAAAATTAGTTTCGGTTATGACATTTGGTAAGCCTAGATATAATAAAAAATATCAATACGAATTGATACGATTTTCATCGTTGAATAATTTTTCTATTATTGGTGCCGCAGGTAAAATATTTTCATATTTCGTTAAGAATTTTAGTCCATCGTCGGTTATTAGCTATGCTGACAAGCGATGGGGTACTGGTGCAACATATACTAAAATTGGATTTGAACATATAGGTTCATCCTGTCCAAACTTTTTTTATTTTAGTCAACATGGCAATTCACAAGTTCTGTATTCGCGCCTAAAGTTTCAAAAATATAAATTAAAGAATATTCTTAAAGACTATGATCCTAAATTAACAGCATGGGAAAATATGGTTAATAATGGATATAACAGGATATGGGATTGCGGTAATGAAATTTATGTATATTTGGGGCATTAAACATAAATACATTAAACATAATAATGTGTTGTGGAAATCATGTAAATGAAAAATTTCGAGGAGAATAAAATATGGCAACTTTGGTAAGCCCCGGCGTATCAGTAACAGTAACGGATGAAAGTTTTTTCATTCCTGTATCTGCGCCAACCGTTCCTTTATTTTTTATTGCAACAGCAGATGAAAAATTACAACCTGATGGTGTAACGCCAGCAGAAGGTACATTTGAATTTGATGTTGTTCGAACAGTTACCTCTTTGACACAGAGTACACAACTATATGGTATTCCAAATTTCCTTGAAGATCCTGGTACAGGCGCACCACAGCATGGCGATGCTCGCAATGAATATGGGTTGTTTGCACTGAATCAGTTTCTTGGTTTAGGTAATCGTGCCTATGTTATACGCACAAATGTAAATTTAAATGATGATATTACTTCCATAAGACTCATGTGGGATGCTAAAGTACTCGAATCAAAAGTTGTTCTTACTAATTTAATTCAAGATTTCTTAAATGAAAAAGATGCAGCCGCAGGAAATCTTCCTGGTACTACATTAACAGTAACGGCAACTGAATTACAAACACTTGCACAAACAGCAACAACAGATTTATTTGCAGCTTATTCGTTTACTAGCACAGAAGTAGATTATTTTGGTAGTATTAGTGTTGCATCAAATCTTGATATTTTTGCTAGCGGTTATGACCAACCAGCAACTGGTGTATATGATGGATTTAATTATATATCTTTAAATCTCGCAACATATCCAGTATATCCAGGCGGCGGAACTATAGCAGGTGAATTTACACCCACAGAAGGTGGGGATTTCCTTGTTAAAGCTGCTGATGATATGAAATTTACACTTGAATTTTTAAATGATACAAGTCTTGGTGCTAATGACGCCGCCCGGAGAGTTTCTATTGTAACTGCACTACAAGCATCAATGAATTCCAATACTGATATACGTTCTGAAAATTTCGATTACAATTTAATATTGTGTCCTAATTATCATGAAACCGCAGATGAATTGCTTGCACTTGTAAATGATATACAAGATGAGGCATTAGTTATAGCAGATACGCCTATGGATCTTGATCCTGATGGTATTACTAATCCATCAACTGGTTGGGGATCATCTACCGCCCGGCAGCGTTCTGTACATATTGCTTATTATTATCCATCTGCTTTAGCTTCAAATCTTGATGGTAAGAACGTAGTTGTATCAGCTTCTGGTGTTGCACTTAGAACATATGCATTTAGTGATAATGTATCATTCTTATGGTTTGCTCCAGCTGGCATTCGACGTGGAGTTATTTCAGGGATTTCCAATCTTGGATATGTGTCAGGAGAACTTGGAAAACCAACTACATTTGTTCCGCTTGCACTAAACCTTGGCCAGCGCGATGCCTTATATCAATATGCAGCAAGTGGCGATATAAATCCACTAGTATTCTTCCCAGGAAGCGGCTTTCTTGTTTGGGGACAGAAAACATCAGCACCGGCTGCTAGTGCAATGGATCGTGTAAATGTATCGCGTTTGATTAAGTATATTAAACGTCAGCTTCGTAAAAATACTTTGAGTTTTGTATTTGAACCAAATGATGCATTAACCCGTGATAATTTGAAAGCCGTGGTTGATTCATTTCTTGGTGATCTAATCGTTAAACGAGGGTTATATGATTTTGCTACTGTTAGTGACGAAAGCAATAATACACCAGACAGAATTGATAGGAACGAATTATATATAGACATAGCACTGAAGCCCGTGAAGGCCGCCGAATTTATATATATTCCAATTCGCATAGTTGCAACAGGCGCTGAAATTTAAGGAATACTGAAACTTTGTGTAAATACAAAGAGAATTTAGATAAGGGAAAATAAAATGGCTACAATTAATGATCAAGGTATCCCAGGAGTAGGAACTGGTATTCTCCATCCTAAACAGAAGAATCGTTGGAGAATTACATTCGCCAATCTTGGTGGTGGCGCAGATTCTCAGCCTCTTAGTTTACAGGCAGTCACAGTAACTCGCCCGGTTTTGTCATTTGAAGAAGTTCAGCTGGATCGTTACAATTCGCGCGCATGGGTAGCTGGTAAATATACTTTTGACCCTATTACACTTAGCTTTGAAGATGATGTTAGTGGCACGGCAACGCAGGTCATTCAAGAACAAATGCAGAAACAGCAGTGGTTGATCGGCGCAGAAGGCCAGTGGCTAGCAGCCGCAGGTGAAGGTTCACTTTACAAATTTGTCACATATCTTGATATGTTAGACGGTAATGATCAAGTAACGGAAAAATGGACGATAGAAGGATGTTGGTTCCAACAGGTTGATTATACTGATTTGGATTATTCTGCATCTGATGCAGTCTTAATTACTACTAATGTTCGCTACGATCATGCACGGCAGGTTGTTGGTGGTTATAACCAAGGTGAAGGTGTAGCAACCGGCGGCGCTGGACGTATAGGCTAATATTTAGATATCAAGGACGATACTTTCACAGGGATGTGAATTATTTAAGGGGAACTACGGTTCCCCTTTTTTTTGTCATTTAATATAAATACAGAATATTACTGGAGTTATTATGGCCGAAGATCCAAGGAAATTTATAAAATTTTCAGTTAAAAATTGTGCTGGATCACAAAATCTGGCAGCTAGTGATGCCTCCAAGCGCAAAGACTTTTTCAATGGTTTAGGTAAAATTGGTGATATTGAAGCATTAAATAATATTGGTGGAGGAAATGTTTCAAAAGGCTTGCGTTCCTTATCAAAAATTTCTAATTCAATAAGAACAGGTGATACTAATTCTGCCATAATTCCGAATAGTCGTGGTTATGTTTATGATGCGGTCGATATAAGTCAAAACGCAGCCCAACAGGCAGGTAAGTTTAACCCGGGAGTTCTTAATAGAGCAGACGCGCAAGCCGATGCAATCCTCGATCAGGTCAAGAAAGGAGACTATAAGTTAGAAGATATTCCAGGCACGTTTTCTGATATTCAAAATCTGAATTCGTTGGTTAAAGGAATTTTTTCTGATGGCACTGCAACTGCTGGACTTGAAATTTGTGGAGCTTCACCGTATGCCATTGATCTTATACAATATGCTCCTAAGTATAAATTTTTATTTATAGTTCAATTTACCATGGCGACTGCTTATGAAAGTTTGGCACATTCTGGAAATCATTTGTCCTTTGTTGTAAAAACGAGTACCCGTCCTAATGTTAATATCGATCACGAAGAAGTTAACATGTATAATTTTTGGACAAGAGTTCCAAAGCGAACAGTATATGAACCAATTACTATGCGCTTCTATGATGATAATCAGAACTTAGGCCATTTATTCTACACAACATACTTACGAAATATAAGCCCAATTAGCAAATTGGGTGGTATGGGACAGGCAGGTGCATTAAGCGTAGAGTATTTACAATCCATTAGTATGAAGCCAAATGTGAAAGGTGTTCCATCTGCAGCATCATTATCTGTGTTAGAAGGAAATATAACTAGCATGATAAACGAAATAAAACTCTTTCACATTTATGATTATCGAAAAAGCATGGACGTGTATCATTTTCATCATCCAAAGTTTTTGTCTATGAATTTAGATGAGTTGGATGTAGCTGAGAATGGTGCTGGCAATGAAATAGAATTACAGTTCGCTTACGATGCACTGCACATAACGCCAGATTTTTCTATCGTTAAAGACCCCACTAGAATTAAGGAACTAACAGGTGAAAGTATTGGTGCTGTATATCCAATAACACCAAATCTTAAGGCAGGTGCAGATGCACCATCACCAGAAGGCACCGATGGTGCAGACGGGGTTCCAGAACCAACGCCACTAAATGTCATCAGAGAAGCTGGTGCTACAGTAACAGGCGCTGTTTCTGGCGCACTCTCTACTGCAACTGGATTAGCAAACAATGCACTCTCTACTGCTTCGGGATTGGCAAGCAATGCATTTAAACAAGGATCTGATTTTGTAGGATCACTTTTCAAATAACAAAAGGTGATACATGCTGAAAAAAACAAAAAAAAGAAGACTTAAAAAAATACCTACAAGAAAACCAAAGAAAAAAACTGTACCACCAAAACATAAACAATGGAAGGGCATTCAAAAGGGCTATTTCACTCCAAGGCATCCTGAAAAATATAAAGGCAATGTAAAAAATATTGTATACCGTTCTTCATGGGAACGTTCTTTTATGAATTTTCTTGATAATAATGTTACTGTTATTCAATGGGGGTCTGAAATTATTGCTATTCCATACCGTAAACCAACCACTGGAAGAATTCATAAATATTATCCAGATTTTTGGGTTAAATATAAAAATAAAGACGGCAGTATTATACAAGAAGTAATAGAAGTAAAACCGGAAAAACAAACACGTCAACCTACTACTGTGGGTAAGACCAAAAAAACGCAATTATATGAAGCTATTACATGGTCAATAAATATATGCAAGTGGAAAAGTGCAAAATTGTTTTGTGATAAATACGGCATGAAGTTTAGACTACTAACAGAACGAGAGATTTTCAAATGAGTACAGACACAAAGGAAATTGAAGTACCGATAGATCATCCGCTAGAAGAAATATTCGATATTGAAGCTGGTACTACGCTTATACCTCGTACAGAAAAAGAAACTGACTTAGCAGAAGCAGAAGAGTACGATGAAAAAGATAATGAAATTGAAGATCAATTTCAAGAAGTATACGATGCTGCTTTAGCGGCTTTTGAGGATCAAGTAGCAGAAGCGGAATTGGTTGAAGGTAAGTATAAGGCTCGCAATATGGAAGTTGGCGCACAATTGCTTAATACTGCATTAGCTGCCGCAAAAGAAAAATCAAATATGAAACAGCATAAGGATAAAAATGCTGTTGCAAAAGGTAAGCTAGGAGCAAAAACGACCAACAACACATTAATTGTTGCTGATCGTAATGAGATCCTAAGAGCTATGTCTAATAAAAAATTAGATTAGTCTAATAATTTTAGTGCATCACAAAAGGCATTGAATTCACTTTCTTCAACATCAATATTTTCAACCTTATGATTTTTCTTTTCCATTTTAGATATTATTTCGCTAATTTCTTTAGCATTATTTATAGTAAGTTCAGCATAATAATTGGAAGAAGCCTTGTTGATAATTTCTGTTGATGAACCATCTTCATTTTCTGTAGTATCTAAAGCAGTTTCACGAATCTCTACTTCACCATATCTTGTCATAAAGTTAATAGTTGGTTCGAAGGTTTTTGGATTAATAAGAATACCTGTAGACATTACTGGAACATAAGGACAGTAGAAAAATCCAGCATCAGTTTCACCGTTTCCGCCTTTATAACCAACAAGTGCTTTATCAGCAGGCATTTCATAGTCACAAAATACTTTAATGGTTCCATTTAATGTACCTACTAATTTTATAAAACCATAATCAGATTCTTTATATTCTTCTTCGGGGGCTTTTGTAAAAGCAGCGTCATCTTCGTTGAATTGAATAATGTTACATATTGCTTCAGAGGCAATGATAAAATTACCACATCCCCTGCGTGTTCTGCTCCCGATTTCATTTGCAACTTTATTAATCATAACAGCCACGCGTGTTCCAGCAAGTTTTGGATCTATGTTATTGTCTGTAGATACTGTGTTAATCGTGTCAGTTTCTTTAAATGCTGTTTTTAATAAATTGCTTTTTAAATCACGATATAACCACGTTGCCATATCTGTTGCTAGTTTATCTAAAACTTTTTCGGCAAACTTATGTATATTGTCTGTAGTAGATTCAAGATCATTCATGGCTTCTATCGTACAACTAACATTTTGAAATTTTCTCGTTTTTGCTTCAACTGTTTTTGAATTAACTTCAAGATTCATTTTGTGGGTTTCGTCAGACCCAACGTTTTCATTATAATTGTACTGTAAACAATAAATTAATCCAATTGGCCCTTGCATTGGTTGAACACCCACAAAATGTTTAGCTGGATTTTTATCTATCAACTTTTCGGCGATATTTAATACAATCTTTCCTATCATTTCGCCTGATTCATTGCCCTGTGGCCACGCACCTCGAGTTAAAAGATAATTATACATATTATCCATTAGTGTTTGTTTCATACTGTCATCATACTGTCGTTTAATAAGACATGTTGGTGTAACACGGTCAGCTAGTGCTGATTTAGATTTTTTACTTTCTTTCTTGTTCATACTTATATCCTTTGTACAAATCCTTTTATTTGTATCCTTTTTCCTATTTAGTACTTGAAAAATCACACATTCCAATAGATTGGTAACACTAAAATATAAAAAGGTAAATAGAAATATTACGATGATATTTGGGGAAATTTGTTAACGATTAAGGAAGATCATAATGGCACGCGGTAAGAATATAAATCTTAAGACTCCTAACCAGGAACTTGAATATACATATGAACAGGTAGAAGAGCTGAAACGCTGCGCACAAGATCCTGTTTATTTTATTAAAACTTATGTACAGATTCAACACCCGGTTAAAGGTGCTGTGCCGTTTAAATTATATCCATATCAAGAAAATATGGTTCGTGCATATCAAAATAATAGATATACTGTAGTTTTGTCCGCCAGACAAACCGGAAAATCTGTAACATCCGCTGCCTATCTTCTTTGGTATGCAATGTTTAACTTTGATAAAACTATTCTTATTGCTTCCAACAAAAACGCAAATGCAATGGAAATGATATTGCGTATTCGTTTTGCATATGAAAATCTTCCTATGTGGATCAAACCCGGTGTTAAAGATGATGGCTGGAACAAGCATGAAATTGGCTTTGATAATGAATCACGCATAGTATCCACTGCAACATCTGAAGACTCTGGTCGTGGTATGGCTATTTCTTTATTGTTCCTTGACGAATTTGCGTTCGTTAAACCCACCATTCAGGATGAGTTTTGGACATCTATAGCACCAACACTGTCAACTGGTGGTTCGTGTATAATGACTTCTACACCAAATGGTGACATGAACATCTATGCGCAAGTTTGGCGCGGTTCGCAAATGGGAACTAATGGCTTCTATCCAATACATGTTAAGTGGGATGAAGCACCAGGTCGTGATGGAAACTTTAAAGAAGAAGAAATAGGTCGTATAGGCGAACGCCGGTGGCAACAAGAATATGAATGTGTCTTTTTATCATCTGACTGTTTGCTTATTGATTCATTATATCTATCAAACATAACACCTATAATTGAAAAAATAGTTCCTAAGAAAACATTAAAAGATGTTGTAATATTTGAAGATATAAAACCAATGAAGACATACTTATTGGGCGTTGACCCAGCAACAGGTAGTGGCGAAGATTTTAGTGTTATTACAGTATTTGAATTTCCTTCTATGGTGCAAGTGGCAGAATACCGTTCTAATACTATGTCAACTAATGATCTATACGGTGTTATGAAAAATATACTGGCATATATCGAATCTAAGGGAGCAATGGTTTATTTTTCTATTGAAAATAATGGTGTCGGCCAGGGACTAATTGCATTATATGAAGCGGATGAAGATGAGCCGTTGAAGACGGTTGAATTCATTTCAGAAGATGGAAAGAATAAACTAGGATTTACAACAACAGCGCGAAGCAAAATGCGCGCCTGTATTAATTTTAAGGAAATGTTGGAAAAAGAAAATCTGCATATTAAATCTCGAATATTATTATCTGAACTGAAGTCTTATGTCCGGGCACGAGGCGCGTATGCTGCGCAACTTGGTGCCACCGATGATTGTATTTCAGCTGTACTTATCGTCCTTAGACTAGTTGAAGAAATAGCATCTTATGAACAAGAAGCTTTTGATAAATTATATTCTGGTGATTATAATAAGTGGTCTAATGATGAATGGGATGGTTATGATGAAGGCTATGATGAAGAAGATGAAGGTATGCCGATGATATTATAAATAGGTTGACAAATACACACATAAGATATATAATACACACAATCATATTTAATAAAGCAGATTTAACCGAAAATGAATGACTTACGCACCCTTTTTATTCGCTGGTATTTCAATGAGTTCGTTGATCGCGACCCATTATATATTGAAATGTCCAAAATTTCAGAAAATTCACCATGGCACCGTGAAAGCACCGTCGCTGTGCATACCAACATGGTTGTTGGAGAATTTTTGGCGCAGTCTGTTACAGAAGGTTGCGAGAACGAATGGTCAGAAGAAGAGCTGCTCGGTGCATTTGCAGCGGCTTTTCATGATGTTGGCAAGCCTGCTGCCCGTACAGAAGCATACAACGCTGAACGTGGCACATACTATCGGTTCGGCGGCCACGAACTTATTTCTGCACGATTATGGGAAGATTGGGCTGTGCGTAACTGGGAGTTTTTGGTTCGTGAGTTTAATTTTTCAGTAGACTGGATTTACTGTGTTGGCTGGTTAATTGAGAACCATCTTCCATGGGCAATCAAAAAGCCAGAAAAGCGTAAGTATCTTGCTCTTGGCGTTTCGCGCACTGTGGTGTTTGCAGATTATTTCATTAATCTTTTGAAGGCTGATACGTGGGGTCGCATTTCCGACGATCAGGATGAAAAGCGTCAGAAAGTTAACGATTGGTGTTCGGAGTTTGAGTTTCTTTTTGAAAAGACACTTGTTGAATTTGAACATCGTTATGTTGATGAGAATGCACCTATTCTATACATACCTATTGCTGCTGCGGGTTCAGGTAAGTCTACTTTTGTAAATAAATTACAAAAGCGCGATAGTGCTTATGCCACGGATGTATTTTCATTAGACGAGTTACGATTGCGTTGGTATGTGGAAGGCAAGAATATTGCTTCTGCGGAAGATCCTTATGCCTATGCGTTTAAGAAGTCATGTGATGATAAACATTTTAAGTCACAAGCAAACGCTGAATTTCTTAATTTGGTTCGTGAAGGAAACAATCTTGTTGTTGATAATGTGAATACATCGCGTAAGAGTCGTGCGTGGTACATTACTGAAGCACGTAAGCGTGGTTATACTGTAACGGCTTTGTTGTTCCCTATTAACTTACAGACAGTGCTGGATCGGCAGCGCACTCGCAAGGATAAGGCTGTTCCAGAAGATGCGGTTCGTAAGCAATATATGCGTTTGTCTTATCCTTCACTCGGAGAGGTTGATAAGATTGAAGTAATTTCAGGAAACCTACCATAATAAATCCCGCCAAGGCGGGATTTTTCACTCATAATAAATACTTGTATGTTTGAAAAATTCCTAATTATACGTGGTAAAAGAATAGAAGATCAGCTTAATGAGGTTGAATTGTATGAACAGTCAACTTATGCTGATCTTGAAAGAAATATTTTAAATTTTATTCCAGTATCCAAAAAACGCCAGCATGCCACTGATGTAATCAGAATTGTAAGCATGGAAACATTGCCGTTTATTGGCACCAAAAATTTAAATGTTTGGGCAGTTGCGAATAGTCCACCTAGTAGAAATGAATGGACAGGCCAAATGTCTGGTGGCGGTAATTATAATCCTAAGTTAATTTTCAATCAGGTTGAGTTTGATAATGAAGATACTGGTGATAACATAACATTTAAAGCCAGAGATGGAAAAGAATATCACATGAAGCAAATAGATTTAACACGCAGCACAGTACGTGTATCATGTGATTGTTTAGATTTTAGATGGAGATTCGCAGCATATAATGCCAAAGATAAAAGTCTTATTGGTAGTGCAGGAAAACCATATCAACCAATATCAAATCGTGGGCCTGTAAATCCACAGAAAGTCCCTGGTGTGTGTAAACACCTTATTTCAACGGTAAAAGCGTTGAAACATTCTGGAATGGTTCGTTAATGAAAAGTAATGTTATTTTTCTTAAAAGGTTTAGTGGTTACTGATCGTTTTTTTGTACCGGCATCTTCTTTCAATACATCCTTAATCTTTTGTTCTTTGGATGCATCAACTTCCACAATACTTTTATCTTTTCCTATTTTCTTAATGCCTCCGGGTTCAGCTGCAACTAATTTTTCGGGTTTGTCATTACAAGGAGTTGAATCTTCTTTAATGATATCTTTAATTTTTGCATCGTTCGGATTATTTTCCACTATAGTTTGTTTCTTACCCAGGCCTGTTACTGACTGGATAATCTTTTCTGCCACATTTTTGGCAGATCCGGTTTTCTTTGGCGTGGCTTTCTTAGAAACTTTCTTCTTACTAACTTTTTTCTTTGCAGCAACTTTCTTTTTGGTTTTTTTCTTAGCTGCTTTTGTTTTTGGTTCTTCTGCTGTAGTTGCTATAGGGTTTTCCACGGTTTTAGATGGTTCTTTAACTTTTTCAGGCTCTTCAACCTTTTCTTCTTTGGTTTTCTTGGCCTGTTTCATAAGATCTACAATCTTATCATCTAACTTGTCGTCTTTCTTAGGAATGATTTTAGGTTTTTTATCCATTAAAGTTTTGAATAGTTCTTGACCGTCTTTCACTTTTAATGGTTCCAGTTTGAACTTTCGCTCAGGTTTTACTATAGGCTCTGCGGCAGTAGGGGCAGGCATATCCTGCTGTGGTTCAGTAGGACCAATTTCTTCTGGTTTTTTGTTAAGTGTTTGAATGACTTTTTTTGCTTTTCTTTTGGCAGGAGCAAGAGTAATGTTTTCTGGGGCGCTAGCATAGACTTCATGTGTGCCCACAACATTGACAGAACCTTGCAAAGGTGTGAAATTATAACCATCTACGACGATATTAATATGAAAAGGGTACATAGTAGCATCTAATATTGGAAGGGCTGGAATTTTGACAGACCACTTATTTTTGGCCTTTTTTTCGGAATCAAAACCAAGATTCATGCTGCCAGTTTCTATGACGAAGCGAACAGCCATTTCATCGGTTTCAATGCCCTGAACATCCACATCGAACTCCAATGTATTATCTTTAGAATTTGAAATTGTAACCACATTTCCATTTACATATTTATTAGTTGTCTAACAGAAACCCCGAATCTTTAGTTCGGTTAATTATTGGTAACTTTCTGAACACTGATGATAAATACTTTTATGGCAAATAAAGCATATACAATAAGGTTGAATCCAACAAAGGAACAAGAACAGCAACTGAAACAAACTGCTGGGTCCGCGCGGTGGCTATGGAACCAATCATTAGATGCGACGAAACAAGCACATAAAGAAACAGGAAAATTCCTGTTTCAATATGACTTAAATAAACGAATACCTGAATTAAGAAAACGGCACGACTGGCTGGCCGAGGCCAATAGCCAAGTGCTACAACAAAAGAATAGGGATTTAGATACTGCATTGAAGCGAAGCTTCAAAACACACGGATTCCCTAAATTCAAAAAGAAATCTTATAACTCAGATTCATTCCGTGTTCCTCAGCACTTCCAGTTAAGCAACAAAGGCGTCAAGTTACCAAAGATTGGTTGGGTTAAGTGGAAGCCAAATAGGAAACTAGTTGGCAAAGCTAAATCGGTTACAATAAAACAAGACCTTGATAACTGGGTTGCTGTTGTGTTGTGTGAGAAACCTGATACACCAACACGAAGTGATTTTATGGAAAGCGAAGTTGTTGGAATTGATGTTGGAATTAAGGACTTCGCGGTTCTATCAAATGGAATAAAGATTGCGAATCCTAAAAACCTTGAAAAAAGTGAAAACCTGTTAAAAAGAAAACAACGAAAACTTTCTAAAAAGGTGAAAGGATCACAAAATCGTAATAAGGCAAGAAAATCAGTTGCTAAATTACATAGACATATATCAAACCAAAGAAAAGACTTCCAATGGAAACTAGCTAGTTCGATAACCAAGAACTATTCAGTTATTTGCATGGAAGACCTGAATATAAAAGGCATGATGAAAAATAGAAGATTAGCCAAATCTATCGGTTCTGTTGGTTGGGGTTTGTTCAAGAATAAGATTGGACATAAACTAGCCGAAACGGGCGGATTACTAATTGATATTGATCGTTTTGCACCTAGTAGCAAAATGTGTGGATCGTGTGAAGCATTAAACGACAATCTGACTCTTAAAGATAGAGAGTGGGATTGTGATTGTGGTGCTCATCACGATAGAGACATTAATGCTGCTATCAATATTCGTTCGTTTGGTTTAGATGAATTAAATAGGCTGGGAACTAGCCGAATTTACGCTTGTGGAGAAACCACTGACGGGGAACCAACTAAAATTGGTTCTAGTCATGTTTCGTTGAAGCAAGAAAATCGAGTTATTGAACTTGATGCCATCGATCTTTAGATCGGCGGTAGTTCACCCTCAATCTTTTCTTCTAAGGTTAATAACTGTAACCTTAATATTATGTAGTACCTTTCTAACTTTTTTAACACTAATATTAATCATATCCCTGGTTACATTAAATATATTTGCAACCTTAATAATTATCCTTGCCCGTTCTATTGGAACCAGATATATCTTTTCTGTGTGGAAATTCTTGAAGTCAATTCTAATGACCACGCGCTGTTTAATCTTGTACAGTTTTTCAGGATCATATCTATCCTGATCAACTGGCTGGAAAATATCTTGTGCATTGTCAAACTTATTCCATGCATCACCAGGATATGGGCCACCACCGCCAGCCGGAGGTTGAACAGGAGGAGCAACAGGCACACAATATAAAGAAAAATGTGTCGTAATTATTCCTTGACATGCTTTATAATTAACCCCAAGCCCATGGGTTATTATTTTTTTACCAGCTAATCCTATTGTCATATTTCACCTTATGGTGTACAAACCGGCTTGCCATCATTCGCAACCACAGGTTTTCGCTCGCAAACAGAATCTGTGCTTGGATTACCATTTTGATCCAATAAATTAAATACTCTGAGAACCGTACTACAGTCATCATCATAAACGGTTAATGTTTTGTTAATATCATCAATTTTGGTTCTATTTGTATCATATTTCAATATTAGATTAACGATGTTTTGAACGGCTGCTACATCAAGAAATAGTTGAGTTGTATCAGCCTTGATTTGGCTTAAAGTTAATCCTGCGCTACCAGCAAGTTGATGATCCGGTGCGAGATTTTCGTCCCAAACACCATTAATGATTGTTTCCTCAATAGGATCAATGCTTGCAGATTGGTATCTGTCTGTGTTGGGCAGCGTTGGACCACCATCAGAACGTATCAAATATTTCTTTGTTGCATCGTAACCTATTAAGTCTGTGAATAAAAAGGTATAAAATCCGTCAGATGTTGACGGAGAACTGGTGGTAATTTCTGTCATTATTCCATCGGTGTTCTGACCTGAACCAGACGGTGTGCCCACTATTAAAGTCTGCACCGCGCCGTTTACTTCCCATATTCTGACAGATGGATAACCTCCGGTAATACCAGTGGCAGGTATGCCAGCATTGGTGAATAGACTGTTAATTTCGATTTGCGCCACGAACAATACCCCATTTATTTTACATATATTTGTTATTTATGCGAAAAAATATAGCGCGAAGAATATAAGGATAAATATACTAAACGCAATGAAAGGAATTTAAAAATGGAAGACTTTTCACTACTCCAGAAATTGAACAAAAAACAGACAGAAAAAGACTCACCACTTGCCGAAGGTGTCACATATCAACAATACGAAGTCGAGGTTGATGGCGCAGTTCAGGTTGTAAATATTCCATTGCGGGAATCTTTGAATTTTGAAGCCGCAATAACAGAACAGAAAAATCCACTTACTCGAAAATCGTTGAAATTGCTATTGAGAGAATATCGCGGCATTCGTGGATAAGGAATAGCTGATGGCCTTTGTTTTAACACGACCAACTTCAAGTGGTGGTGCCGGTGGCGGCAGCCCGATTAGTGGCATGACCGTAACGGTCATCAATGGTCAGCCAATGATAACTCTTGAAGATACAACAAGGGGCAATAAAATTTTATCTGTTTCAGAAAATCCAATTATGTTTTCTGAAAACATACTCACTAACAATGATTGGATACGCATTGCATCGGCAAGTGATCGGGCAAGTGGTTATGTAGCAGACTTTAACGGCACGATTGTTTCGGCCACAGGTCATTGTAAAAAAGTAAATAATAATGATAAAGCCATACATTTGTTCACGCAAGGGGTAGACCGTGGTAGTATTTTTACATTTTTTGGGTCCGGTGAGGACTATGAGATAAATACAACATTGAACATAGATTTCAACCAAGGCGATAAGATAAGACTCGTCGCAAAGGATGTTTTTACAGGTTCACCACCGACAGCAACAACAGGAAGGATTCAGGATACAGTTGTAAAAATTGTACTAAAATGGAGAGGATAAACAATGTCATTTTTAATTCGTAATACCACCGGCGTAGCAGTACCAATTGATGATCTTGGTATTGAAGTAGCAGCAAATTCAACATATGATTTAATATCAGAATCACCATATGATGTCTCAATATCAACAGATTTAGCAAATGCTATAATTGCTGGTGATATTGTAGTTTTAGACCCGCGAATAGCAGCGCCGGTATATCCTGCCAATGCTATGTCAGCCGCAGATAGCCAAACAATAGTTGATGCACATAATGCTCCAGTATATGGTATACAAGGTGCAAATCTTACAGACCTTGA
>Ga0114931_10004866_pt1 | contig 16675 bp, 13 predicted proteins | sample 2SBtaG_FD_89579 | JGI IMG/M metagenome (GOLD analysis project Ga0114931, IMG submission 89579) | Deep subsurface microbial communities from Kolumbo volcano to uncover new lineages of life (NeLLi) - 2SBTROV14_V59a metaG | ecosystem: Environmental > Aquatic > Marine > Volcanic | place: Kolumbo...
CCACGCACGGCCTACAGCAGGTTAGCAGCGCTAAACCATCTACAACGGAAGGCACGCCCGGGCGCCCAAATTAATATGAACTATTTTGTGTGTAATCGCAAAAAAATTAATGTACATTTGAAGTCAATTAACTAACACCACATTCCATGAAAAAACTAAAATATTTTATCTTACTGATTATTATTGCCGCGTTGGTTTACGGATTTAGCTATTTTGTAAACCGTGCGCCTATTTTCACGGGTTATGCCGCCAAAGACCTGGCTTCATGGTCGTTTCTCACCAAGCGCACACAGGCAGACATTGAAAAAAACGACCTGGATTTTTTCCCGGTTAACCTCTCGCACAATGTGATTCACCGCAAAGCGAAATTTGTTACCGGAACTTTTTTAGGGATGGCTAAACAAACCGCTGTTTACCGTGAGGGATTGGGTTGTACCCTACTTGCCGATGCCAGACTGACCGACGTACTAAAACAGAAAGCAACGTTGAGGCCTCTTCCCGCACATCCCGGGAGCATATACTGGCCCATGGGTGATAAATTGAGGGATACGATACCTCCGGGGGTAAACATAAAAAAGCTAAGGGCCGCCATGGATTCGGCATTTAACCCTGGCAATACACGGGCAGTTATTGTTGCTTATGACACAGTTATGATGCTTGAAAAATATGCCCCGGGTTTTGATAAAAACACCCGTATTTTGGGTTGGTCAATGAGCAAAAGCATCACCAGTGCACTGATAGGTATTTTAAGCGGCGAAGGGAAGCTAAATGTGAAAGCTCCTGCGCCCATCAAAGAATGGGCAAACGATTCGCGGCATAACATCAGGCTCGAAGACTTACTTCACCAGTCGAGCGGGTTGAAATGGGTGGAAGATTACGGTGACATTTCGGATGCAACAGTCATGTTATATCAAAAGGGGGATATGGCCAAATTTGTAATCAACCATACTGCCGAGTATCCACCCGATTCGGTTTGGTATTATTCATCGGGAAACAGCAACGTGATTTCCGAAATTATCCGCCGCACAATTGGTAACGATCAGGATTACTGGAACTTTCCTCGCAAAGCATTATTCAATAAAATAGGGATGCGCTCGGCAGTACTGGAAACAGATGCCAGCGGTAATTTTGTGGGTTCATCTTACACTTTTGCCACACCCCGCGACTGGGCACGTTTTGGTTTGTTGTATTTACAGGACGGCACCTGGCAGGGAAAACGGATTTTGCCCGAAGGTTGGGTAAAATACACCACCACACCAGCCCGAAAATCACACAACAAATATGGTGTTCAGTTTTGGTTAAACAAAGGGACACATGAAATTACGGGTCATCCGGATATTTATTATTGTGATGGTTTCCATGGGCAACGGGTTTACATTATTCCTTCAAAAGATTTGGTCATTGTCCGCATGGGACTCAACGGCCATGGAGAATTTGATTTTAACAAATTTGTAACTTCCATTTTGGATGCTTTTCCGGGTTAGAGAAGCATTTTGACATATACTAAAAAAGGCGACCGATGGCCGCCTTTTTTGTTCGTTTTAGATGATACTTTTATTTATCATCTACTTCTTCAAAGTCAACATCTGTAACTTCATCGTCACCGCCGTTGCCGTTGCCACCCTGAGTATTTCCGTCGGCCGGGCCTGCATTCGGAGGAGTTTGTCCGCCCGGAGCACCCTGCGTACTTTTGTACATATCCTCACTTGCTTTTTGCCAGGTAGCATTAAGTTTTTCCATGGCGGCGTCAATAGCAGCAATATCCTGTGACTTGTGTGCCGTACGAAGGCTTTCCAAACCACTTTCAATTTCCGATTTTTTATCAGCCGGCAATTTATCACCGTACTCTTTTAATTGTTTTTCGGTCTGGAAAATCAATGCGTCGGCAGCATTTAGTTTATCCACTCTTTCACGGGCTGATTTGTCAGCCTCGGCATTTGCTTCAGCTTCGGCTTTCATTTTCTTAATTTCTTCTTCAGATAATCCTGATGAAGCTTCAATGCGGATACTTTGCGATTTACCGGTAGCTTTGTCTTTGGCCGACACGTTCAAGATACCATTGCTATCGATATCAAAAGATACTTCAATTTGCGGAACACCGCGTGGGGCAGGCGGCAAACCATCGAGATGGAACCGGCCGATACTTTTATTTTGGTTGGCCATGGGTCTTTCGCCCTGTAACACATGAATTTCAACAGAAGGCTGGTTATCAGCAGCTGTGGAGAATACTTCCGATTTTTTAGTCGGGATAGTAGTATTTGACTCTATCAGCTTCGTCATCACGCCACCAAGCGTTTCAATACCGAGTGAAAGCGGGGTAACATCCAGTAATAACACATCTTTCACTTCACCGGTAAGAACGCCACCCTGAATGGCAGCACCAATGGCCACCACCTCATCGGGGTTAACCCCTTTTGATGGCTCTTTTCCAAAGAAATCCTTCACCACATTCTGGATGGCAGGAATCCGGGTAGAACCCCCAACCAAAATCACTTCATTGATATCAGAGGTATTTAATCCGGCATCTTTCAAAGCCAGTTTACAAGGCTCGATGGTTGCTTTAATTAAATGGTCGGCCAGTTGCTCAAATTTAGCACGGGTCAATTTACGCACGAGGTGCTTCGGAACCCCGTCAACAGGCATAATGTAAGGCAGGTTGATTTCGGTTTCAGTAGAACTCGAAAGTTCAATTTTAGCTTTTTCGGCAGCTTCTTTTAAACGCTGCAGGGCCATAGGGTCTTTTCGCAAATCAATACCCTCATCATTTTTAAACTCATCGGCCAGCCAGTTGATAATTATTTCATCGAAATCATCACCACCGAGATGGGTATTTCCATTGGTTGACTTTACTTCAAAAACACCATCGCCCAGTTCCAGGATAGAAATATCAAAAGTACCACCGCCCAAGTCAAATACAGCCACTACTTCATCTTGTTTCTTTTTATCGAGGCCATAAGCCAGCGAAGCGGCAGTAGGTTCGTTGATGATACGACGAACTTTTAAACCGGCAATTTCACCTGCTTCTTTGGTTGCCTGACGTTGTGAGTCGTTAAAATATGCAGGAACGGTAATTACTGCCTCCGAAACACTTTGACCGAGATAATCTTCTGCTGTTTTCTTCATTTTTTGAAGGACCATAGCCGAAATTTCCTGGGGTGTATATAAACGATCTTCAACTTTAACCCTGGGAGTATTGTTATCGCCTTTCACTACCTCGTAAGGCATGCGTTTAATTTCGTTACTCGTTTCCGAAAAAGAATTTCCCATGAAACGCTTAATTGATGCCACGGTTTTTTTCGGATTGGTGATGGCCTGGCGTTTGGCCGGATCACCGATTTTTCTTTCACCATTGTCGGTAAAAGCAACAATGGAAGGGGTTGTACGACGGCCTTCGCTGTTAGGGATAACCACAGGTTCGTTCCCTTCCATTACAGCTACACAGGAGTTTGTAGTCCCCAAGTCTATGCCAATAATTTTTCCCATTTATTTTCCTCCTTAAAATTATGATTTATTTTTTATTCTTTTAATTTTCAAAATAATTTGTATGTTTTCAACGTGCTTTAGCCGGGCAAGGATTATGCCAAATGAATGATTTGTATACATATGAATTGTTATGCAAAAACTCTTTTTTATCTTACCGGCCATATTATCGACACGATAAAATGTTTTATATATCTGAACTACAACTATTTAAGTATTAAGCGTGTTGGGCGTTTGCCACAATTTAGCTGCCAGCCGGTTTCTGACAAAAAGACAGCGAACCATTATCATAAACTTTCCTTGTCAGGGAAATTGAACAAATGTAAAACTCGGGCATAAGGCACGAAAGAATCTCTATCTTTGTAAAAATTATTGAAGATTTTAGATGAAAAAGTTACATGAATATATGCTTCGTTCCTTTTTGGGACCTTTTGTGGTTACTTTTTTCATTACACTTTTTATATTGTTGATGCAATTTCTGTGGAAATACATCGACGATTTGGTTGGAAAAGGACTTGATTGGGATGTGATTCTCCGATTATTGTTTTATGCTTCTGCCACTTTTATTCCCCTTGCCCTGCCCCTGGCTGTATTACTATCTTCGTTAATGACGTTTGGTAACCTTGGTGAACATTATGAGTTGGTTTCCATGAAGAGTTCCGGCATCTCTATCGGAAAAGCCATGAGGCCGCTTACTATTTTGGCAGTCCTTATTAGTATCAGTGCTTTTTTGTTTTCCAATTATGTTTATCCGGTTGCAAACCTGAAATTCGGTTCGCTACTGTATGATGTGCGTCAAAAAAAGCTGGCTTTTAACTTAGATGAAGGAGTATTTGACAATAGTTTAAATGGTTATGTTATCCGCGTGGGGCGTAAAGGCAAGGACAACAAAACCATTTATGATGTGATGATTTATGATCATACTCAACGGATGGGAAATAACAAGGTTACTGTGGCCAAACGCGGAACCATGGAATTAACACCCAATCAGGAAAAAATTATTTTCACTTTATATGATGGCTATTCATATCACGACATAAGCAACGAGCGGGGTTATCGCGAAAAGCGGCCTTTTGAATCGCTCCACTTCACTAAACAAATACTTACTTTCGACCTTTCGCAACTGGATCTTAGCCATACCAAAGAGTCGCTGTTCAGGAAACATTATTCAATGCTGAATGTCAGTCAGCTCGACCATGCCATTGATTCGCTGAGCAGCAGGGTAGTAAACCGCGAAAAGGCTTTCCGAATCAATTCATTTCGCAAGTTCGGTTATCTCGCCGTAGCTGACACAGGAAAGACAAAACCACCAAAACCAAAAGCAGTTCTTCAACAAAAATCATCTTCAACTATTCTTTATCCCTTTTTACAGAATTTCAACCCGGACATTAAAGCTGAGATTCTGAACCTTGCGCAAAGAAAAGCACGCAATGCCAAGGACAATTTTCTTTTTCATAAACACCGGATAATAAAGCCAAAAAAGGAATTAATTATCCGTCATGAAATTGTGTGGAATCAAAAATTTAAACTTTCACTGGCTTGTTTAATTTTCTTTTTTATTGGGGCACCGCTGGGCGCTATCATCCGCAAAGGGGGACTGGGATTACCTGTGGTGGTATCGGTACTGTTTTTCGTGGTTTACCACGTTATATCCGTTACCGGCGAAAAAGCTGCCCGCACCGGCGAAATGAGCGTTGTAGCAGGCGTTTGGCTATCTGCTTTGGTAATTCTGCCCATTGGCTTGTTCCTGACTTATAAAGCCACTACCGATGCGCCACTGCTAGATACCGAAAGCTGGCGAAAATATTTCCGGAAACACGAAGGCCTGACAAAACTAATTACTTATGTTTCATCGGCAGTTCATCTGTTAAAATTCAAAAAATAAGCTGAGTACCGAACCCATGTCCCTTAAAATATTATTCATCTGTAACAAATCACCATGGCCGCCTAAAGAAGGTGGCCCCATGGCTATGAACCAGCTTATCGAAGGCTTGCTCCGAAAAGGACATTCGGTAAAAGTGTTAGCGGTGGATTCAGTTAAATATCACGTTAATCCGGATGAAATTCCAACTCAATACCGGCAACAAACAAATATTGAATTTGTCAGGCTTAATTTACGGATTAAACTTTTGCCTGCACTGTGGAACTGGCTTTTGGGCCGGTCGTATCATGTGCAACGTTTTATTTCAACCGCTTTCCGCAACAAGCTTATTGAACTTTTAAAACACGGGCAATTTGATATTGTCGAGATGGAAACACTTTTTATGACCCCATATGTTGAAGTCATCAGAAAACACAGCCGGGCTAAGATTGTGCTTCGTGCGCATAACATCGAACATCTTATCTGGGAAAGAATGCATCGTCAGGAAAAAAACATCCTGAAAAAAGCCTACCTCGCCTACCTTCATAAATCCCTGAAAAACTACGAAATAAAGGCATTGGATCAATTTGATGGTATTTTACCAATTTCGGAAAAAGATGCTGCTTTTTTCCGGGCAAACACATCAGTATCAGTACAATGTATTCCCTTTGGAATCGACTTACATAAAGCCAAATCAAATGCGACATTTCCTGAAAAATACGATTTGGTACACGTTGGCGCCATGAACTGGTTACCAAATCAGGAAGGAATCGAATGGTTTATAAAAGAGGTCTGGCCGCGTCTTCAACAGAAAATTCCCAATATCAAACTGGCCCTTGCAGGCCGTGAAATGCCCGACAAACTTTTACACCTCAATATTAAAAATGTAACAGTACTTGGCGAAGTATCCGAGGCACAGGCTTTTATCAACACCGGAAAAATATCTATTGCCCCATTGTTATCAGGAAGTGGTATCCGTATAAAAATCCTCGAAAGCATGAGCCTGGCAAAGCCGGTTGTAGCCACTCCGGTTGGTGCCGAAGGTGTTGATTATCAAGCAGGTAAAAATATATTGATAGCCGACACCCCGGAAGATTTCGCCAGGGCCATTCAATTTTTAACTGAACACCCCGATGAAGCCATCCGGATAGGGAAAAATGCACGGGAACTTATTGCGGAAAAATATAATCACACCGAAATTATCAAACAACTTTGTGTATTTTATCAGAAAATTTTATGACTTTTGCCGGCAGTGAGGCCTTAAACAACGCCTGGAAATTATGAGGATTTTTGTTTTACTTTCCAGAATTCCCTACCCTTTGGAAAAAGGAGACAAGCTGCGTGCTTTTCATCAGATAAAAGCACTGTCGAAAAACAATGAAATCATCCTGTGTGCGTTAAACCCAATTAAAAAAACCGACAAGCAGAAAGCTTTTGCCCAATTGCAGCCCTATTGCCGATCGGTTACTTTTATCGACTTACCGTTTTTACAGCGCGTTTTCAATATTTTTAAGGCCTATTTTAAAGGACTTCCCCTTCAGGTAGGTTATTTTTACAACCGGAAAGCAGCCCGAAAAATCCAACGGCTCATCCGTGAATATCAACCAGGCCATTTGTACGGACAATTATCCCGGACAGCCCTTTATCTGATGGATGAGCCCATTCGCAAAACACTGGATTATCAGGATGCTTTTTCGTATGGCTTGAAAAGGCGGACACAAACAGCTTCTTTTTTTATAAAGCCCGTTTTGCTGCTCGAACATCGACGACTGGCAGTTTTTGAAAAAAAAATATTTGACCTGTTTGACGGAAAAACCATTATCAGCGAACAAGATAAGCAACTTATCCCCCATCCCCGAAAGGATGAAATTAAGGTAGTTCACAATGGCGTGGACATGTCCTATTTTTCCCCATATAAAGCCGAAAAAAAACAGGAAATTGTTTTTACGGGAAACATGAATTATCCACCAAACATTGATGCAGCCGAATTTTTGGTACATGAAATTATGCCCATGGTTTGGAAAAAAGTTTCCGGGGCACGACTTTTACTGGCAGGAGCTTATCCGCATCGACGCATAAGGCGGCTGGCTTCGGAAAAAGTAAAAGTAAGCGGCTGGATGGACGATATCAGGGAAGCTTATGCCACATCGCAGGTTTTTATTGCGCCCATGCGGCTGGGAACCGGACTTCAGAATAAATTACTGGAAGCCATGGCCATGCACATCCCCACGGTAACCACACCCCTAGCCAGTGCTGCGCTACACGCTCAAAACGAAAAAGAAATCCTTGCCGGCAGTAATGCACAGGAGTTGGCCAATCACTTGATTAACCTTTTGGAAAATCAAAAACTCCGGAATAAAATTGCAGACAATGCCCTGGATTTTGTACAGAAAAATTTTAATTGGGAAACGGCTACTGCCGGCCTGGAAACATTATTTAAACAGAAATAAGCGCATCGGTTTCGTTAAATATTTTTAAAATATTACGTTGCCTGCACTGTATGCCGGACACATTCAAACATTTCGGCGTATTTTTGCACTTCAAATAACAGATAAATGACTTTGGAAGCAGAAACAAACAGCTTACGTCAGACTTTTAAGAAAGAAGAGCGCTTATTTGAGAAAAAGTTAATTGACCGGCTTTTTAAAGAAGGTAACAACTTTTTTCAATTTCCTTTTAAAGTCGTTTATCTTCGTCTGGATGACCCGGCTGTTTATCTGGCTAAAATCCTTATCAGTGTTCCCAAACGAAATTTCAAAAGGGCGGTTGACCGCAATCGAATCAAAAGACTCGTACGAGAGGCTTACCGTAGAAATAAGTTTATATTGAACACGACTGAAAAAAATGAGTACAAAAGCAAGATATATGTGATTGGGTTTATTTACACGGCACGCCAACTCATTTCGTTTAGCGAAATAGAAAGGAAAATAATCATAGCTTTGCAACAATTAAAACAAGAATATGAGTAAGTTACTGGGGAAATTTTTCGTTCTACTAATCAGGATTTATCAATACACCTTATCGCCCTTTATTGGCCGCTCCTGCCGCTATACACCTACTTGCTCGGTATATAGCGTGGAAGCTATCAATAAATACGGCCCTTTTAAAGGCGGATGGATGGCGTTGAAAAGAGTTTTATCCTGTAACCCGTGGGGTGGCAGCGGATATGACCCGGTCCCTTAAAAATTAAAAGATAATTTACATGTTAAGAAAAACAATTTTCGTACTTAGCTTTTTGATCATCGGATATACGCAACTAAATGCCCAGGATCAAAATAATTTTAAAATTGCCAAAAGTATTGAAACCTATTCGGCAGTCCTGCGACAGTTGAATTTGAATTATGCCGACAGTATCAATCCTGTAAAAATGACTACCACAGCCATAAAGGCCATGCTGGGAAAGATGGACCCTTATACTATTTTTATTCTGCCAGCAGAATTATCCAATTTTAAATTAATGACGCAGGGCGTATATGGCGGCATAGGCGCGTTAATTCAACAACAAGGACATTATGTCGTAATTACCGAGCCCTACCAAAATTTTCCGGCCCAAAAAGCAGGATTGAAAGCCGGTGATAAAATTATTGCCATCAATGGCAAATCGGCCAAAAACATGACCTCTTCCAAAGTTAGTAACTTATTGAAGGGATCACCGGGATCAGCTTTAAACCTTAGCATTCAACATTTTGGCGACTCGGCAACAACTACGCTGAAGATTAAACGACAAAAAATTAAAATTCCCAACGTACCTTATTACGGCGTAGTAGGCAAAGATATCGGATATATCAGCCTGAGCCAGTTTAACCCTAATGCCGCGAATGATGTGAGGAATGCTTTTCTCGATTTAAAAAATAACCACCATATTAAAGGGGTCATCCTCGACCTGCGAAACAATGGAGGAGGATTGCTGAACGAAGCTGTGAACATAGCCAATATTTTTGTGAAAAAAGGCCAGACCATTGTTACAACAAAAGGTAAATTACAAGCTAACACCAGTGTACGCAAAACAACCGCTCCGGTAGTGGACGCCAAAATTCCCCTCGCCATTTTAGTAAATGAAAATACCGCTTCCGCCTCGGAAATTGTGGCCGGCTCAATGCAGGACCTCGACCGTGCGGTAATCATCGGCCAACGTACTTTTGGCAAAGGGCTGGTTCAAAATGTGGTGTCTTTGCCTTACGGGGCCAAAATGAAAGTAACCATTGCAAAATACTACATCCCCAGCGGGAGGTGTATCCAGGCTATCGACTATTTTCACAGAGGAAAAAGAGGCCGGGCTGCAAAAGTCCCCGATTCATTAATTTCTGCTTTTAAAACCAAACATGGCCGGACAGTATATGACGGCGGCGGGCTAAAACCCGACATTTCACTGAAACCCACTGTTTTCAGTCAGCTTTCGGCCGATCTGTATGCGCAAAATTATATTTTCGACTTTGCCAATAAATTTTACCTGAAACATGACTCTATATCCGGCCCGCGTGACTTCCGCATTAGCGATACTACTTTTAACCGGTTCAAACAATTTGTATTGAAAAAAGGTTTTAGCTATAAAACCGAAACCGGAGCATTAATTAAACGCCTGAACCAAAGTGCTAAACGAGAAGGTTATTATGACGCCTTAAAACCCGGTTTGGACAGCCTGCTACAACGGCTAAACCGGGAAAAGAAAAATGACCTCGACAAACATAAAAGTGAAATTGATGAGATGCTCCGCATGGAAATTGTTACCCGCTATTTTTATCAATCGGGAAAAACCGAAGCTTCACTTGTAAACGATGATGAAGTAACCAAAGCAATAGACATACTGAACAACCATACCCGGTATAAGGCTATTTTAAGAAAGCCAAAGCCGACAGCCTCTAAATCAGGTAAATAATCATTTGAAATCATATTGATAAAGCGAATGACCCTTGGTAAAACAAATATCTATTTCCAATTTTACTTTTGGATATTGGTTTATATTGCCATAAGCCTTCCCTTATCCAAATACACCATGAGCATGGGTTCGATACTCTTGTTTGTACTTTGGCTGATGGAGGATTTTCAGGGGGAAGTAGCCCTGCGTTTTTTTCGGCAAAAAGGATTTATCCGGGGAATTTCTCTGTTTTTAGCATACGTATGGCACCTGACAAAACAAAATCTAAACGAAAAATTCAATCGCTTTTTGCACAATAAAGCAGCAGTAATTTTTGCTTCGATTTACTTTTTACATCTCGCCGGACTGTTTTTTACCGCTAATTTTGCATATGGGATGAAAGACCTGAAGGTGAAACTTCCATTATTTTTCTTCCCGCTTGTTTTCGCAGGCATGCCAAAGCTTGATTATCGATGGTTCCGTAAACTGTTGCTTTATTACCTCTGTGCTGTTTTTATCGGCACTTTGTATAGCAGTTATTTGTTGGTAAAAGGTGATTTTCTGGATATTCGCGAAATAAGCCCTTTCATTTCTTCCGTCCGCTTTGGCCTCAACATTAGTTTTGGCTTTTTTATTTTGCTTTATTTTATTATTGCAGATCATCATTTTAATCAAAAACAGAAAATTTCAATGGGGTTAATGGCCCTTTGGTTTCTTGTTTTTTTGTCCCTGATGGAATCAATCACTTCCCTAAGCATCATCCTGATTATCGGGATTTTTTACCTGATTTTTCTTACGTTCAAAATCCGGAACCTTATTTTAAAAGGAACCCTGTTCCTGCTCATACTTGCAATTCCGTCGTTTTTATATACTTATGTAAAAGATGTTGTCCACGAAGCCACTACGGTAATCCTGCCAACGGCACCTCCAGATAAATTGACAGCGTTAGGAAATCCTTACACCTTCGATACTATTAACCAAGGCGTGGAAGATGGAAAATATGTGGGATGGTATTTGTGCGAATCCGAACTAAAAAAAGCCTGGAACCAGCGGAGTTCGATAGATTTTAACGGGACCGACAAACAAGGCAACGAGCTTCGCGAGACACTAATTCGATATCTTACTTCAAAAAATTTACGAAAAGATGCCGCAGGAGTTGCTGCACTAACATCACACGATATTAATCGGGTTGAAAATGGCGTTGCCAATTATAACTACCTGAAACATCCGGGATTACGATCGCGGATTTTAAAAATACTGAAAGGCTATCAGGTTTACAAAAGTACAGGAAACCCCAGTGGCAATTCGCTCATGCAACGTATTGAATACACCAAAGCCTCGCTCGGCATCATAAAAAGCAACTTTTGGCATGGCGTGGGGACAGGTGATCTACAAGATGCTTTTTACGGTGAGTTTTCATCCATGCACTCACAGCTGAGTCCCAAATTCATGTTTCATGCCCACAACCAATATCTGGCAATTTTTGTGGCATTTGGCATTTTTGGCTTACTGATTTTCCTTTTTGCGCTCATTTATCCGGTACTGATAACCCACGCTTATCGCGATTATTTCTTCGTTGTTTTTTATCTTATTATGCTCATTTCCATGCTCTCCGACGACACATTGGAAACCCATGCCGGAGTCATGCTTTTTGCTTTTTTTACTTCCCTCATCCTTTTTGGGAAACAAAGGAAGAATGCAGTTTAACCCACATTTTTTCTATCTTAGCACTAAATTTGTAAAGCATGCAGAAGAAGGAAATTAAACTGGAATTTGAGGAATTTGAAAATGAAACAGAATTAACTCCTGAAGACCGGAATTTATTAATCAAAGCACTTGAGTCGGCAGCCCGTTCGTACGCACCCTATTCCGAATTTCATGTGGGTGCCGCTGTATTGCTGGAAAATGGAGAAGTAATTTGTGGCTCAAATCAGGAAAATGCTGCTTATCCGTCGGGATTATGTGCCGAGCGTGTAGCCCTGTTTTATGCCAACTCGCAATACCCGGGAGTAGCAGTAAAAGCCATGGCCATTACGGCAAAAGCCGATCATTTTGTAATGGCCCGGCCCATCACCCCCTGTGGATCATGTCGGCAGGTAATTGCCGAAACCGAAAACAGGCAGCAAAGTAAAATCAAGCTGATTATGCAAGGCGAATCAGGCCCTGTCCATGTGATGGACGGAATCAAGAACTTACTACCTTTTACTTTTTATGAGAAACAACTTCAGAAAACAAAAAAATAAAAACATGAAACGCATCGTCCTTCTTTTGGCTTTGTTTATCACTTTTGCCTCTTTCAAAAGCGACAAACCCGCCTATCGCTTTTTTACCGCCAAGGGAAAAAAAATCAGATATGAAAAAATGTTGAACCAATTACAACAGGCCGATGTTATCTTTTTTGGCGAACTCCACAACAATCCCATAAGCCATTGGTTTGAATTGGAAATAACAAAAGATTTGTACCAGCGGCGCCAGGGCAAACTGTTGTTGGGCGCCGAAATGTTTGAACGCGATAATCAACTCATACTTAACGAATATCTGAAAAACGAAATTAGTAGGAAAAACTTTGAAGAAGAAGCCCGGTTATGGCCCAACTATAAAACAGATTACAAACCGCTTGTGGAATTTGCCCATAATAACCATCTCCCTTTTGTTGCCACTAACGTACCAAGGCGGTATGCCTCAGTAGTTTACAAACACGGCGTAAAAGCACTTGACACCCTTTCAAGAGAAGCCAAATCGTATATGGCACCCCTGCCTTTTCCATACGACCCAGAACTAAAATGTTATAAGGATATGCTCACTCAAATGAAACTTATGGGACACGGAAATGCCAATTTCCCTAAAGCACAGGCTATAAAAGATGCCACCATGGGTTATTTTATTGCACAACATGCCGGCAATGGCAATCTGTTTATCCATTATAACGGTTCTTACCATTCCGATCATTTTCAGGGCATCCTCTGGTACTTAAACCAATATAAACCCGGACTGAAAATTATGACTATTACTTCGGTAGAACAGCCAACCGTAGATACGCTCGCCAAAAATTACCTGAATCAGGCAAACTTTATCCTGGCCATCCCCAATGATATGACAAAAACATATTAGGGTTTAATTGGTTAGGTGTTTGGGAAATGGTTTTAACACCTTTCGTATAAGTTTCTAAAATTCCGAAGTAAAATAAAACCGGATATCCGGGTATTTTTCCTGTGCCATCTGCAGGGCAAAAGGAGAATCGGAAAGAAAAACTTCACGCCCTTCTTTATCAAAAGCAATTTGCGAAGACTTCCTTGCCCTGAAATCTTCAAGCTGTGTTTTATTTTCACTAACAAACCAAGCTGTTTTGTACAATTTAATGGGTTCGTAACGGCATTTGGCCGAATATTCATGCTCCAACCGGTATTGAATAACTTCAAATTGTAGCATCCCCACAGTGCCGATAATTTTCCGGCCGCTATGCTTTCCCACAAAAAGTTGGGCAACACCTTCATCCATCAGCTGGTCGATACCTTTGGCCAACTGTTTCGATTTCATCGGGTCAGCATTCACCACGTAGCGGAACAGCTCGGGCGAAAAACTGGGAATTCCTTTAAAGTGAAGTGTTTCGCCTTCGGTCAAAGTGTCCCCGATTTTAAAATTCCCGGTATCGTGCAAACCCACAATATCGCCAGGATAAACCTCATCCACAATGGTTTTCTTTTGCGCCATAAAAGCCGTCGTGCTCGAAAATTTAAGCTTCCGGTTTTGACGCACATGCAAATAATTGGTATTCCGTTTAAAGGTTCCCGAAACTACCCTTACGAATGCAAGCCTGTCACGATGATTGGGATCCATGTTGGCATGAATCTTAAACACAAAACCCGTAAAGTTTTCTTCTTCAGGTTTCACAAAACGTACATCACACTCACGTCCCAACGGAGTAGGTGCAATTTTGATAAAAATATCCAGCAACTCTTTTACCCCGAAATTATTCAGGGCACTACCAAAAAAAACAGGTGAAATTTCACCTGACAGGTAATCCTCCTTTTTAAATTCAGGATAAACGCCATGAACAAGTTCCAGTTCCGAGCGCAGGGTTTCGGCATCATCACCGATATAGGTTTTCAATCCGGGATCACTCAAATTGCTAAACTGAATACTATTTTCAATAACCTGTTTACCGGGTGTAAAAAGCTGAAGATTTTCAAAATAATTATTATAAACCCCTTTAAAACCGCTTCCCATCCCAATGGGCCAGCTAAGCGGAATCACTTGTAAACCAAGCTTTTGTTCAATTTCATCCAGTAATTCAAAAGCGTCCTTTCCGGGACGATCCAACTTATTAATAAAAACAATCATGGGCGTTTTACGCATGCGGCAAACCTTCACCAGCTTCTCGGTTTGAGGTTCCACCCCTTTGGCCGCATCAATTACCACAATAACACTATCAACAGCAGTAAGCGTACGAAAAGTATCCTCGGCAAAATCCTGGTGGCCCGGCGTATCCAGAATATTAATTTTGACGCCGTTATATTCAAAACCCATCACGGAAGTGGCCACCGATATACCACGCTGGCGCTCAATCTCCATCCAGTCGGAAGTGGCCGTTTTTTTTATTTTGTTCGACTTAACGGCACCCGCCACCTGAATGGCCCCGCCGTAAAGCAATAATTTCTCTGTAAGAGTGGTTTTTCCCGCATCGGGATGACTGACTATGGCAAAGGTGCGTCTTCTTTCTATTTCTTTTTTGTTGACCATGGACGAAAAATAAGGCTGCAAAAGTAGGAAAAGCCGCCCAATAATTAAACGGGCTTCAACATCAGGATAAAAACACTAAACAAAATCTGTTGTATTTCCCACAACCAGCGTTTTCATTTTATCCGGGTTCAGGTACTTTTGCGCCGTCTGCAACAAATCATCTGCAGTACATCGCATCATGGCATCCAGCGTTTGCCGGTAACTTTCAAAAGGCATTTCCAACTCCCGGCTTTTCATAAAACGTTCGGCAAGTGCAAAAGAACCGTCAAAATTGCGAAGATAAGAACCGTACACATAATTTTTTACCGTCCTGAGTTCATCTCCTGATATTTTTTCCGAGCGTAACATCTCCATTTGTCTGCAAATCTCATCCACGGCAGCTTTGGTATGTTCGGCATTCACCTCTGTGGCGATGGCAAAATAAGCCGCATGACGATAGTTTTGGATTAACGAATAAATACCATATGTATAACCTTTATCCTCGCGCAGGCTGCCCATGAGTCGCGAGCCAAAATAACCACCCAAAACCGTATTCAACAATGACAGTTTTGGTAAATCGGGATGATTGCGATCGATGGTAAGCCCGCCCATGCGTATGGCCGACTGCAAAGCAGCTTTTTTAGGAATCAGCTTTTCATTTTTTGATGAAGGGGAGATAAAATCAACCGGGATAACCGGAGTTGTTTGTTCCGCTTGACCCAAATGTCCAAAACTTGCCTGAAGATGCTTTAACAGTTCATTATCAACTTTACCGCTCAAAATGCCATAAAATCCGGTCGTCTGATAATTATTTTTATAAAAGTCGAGCAAATCTTCACGTGTCAATAAACCGAAATCATCTGCTTCAAGTATCTGACCGTAAGCCGAATTAACGCCGAACACAAGCCGGTTAAACTCCAACGAAGCCTGATAACGCACTTTTTGAATATTTACCAGGTATTCCTGTTTCTTACGGTCATCGAAAATTTTCAATTCCCTTTCGGGAAAAACGGCTTCGGACAACATTTCAACCAGTAGGGGCAACAACCGATGGTAATATTTTGTCAGGCCGAAAAGCGTCAGCCCCGCTTTATCTTTTGACAAAAACTTATCAAGATAAGCCCCGTGAAAATCCAGTATTTCAGCAATCTCCATTGATGTTTTCTGCCGGGTTCCCTCACTCAACAATTGATTGACCGCTGCAGCCTGCAACTTTTTTTTCTGAGCCGAACTCCCCGCATCAAAAACCAGATCAAGGCGGGTAACTTCCTGTGTCGAATCGGGAATTAAAAAAAATTCCAGTCCATTATTTAATTTTATACTTTCAATTTGGGGTAACACCAAACTAACAGGCCTTCCCAAAGAGGGTTGTTTAGTGCGGTCGGGATATTGTGTCGTTTTCATTTTTATGATTTTGATTTGTAAATCAAAAAGTTTCTTTTTTGCGGGCTAAACAAGTCGGCAGCCACCTGCTGAACACGCTGTACACTCACTGCCCGGTATTTTTCAACTTCCTTTCCGAACAGGGCCGCATCGCCCAACATTTCGTAATAACTCAGCGCCATAGCACGGCCCAAAACAGAAATTTCAGAAAATACCAGATTTGCTTCCGCTTTATTTTTTACTTTCTGTAGCTCGTTTTCCGGCACCTGCTCAATGGCAAGCTTTTGTAATTCATCCATCACAGCCTTTTCAGCAGTATTAAAATCGACCCCGGGATATAATTTTCCCGTTACCAAAAATAATCCCCCATCCAGATC
>Ga0114931_10004867_pt1 | contig 16674 bp, 16 predicted proteins | sample 2SBtaG_FD_89579 | JGI IMG/M metagenome (GOLD analysis project Ga0114931, IMG submission 89579) | Deep subsurface microbial communities from Kolumbo volcano to uncover new lineages of life (NeLLi) - 2SBTROV14_V59a metaG | ecosystem: Environmental > Aquatic > Marine > Volcanic | place: Kolumbo...
AGCGGTTCAGGGATGAACCGCCATTTTCGACGGCTGTAAGCCGTTGAAAATGAAGAAACCGGGAAATCGCATTTTCCGGTTTCGTCTTGCAAAACTGCCATGGAAGGCCGTTTTGCAAGTACCTCAACATACCATAGCGGCCGCTCTGGTATCCTGCGCGTCCGTGATGCCTTCCAGCCCCCCTTTTCTGCGTGCGCGAGAGCTGTGCAAACGGGTTCGCAGCCCGTCCGGCGAACTGCTCATCCTCGACCGCGTCAGCCTCGCGGTCGCGGCCGGCGAGAGCCTCGCGATCGTAGGCGCCTCGGGGTCCGGCAAATCCACCCTGCTCGGACTGCTGGCCGGCCTCGACAGTCCGACCTCGGGCTCGGTGGAGTTGGACGGGCATGAACTCACCGCGCTCGACGAAGACCAGCGCGCCGCGTTGCGCGCGACCCACGTCGGCTTCGTGTTTCAGTCCTTTCAGCTCCTCCCCGGATTTACCGCGCTCGAAAACGTGATGCTGCCGCTGGAACTCGCCGGGCGACCCGATCCGCGGCCCGCGGCCGGCGCGATCCTGGGGCGCGTCGGACTCGCCGCGCGTGGCGAACACTACCCGCGCCAGCTCTCCGGCGGCGAGCAGCAACGGGTCGCGATTGCGCGCGCCTTCGCCAACTCACCCAGGCTGCTGTTCGCCGACGAGCCGACCGGCAACCTCGACCAACGCACCGGGGCACGGATCCGCGACCTGCTGTTCGCGCTCAACCAGGAGCACGGCACCACGTTGTTGCTGGTGACCCACGACGCGCATCTCGCGGAGCCCTGCACGCGGGTGGTGGAACTCGAAGCCGGGCGCCTCACGCCGTGACCGGTAGCGCTGCTTTGGCGCTGCGGCTGTTGGGACGCGAGTTGCACGCCGGCGAATTGCGGTTGTTGCTGGCGGCGACCGTGATCGCGGTCGCGAGCATCACCGCGGTGGCGCTGTTCGGATCACGCATGGAGCGGATCTTGAGCGCGGGCGCGAACGAATTGATTGGCGCCGATCTGGTGGTGGAATCGAGCCGTCCGATCGACCCGCGGTTGGCCCGCGCGGCCTAGCGGCTCGGGGCGAACACGACCCGAACCCTGAGTCTGCGCACCGTCATCGCGCGCGGCGACGCGTTGCAACTCGTCGAGGCCAAGGCGGTCGCGGCCGGCTACCCGCTACGCGGACGCCTGCAGGTTGCCGGCGCCGCCTACGCACAAGGGGCGGCGACCGGTGCGATCCCGCGGCCCGGAACGGTATGGCCGGACAGCCGGCTCGCCGCGTTGCTCGGGCTGGCGCGCGGTGACACGGTAGAGGTCGGTGCGCAAGCGTTCACAATCACCCGGATCCTCACCGCCGAACCAGATCGCGGCGCCGATCTTTTCAGCATCGCACCGCGCCTTCTGATGAATCTCGCCGATTTGCCGGCGACCCGATTGGTGCAACCCGGCAGCCGGGTGAAACACCGTCTGTTGATCGCCGCCGCGCCCGTGCGACTCGCCGCGCTGCGCGTCGATCTCGGCGCACGACTCACCCCGGCGCAGCGCCTCTACGGGGTCAGCGACGCGCGCCCGCGGTTGCGCACCGCGCTGCGCCGCGCCGCGCGTTTCCTGGGGCTCGCGGGGCTGGTCAGCGTGTTGCTCGCGGGTCTTGCGCTCGCCATCGCCGCCCGCGCACACGCGGCGCGCCAGTTTGACGCGGTGGCGGTGTTGCGCTGTCTCGGCGCCTCGCAGGGCACCGTGCTGCGCCTCTATGCCCTGGAGTTGGCGGTCCTCGGGCTGTTGGCGAGCCTGGTGGGTGGCGCGCTCGGTGTCGGGGTGCAAGCCTTGCTCGGCGCCATGATCGCCGGCGTGGTCAGCGCCGGGCTGCCGGGTCCGGCCTGGATCAATCTGATCCAGGGGCCGGTGGTCGCGATCGCGGTATTGGTGGGCTTCGCCGTGCCGCCACTCGCACGCCTGCGGACCGTGCCGCCGGCGCGGGTGCTGCGCCGCGAGTTGGGCCCGCCGCCGGCGCAAGCGTGGCGGGCCTACGCGCTCGCGGGCGCGGTCACCATCGGCCTGATCGTTTGGCAAGCCGGCGACCTCACTCTTGCGACCTGGGTGCTCGGCGCGGCGTCGATCGTGGCGGCGGGCTTGTTCGGTGCGGCGTTCGCCCTGATTAAGATGCTTGGATTCGTCGCTGGCCACGCCGCGATCGCCTGGCGCTACGGCCTCGCCAACATCTCGCGACACGCCGCCACCAGCGTCGCGCATTGCGTCGCCATCGGACTCGGCCTGATGTTGCTGTTGCTGCTGACCGTGGTTCGTCGCGACCTCGTGGCGCAGTGGCAGGCGCGGATACCGGCGAGCGCTCCCAACTACTTCCTGGTCAACGTACAAGCCGACGAAGCCGATGCCCTCGATGCCTTGCTCACCCGTCGCGGCGTCTCCAGCGCCGGGCTGTATCCGATGGTGCGTGCCCGACTCACGGCGATCAACGGGCATCCCGTTCATCCCGACGACTACCGGCAGGTCCGCGCCCAAGGCCTGGCCCGGCACACCTTCAACCTTTCATGGAGCACGAGCCTGGCCCCGGACAATCGCCTCCTGGCAGGGCGCTGGTGGCGCCCGAGCGACCACGGGAAGCCGTTGTTGTCGGTTGAAAGGGGACTCTCCGAAGCCCTCGGTTTCGGCCTCGGCGACACCCTCCGTTTCGCGATCGCCGGCCGGGTGCTCGAGGCGCGCATCGCCAGCGTACGCAGCGTGCAATGGGATTCCCTGCGCCCCAATTTTTTCTTCCTCGCGGCCCCCGGGCTGCTCGCCGACTACCCGGCCACCTATATGACGGCGGTTCATCTGGCGGACAACCGACGGGCCCTGCTCGGAGACTTGCTCAAACGCTTTCCCAGCGTCACCGTGCTCGACGTCAACGCCCTGCTCGGCAAACTCCGTCAAATCATGGATCATGCGGCGCGTGGTGTGCAGTACGTGCTCACGCTCACCTTGGCCGCCGGTCTCCTGGTATTGTTGGCGGCGGTCCAGGTCACGCTCCATGAGCGGCGCTACGAAACCGCGGTACTCCGGACCTTGGGCGCCGGTCGCGGTCGCCTCCTCGCGGGCCTGGTGATCGAGTTCGCGACTCTCGGCGCCCTCGCCGGCCTGCTCGCCGCACCCGGCGCGAGCATCACCGCCGGCCTGCTCGCCGGGCGAGTGTTGGGGATCGACTACCAGCCGACTCCGTGGCTGTGGTTCATCGCGATCCTCGGCGGCGCCGTTTGCGTGGCCGCGGCCGGCGTAGTGGGCACCCGCCGAGTGCTCGACCAGCCGCCGATTGCCACGCTGCGCGCCGCCGGCGGTTGACCGTTCGCCCGCCACCTTGGCTGCTCCCCGGCACGGAATCCAGCGACTCGGGAGGCTCTTGCAAAATTGCAAGAGCCGAGCGGTTCAGGGATGAACCGCCATTTTCGACGGCGGTAAGCCGTTGAAAATGAAGAAACCGGGAAATCGCATTTTCCGGTTTCGTCTTGCAAAACTCGTGAGCGGCGATTGGCCGCCCCGTTTCGGCCCCTTGTCCGAGCGGGAATTCGCTCCATGGAACAACCTTGCAGCGCATCCCCGCTCGAAAACGGACTCGAACCGGGATTGCCACTCGCCCCCTCAGCGTATTGCAAGAGGCTCCTGGGTTCGGGCCACAACAAGATGGCGATTCCGAGTGCCGAATGATTCCGCCCCGCGAACGGGGGGACGAACTCGTGCCGGGGTCAGTAACCGGGGTACTTGTCGGCGAAGCCCGGTTGCGCGAGGATTGCACCAGGATAAGGGCTCGCTCGGTGTCGCGGTTGGCGCACCAGTTGCAATTTACCGAGAACGACTGGCTGAAGTAGCCGATCGGGGGCGGTGACCGGTGAATTCACGAATGATCCCGAGGGCCCGGAACGGCGCAAGTCCTCCAACTCGGAGCCTCCGTTGAAGATAGTTGCGGAGATGATTTCGGTCAAAGTGGCCACGGCCGACCGCGCAGCGTGCGCCGCCGCGCGCCGGAGCGACGGATCTCGGGCGGTATGCGTGGCGATCGAGCGGGTGGCGGAAGTGGTTTGCGGGCGTGGCGCTTAGGGGGTCGCCGGCGGTGCGGGGTATGAGCCGGAGCGTATCATTGGTGCTCGGCAGTGGCGGGGCGCGCGGGCTCGCACACATCGGCGTGATCGAATGTCTGGTCGAGAACGGCTACGACATTCAATGTATCGCCGGTTCGTCGATGGGCGCGTTGGTTGGCGGTATCTACGCGGCCGGAAAACTCGAGATCTACCGCAACTGGGTCACGGCGTTGGAGAAGAGCGACGTGGTGCGACTGCTGGACCTCTCGTTCGGACGCGGTGGTTTTTTCAAGGGCGACCGCATCATTACCGTGCTGCGCGACCTGATCGGTGACTGCAACATCGAGGATCTGCCGATTTCGTATACCGCGGTGGCCACCGATATCGATTCCGAGAAGGAGGCGTGGCTGCACGATGGTCCGCTGTTCGACGCGATTCGGGCGTCGATCGCCTTCCCGACGATTTTCACGCCGCACCGTTACCGGGGGCGGCGATTTCTCGATGGCGGGCTGGTCAATCCGATGCCGATCGCGCCGACGCTCAACCAGCCGACGTCGATGACGATTGCGGTGGACCTTTCGGGGCAGTCACCGTTGAGGAGGCGCCCGCCGCTCGTCCGCAGCAGCCGTTCCGCGCACGCGGACCGCGTTACCCGTCGCCAGATCACGGATTTCATCGAGCGCCTGCAGCGCAAGTTCGGGGCGCGTGATGAGGAGGAAATCGGTTTGCTGGAGATCATCGCCCGCTCGATAGACATCATGCAGAGCGGCGCGGCACGCGCCAAGTTGGCGGCCTACTCTCCGGACATGGTTATCGATATTCCGCGCGACGCGTGCAACTTCCTTGAATTTCACCGCGCTCGGGAACTCGTCGAGATCGGTCGATCGCGTGCCGCGGAGGTGTTGAGGATGTTTGAGTCAAGCTGATGCGAACGCAATACCAGACGTTGAATTGCGAGCCAGCCGGCGCGCACCTGTTGCTGGTGCGTCTCGACCGCCCGGAATGCGCCAACGCCTTCAATACCGGGATGGCCGAGGAGCTTCGCGACCTGTGGAGCGAACTGTACGTGGAACCGGCGGATCTGCGCTGCGTGGTGCTCACCGGCAGCGGTGACAGGGCATTCTGCGCGGGTGGCGATTTGAAAGAGCGCAACGCGATGAGCGACGCCGCCTGGCAGCGCCAGCACGCGATCTTCGAGCAGATGATGCGCGCCATGATGCAATGCCCGCTGCCGATCATCGCGGCGGTCAACGGCGCCGCCTTCGGTGGGGGTTGCGAACTCGTTCTGGGGGCCGATTTTGCCTACGCGGCGCGCCACGCGCGCTTCGCGTTGACCGAGGTCACGCTCGGCATCATGCCCGGCGCGATGGGCACCCAGAATCTGCCCCGCGCCGTGGGTTTGCGACGGGCCAAGGAAATCATCCTCAGCGGTCGGCCGTTCAGCGCCGCGGAGGCGCTTGCCTGGGGTTTGGTCAACCGGGTCTGTGACGGCACGGCGTTGCTCGATGAAGTCCTGGATACGGCCCGTACGATTGCCGCCAATGCGCCGATTGCCGTGCGTCAGGCCAAGAAATCGATTGCCGCCGCCAGCGCCCTCGATCCGCACAGCGGCTACGCATTTGAGATCGAGGCCTACAACCGCATGGTGTCGAGTGCGGATCGACTGGAGGGTGTGCGCGCCTTCAACGAGCGTCGCAAGCCGAAATTTCAGGGTCGCTGAGACCGCCGCGGGTGCGCGTAGCCGGAGGTGATCTCAGTTTCACTCGTAACTCGGCGGGAATTGTCGGGAAAGGCCGGAATAGGTCGGGATAGGCCGGGGAGCCCCGGGTGGCGGGGGTCCCCGGCGTGAGACTCAAGACCCGGCAGGGCCGAAACCCTGGCATCCGCCGTGGTTGCCCATCAGGCTATTTGCCTTCGCTTGCTGCTCGGGCGTCAGCGACTCATAGAGCTTGGCAAACGCCGCGCTGACCTTCTTCATCCCGTCGAGGCGTGCCTGCATGTGGTCGATGCGCGACTGCATGCGAGCGACCGGCGTGGTCGCGGCGGCACCCTCGGCGCGCTTGCCGGCAAAGGCGTTGCGACGCGCGTCGAACTGCTGTTGGATCGCGCTTCGGAAATCATCCCACAGCGGTTTCTGGGTCTCGGTGAGCTGCAGTTGATTGGCCAGCCAATCGAGGCGGGCCGCCTGGCCGGCGCCTTGATGCTGGCCCCAACCACCGTGACCAAACCCCATCATGCCGTTACCCATCATGCGCCCCATCATGCGCCCCATCATTCCGGGCCCCATCATCTGCCCGCCGTAACCGGGCCCACCCTGACCGGGCCCCATCATTCGACCGCCGTAACCGGGTCCGCCCTGGCCGGGCCCCATCATTCGACCGCCGTAACCGGGTCCGCCCTGGCCGGGTCCCATCATCCGGCCACCGTAGCCGGGTCCAGCTTGGCCGGGCCCCATCATCTGCCCGCCGTATCCGGGTCCACCCTGACCGGGGCCCATCATCCGGCCACCGTAGCCGGGGCCACCGCCCATCATGGAACCCCAGCCGCCGCCACTCCAGCCGCCGCCACCGTGAGCGACGGCGACACCGGTGGTGCCGATGCCGAGCGCCGTGGCGAGTATCAATGCGATTTTGGTATTGCGTTTCATGGTCTGTTCTCCTGTGTCGAGGGTTCCTTGTTTCGTCGGGCACTATTGAAACAGCGCAAGGTAACGGGCATATGTCATTCGAGGGTCTTTTTGTAACGGATTGTTACAGAGAAGCCCGTGGACACTTGCCGTTACACTTTGGTTCGCGATCGCGGACCGTAACAGGTTAAAAAGGGAGCCGATGGACACCACCGACCACATCCTGATCGTCGATGACGATCCCGAGATCCGGAGCCTGCTCGGCCAGTACCTGGAGCAGCACGGTTTCCGGGCGACCGCGGTGCCCGACGGGCGTGCGATGCGCGCCGCCTTGGATGAAAAACGTATCGACCTGATCGTGCTCGACCTGATGCTGCCCGGCGAAGATGGATTGGTGCTGTGCCGCGATTTGCGCGCCCGTTCGAATCTCCCGGTCATCATGCTCACCGCGCGCGGCGAGGAGACCGACCGCATCGTCGGATTGGAGATGGGCGCCGATGACTACCTCCCCAAGCCCTTCAATCCACGCGAGTTGGTGGCGCGTATCAAGGGCGTGCTGCGCCGCGCGCGGAGCCTCCCGGACGCCTCGCGCGAGCGGCACGCCTCGCGCTTGGCGTTCGGCGAGTGGGTATTCGATACCGAGGCCCGGCACTTGATTTCCGCCGCCGGGGTCGTGGTGCCGTTGAGCAGCGGCGAATATCAGTTGTTGAAGGTGTTCTGCGAACACCCCCAACGGACCCTGAGCCGCGATCAACTCATGGATCTGAGTCAGGGGCGGGAACATTATCCGCTCGATCGCAGCATCGACGTGCAGGTCAGTCGCCTGCGCCGGCGACTCGGTGTCGAAGGGCGTGAGTCGCAGTTGATCAAGACGGTGCGCGGCGCGGGTTACGTGTTCACCGCGGGCGTGCGCGCGAGCGACTGATGCGCTTGCTGCCGCGGAGCCTGTTCGGCCGCCTGGTGGTGACCCTGGTCGTGGGTCTGCTGTTGGCGCAGTTGATCAGCGCCGCGCTGACGCTGCAAGACCGTGGCCGGGTACTGCATCGCGCCATCGGCTGGCAGATCGCGCAGCGGGTGGTGGTCCTGGTGCGCCTGCTCGACAACCTGGAACCACGCGAACGGCTACGGGTCGCGCGCGCCTTCTCGGGGCCGCCGTTGGTGTTGCGGCTCGCCGCGGCGCCGCTGGCGCTGCCCGCCGCCAATGAGGCGGGGGGTTCGCCGGTATTGCTCAACACGATCCTGCGCCATCGCCTCGGCTCCGGCCATGTGGTTCGAATCACGAGCCTCAACGCCGCCGCCGGGGCGTTCCGGCGTGCGCCGGATGTCCCGGGGATGGTAGGCGGGATGGCGGGGGGGATGATGGGGCGGCCGGAGGGCGCGGACTGGCGCGCGATGGGACCGATGCACGAGCGGATGATGGGCGGGTCCTGGCTGGCGCCGCGTTCGTACCTGATCCAGGTACAGCTTGGCGACGGCAGTTGGGCGCTGTTTCGCAACTACGCGCGGTCACAGGACTTCGATTGGCCGCTCAAGCTTTTCGCGGGCCTTGCGGTGTTGCTGATTTCGGTGTTGGGATTGGCGTGGATCGTGGTGCGGCGGGTCACCAAGCCGCTGGCGATGCTCGCCGGCGCGGCCGAGACGCTGGGGCGTGACATCAAGGCGCCGCCGTTGCCCGAAGACGGTCCCTCGGAAGTCAGCCGTGCGGCGCACGCGTTCAACACCATGCAGGCGCGCCTCGCGCGCTACATCGACGATCGCTCACGGATTCTCGCCGCGGTTTCGCATGATCTGAAGACCCCGTTGACGCGGCTGCGGCTGCGCAGCGCGTTGCTCGACGACCCACGGCTGCGCGACAAGCTGAGCGGCGACCTCGACGACATGCAGCAGATGGTCGACGCGGCACTCGATTTCGCGCGCGGCCTGGATGCCGAGGAGGCACCACGGCCGGTCGACATCAATGCCCTGCTCGACAGCTTGAACGAGGACGCGCTCGATGAAGGCCATGCCGTCGCGGTTGGCGGAACGGCCGCCGGTCCCTACGTCGGTCGACCGCTGGCGCTCAAGCGATGTATCGCCAACCTGATCGGCAACGCGCTGCGTTACGCCGATGCGGTCGAGGTGCGGGTGGAAGACGACGCGCAGGCGCTGGTTGTGCGGGTACTCGATCGCGGACCCGGAATCCCGGCGGATCAACTGGAAAGGGTGTTCGATCCCTTTTATCGACTCGATCCGTCGCGCAGTCGCGATGCCGGCGGTACCGGTCTCGGCTTGAGCATCGCGCGCAACGTCGCGCGCGGTCATGGTGGCGATCTCACCCTGCATAACCGCGACGGAGGCGGTTTGGAGGCGCGCTTGAGGCTGCCGCGTTGATCTGGGTCAGGTATTCGCCTCGCGGTGGTTCGGGCGGGGTGGCGTTGCGCTCGACGGGTATCGAGGCGCGCGTATAATCGGATGACGCGAACTTTCGGGAGGAAAGAGCCATGTCCGCATCGACACCGAGCGCGCAATACGCGATCACCATGCGCCTGCAATATCCGCACGATTCCGGCTGGATCGCGAAAGTCAGCGCCGCGATCGGTCGCAGTCACGGCGTCATCAGCGCCATCGACCTGGTCCAGATCCGCGACGGTATGAGCGTGCGCGACTATAGCGTGGAGTGCAGTTCCACGGAGCATGCGGAGCGCATCGTTAAAAGCATCAAACGGATCAAGAGCGTCAAGGTCGTGTCGGTTTCGGACAAGACCTTCCTGATGCATCTGGGGGGCAAGATCGAGATTGCGCCCAAGGTCGCGGTGAAGACCCGCGCGGATCTCTCGATGGCCTACACGCCGGGCGTCGCACGGGTATGCACGGCGATTCACGAGGAGTACGGGACGTCTTTCAATCTCACCATCCGGCACAACTGCATCGCGGTGGTATCCGATGGCAGCGCGGTACTGGGGCTCGGCAATATCGGCCCCGCGGCGGCGATGCCGGTGATGTAAGGCAAGTCGGTGCTGTTCAAGGAGTTCGCCGGCGTCGACGCGGTGCCGCTGTGCATCGCGACCCAGGACGCCGACGAGATCATTCGCTTTTGCGAGCAGATTGCGCCGACCTTCGGCGGGATCAATCTCGAGGACATTTCCTCGCCGCGCTGTTTCTACATCGAAGAGACGCTCAAGAAGCGCCTCGATATCCCGGTGCTGCACGACGATCAACACGGCACCGCGGTGGTGGTGCTGGCCGGCGTGATCAACGCCCTGCGGATCACCGGCAAAAAGCCCGGCGAGATCAAGGCCGTGGTGTCGGGCGCCGGGGCGGCCGGGGTGGCGTGCACCCGTGCGCTGCAGCATTACGGGGTCAAGAACGCGATCGTTTGTGATTCCAGGGGCGCGATCAGTAAGCGGCGTAAATTCTCCAACAATCCGGTCAAGGCGTGGGTCGCGCAACACACCAATCCGCATGGCGAGAGCGGGGCGTTGAAAAAGGTGATCAAAGGCGCCGATCTGTTCCTCGGTTTGTCGGGCCCGAAATTGCTCAACCGCACCGATGTCGGCAAGATGGCCAAGGATCCGATCATCTTTGCGATGGCCAATCCGGTTCCCGAGGTGTTGCCCGAGGATGTCGGGGATCTGGTCGCGGTGATGGCCACCGGTCGTAGCGATTACCCGAATCAGATCAATAACGTACTTGCGTTCCCCGGGATTTTCCGCGGCGCGCTCGATTGCCACGCGAGTGATATCAACGACGACATGACCCTGGCCGCCGCGGAGGCCATCGCCTCGATCGTGAGCCCCGAAGTGCTATCGCCCGATTACATCATCCCCAGCGTCTTCGATCGCAAGGTCGTCAAGGAAGTCGCGCGGGCGGTCGCCAACGCCGCGCAGGAAACCGGCGTGGCGCGGCGGATGCCGAAGTTCACCGGCGTGCACGTCGACTGAGGGCCGGCGCCCCCTGTTGTAGGCGTCTTCCGGAGGTGCCGGATCGGCGCGGTGTGGAGTGAAGGCCGATCTCTCCGCGGTGGTCGCCACGCGGCGGCGCGGGCGACGGCGCAGCCTCGCGGCGGCGATCGCGTGTATTTCCATCTACGCGGTCACTACCGGCCTTTCGCTACCCTTGCTGTCGCTGATTCTGGAGGCGCGCGGCGTTGCCGGCGGGGTGATCGGACTGCTCGCCGCGGTGCCGTCGGTGGCAATGCTGCTGGCGTCTCCGTTGATTCCGGCGCTGGTCGCGCGCCTCGGTATACGCGGTTTTCTGCTGGCCTGTATCGGCGTGGATCTGGGCCTGTTCCTGCTCCTGCCGGTGTTCGACAGCGTGGCGGCTTGGTTCGTGATTCGATTCTTCATGGGAGCTACGGTGGCGGGGCTGTTCGTGGCCAGTGAGGTGTGGATCAACCAGCTTGCGAGTGACGCAACGCGCGGGCGGGTGACCGGGCTTTATGCGACCGTGGTGGCCGGTGGTTTCGCGCTCGGGCCGGCCATCATCCCGCTCACCGGTATCGACGGTTGGACGCCCTTTCTGGTGGGTGCGGCTTGCATCGCTGCCGCCGCGGTGCCGGTGTTCGCCGCGGGCCGGCTGTCGCCGCTTAACGCCGGGCGCGCCTCCTTCGGGGTCTTGTCTTTCGTGTTCGTGGCGCCGATCTTGGCCGGCGCGGTGCTGCTGGCGGCGTTCAAGGATACCGCCGAGATGGCGCTGTTGCCGGTTTACGGCGTGCGCCTGGGAATGGCGGAGGGGCGCGCCGCGTTGATGGTCACGGCCATCGGGATCGGGGCGCTGCTGTTGCAACTTCCGATCGGCTGGCTCGCCGACCATGCCAACCGCTACCGGGTGTTGGTGCTGTGCGCGGTGGGCGGCGCACTGGGCGCGGTGCTGCTGCCCTTCGCGATGGCGGGAGGCGGATGGTTGTGGCTGTTGCTGCTGATCTGGGGCGGGATGCTGGCCGGCGTCTACACGGTGGCGATGACGATCGTCGGTGCGCGCTTCCGCGGCGCGGATCTGGTGGCGGCGAGTTCGGCCTTCGGCTTGCTGTGGGGCGCGGGCAGTCTGCTCGGTCCGGCGAGCGCCGGTGTGGCGATGGAACTATGGGATCCGCACGGTTTCGCGGCGACCCTCGCCGCGGCCTGCGGGTTGTTCGTAGTGCTCGCCGTCGTGCGCCGGACCCGCGGTACGGGGTAGCGCGGTCGGGCGCTTCGACCCTGAGTCCTCGCGCCGTGAAAGCGCTTGTTTTCAGCCTTGGACGACATCCAGGATCTCGGCGATCGTGGTGAGCCCGGCGGCGACTTTGGCGGCCCCGCTGACGCGCAGCGGGTGCATGCCCTCGGCGAGTGCCTGGTCGCGTAACGCGCCGGCTTCGGTGTTGGCCTGAACCATGCGGCGCAATTCGTCGGTCATCGGCAGCAGTTCGTAAATCCCGATGCGCCCGTAGTAGCCGGTATGGCTACACTCGTCGCAGCCGCTCGCAAGGTAGCCAATCGGCGGCACCGGTCGATCGAGCGGCGCGACCAGGGCGCGCCACTCGTCGGCGCTGATCGAGCCGGGTTTCTTGCAGTGCGGGCACAGGGTGCGGATCAGGCGTTGCGCGGCAACTCCGAGCAGGGCCGAGCGGATCAAATAGGGTTCGACACCGAGATCAAGGAGCCGGGTAACCGTCGACGGCGCATCGTTGGTGTGCAGGGTGCTCAGGACCAGATGACCGGTGAGTGCCGCTTGCACCGCGGCGTCGGCGGTTTCCGCGTCGCGGATCTCGCCGATCATGATGATGTCGGGGTCCTGGCGCAGCAGGGTGCGGACGCCGGTGGCGAAATCGAGGCCGATGTTGTGCTGTACGTGCATCTGATTGAGCTGGGGGTCGACCTGTTCGATCGGGTCTTCAATCGTGCAGACGTTGAGTTCGGGTCGGGCGAGGTGCTTGAGCGCCGAGTAGAGGGTTGTCGTCTTGCCGGAGCCGGTCGGCCCGGTGACGATGAGCATGCCGTATGGCTGGGACACCATGCGCTGCCAGATGGCTTGCTCGTCGGCCGAGAAACCGAGCTCCGGGAAGGTTTTCACCAACACCTCGGGGTCGAAGATACGCATCACCAACTTCTCGCCGAAGGCGGTGGGCATGGTCGACAGACGCAGCTCGATCTCCTTGCCTTGCGGGGTCTTGGTCTTGACTCGTCCGTCCTGGGGCCGGCGCCGCTCGATTACGTCCATGCGCCCGAGCGATTTGATGCGGCTGATGGTCGCCGCCAGCACCGGGGACGGGATCCGGTGGACCAGGTGGAGTACGCCATCGATTCGAAAGCGAATGTTGGACTGCTCGCGGCGCGGTTCCAGGTGGATGTCGCTGGCGCGCTGATCGAAGGCATACTGGAGCAACCAGTCGACGATCCTCACGACGTGCTGATCGTTGGCATCGGGCTCGCCGACCCTGCCGAGTTCGACCAGTTGCTCGAGGTTGGTGCCGGGGCTCGCCGGTGCGGTCGCGCGGCGCTCCCGCGCACCGTTGATCGAGCGGCTCACGGCATAGAACTCGGTCAGGTAGCGGGTCACGGTCAACGGGTTGGCGATGACCCGCTTGAAACGCAGCTTGAGACTGCGGGTGAGCTCGCGTTCCCATTCGTTGACGAAGGGCTCGGCGGTCGCCACGGTGACGCAATCCCCTCGTACCGCGACCGGCAGGATGCCGAAGCGGGTTGCGTAGGACTGCTTGATCACCGCGGTCACGGCGGCGACGTCGATCTTGAGCGGATCGATGCGCAGATAGGGCAGGCTGACGCGATCCGCGAGCCAGCGCGTCAGCCGTTCCAGGTCCAGCGGTTCATGCGGTTCGCTCGCGCTCACCAGGCCCTGTTCCGCGATCAGTACCAGCGGATGCTTGCCGGCGTCGGGTCGCTCCCCGACCCGCGCGCGGATCTGTTTTGCCTGGCTGCGCGAACAGAGTTTCGCCGCGACCAGGCCGCGCAGTAACTCGTCTAGCGCGAGGCGCCGATCGTCGAGCGGAGTTTTCGTTCGGGCTTGTGCCAACTGATCTGGTCCGTGGCGCGCGGTGGCGCGGTCGGGAGTGACTATACGGACGCGTGGCGATCCGCGGCAAGGGGTTGATGCCTGCGGGGGGTGGCGATTGTCGTATGATGATCGGTGACGGTCGACGGGAGTACATCATGGATGAGGATGATCGGGAGATAGGGTGGCGGCGCCGGGAGCGCGCCCGGAGCGGTTCGGAGTGAGGGTTTTTCTCACCCTGGTGGCCTTGATTTCCGTACTCGCGTGGCTGGGCTATGAAAACTGGGCGCGCAACCGGCCACTGGCGCAGGTGCTGTTCGGCTTTGCCGGCTTGTTCGCGGTGCTGCTGATCGCGGCATTTTTCGGCGTCTTTTGATGGCGATGGAGATTCACAACCCGGGTCACCCGCTGCTCACGGTGGCCGATATCGACGCCCGTTGTGATTTCTACGCCGCTGCGCCCGGCAAGACGGTCCGCCACTTCGGCGCCGGACGCGAGATCCTGTTTTTGGTGCGCAGGAAATCAATCTCCACCCGCGACGCGGGGGGCGCCGCAGCCGATGGCCGCGCAGCCGACGCCCGGCTCGGCGGATTTGTGCCTGTTGAGCCGAACGCCACTGAATGGCGTCGCCGCGCATTGGCGAAAATCGGAGGTGGCGGTGGTGGCCGCACCGGTCGATCGCAGCGCTGCGACCGGTGCGATTCGCTCCCTGTATAGACGCGATCCCGACGGCAATTTGATCGAAATCGCGAATCGTATCGAATAGCCGCTTACGCGACCTTCGCGATACGCAGCAGATTGGTGGTTCCGGGCACCCCGAACGGCATCCCGGCCATGATCGCGATGTGCGCGTCGGGCGCCGCGTAGCCATGCTGGCGCGCGGTTTCACAGGCGCGGTCAACCATTTCCTGGACCCCCGTGACGTCGGCGCCGGTAACCGCGTGCACGCCCCACGCCAGCGCCAGGCGGCGCGCCGTCGCGACGCTCGGGGTGAGGCTCAGGATCGGCGCCTTGGGTCGCTCGCGCGCCGCGCGCAAGCTGCTGAAACCGGACTGGGTATAGGTCACGATGGCGGCTAGCGAAAGGGTGTCCGCGGCGTGGCTGAGGCCGTCGCAGATCGCATCGGCGGCGTTGCTGCGATGATCCGGGTGGTGTGCGTCGAGCAGCTTGCGGTAATGGGGATCGCGCTCGACCTCGGTGATGATCCGATCCATCATGCGCACCGCCGCGACCGGAAACGCGCCCACCGCGGTCTCGCCCGAGAGCATCACGGCGTCGGCTCCGTCGTAAACCGCGGTGGCCACGTCGGAGGCTTCGGCGCGGGTCGGCAGCGGCGCGCCAATCATCGATTCCAGCATCTGGGTCGCGACCACCACCGGTTTGCCTGCGTCGCGGCACTCACGCACCACGCGCTTCTGGATGCTTGGCACACGCTCCGGCGGCAATTCCACACCCAGGTCGCCGCGCGCCACCATCAGTCCGTCGGCGCGTTCGATTATGGCCTCCAGGTGGTCGATCGCCGCCGGTTTTTCGAGCTTGGCCATGAGCCCGGCACGGGTGCCGACCAAGGTGCGCAGTTCGTCGATGTCGGTGGCCCGCTGGACGAAGGAGGCCGCGACCCAGTCGACGCCCAACTCCAGTCCGAAAGCGAGATCGGCCCGGTCTTTGTCGGTAAGCGCGGACAACGGCAGGACCACGTCGGGGACGTTGACTCCCTTGTGTGCCGACAGCGGCCCGCCGATCAGCACCTCGGTGATCAGGACATCGGATCGTGACTCAATCACTCGCAGGCGCAGCCGCCCATCGTCGATCAACAATTCCATGCCGGGCCGCAATACCGCATAGACCTCGGGATGAGGCAACTGCACACGCCGCGCGTCGCCAGGCGCGGGATCGGCGTCGAGATTAAAGCGCGAACCAGGCTCGAGCCTGACCGTATCCTCCGCGACCTCGCCGACCCGCAGTTTCGGACCCTGCAGGTCGAGCAACACCCCGAGCGGGCGGTCCGCGTGTGCCTCCACTTCACGAATAGCGGCGATCCGCGCGCAGTGCTCGGGGTGCGAGCCGTGGCTGAAATTGAGCCGGAAAAGATCGACGCCCGCCGCCACCAACTCGGCGACGCGCTCGCGATCCGAGCTCGCGGGCCCCAGGGTCGCGACGATCTTGGCGTAGCGTTGTCTGCGCATTTTCGGAACTCCTCGGGGTGACTCGATCCCGTCCACCACCAAGCTTGAAAAAATGGATGCCTGCCCGCTCGTTGCCGGACCGTCGATGGAAATCGGGCCTACGACCGGGGTGATCCCCGCAGGGAGGCACGATCGGCGTCCGGATAGTACTATGTAGCGGGCGTGATGGTGATTGTCCATCCGGAAACGGCCATCCGGAAACGGCCATCCGGTCCGTTTCCGGGATCGGGACCGGAACATGCCAATTTCCGGGTCATTTTCCGGTCTGTCACATTTTCAACGCCATTTTCAACGGCTGACAGTCGTCGAAAATGCCGGTGCGTCCCCGCACCGGACCTCGTGCCCGTCTTTCTGGACGGGCACGAGTGAAATGCAAGAGGAGATATTTTATGGCTCGGACTATCGACTATTACGTTTCGTTGATTTCTCCATGGACCTATCTGGGGCATGCGCGGGCGGTCGCAATCGCGGCGCGCCACGAAGCGACGCTGCGGATCGCGCCAATCGACGTCGGCGCGGTATTCGCCGCCACCGGCGGGCTGCCGTTGGCCAAGCGCTCGGCTCAGCGCCAAGCCTACCGGATGGCGGAATTGCGCCGCTGGCGTGCCCACCTGGGCATGCCGTTGAACCTGGAGCCGAAATACTTCCCGGCCGATGAAACCCTGGCCGCGGGGATGGTGTATGGACTGCGCGAAAGCGGCGGCGACGCGCTCGCCTACGCCGGCGCGTTGATGCGCGCGGTGTGGGCCGAGGAACGCGATATCGCGGCGCGCGATACCCTGCTGGAAATCGCCGCGGCGCTTGGAATCGATGGCGATTCGGC
>Ga0114931_10004868_pt1 | contig 16673 bp, 13 predicted proteins | sample 2SBtaG_FD_89579 | JGI IMG/M metagenome (GOLD analysis project Ga0114931, IMG submission 89579) | Deep subsurface microbial communities from Kolumbo volcano to uncover new lineages of life (NeLLi) - 2SBTROV14_V59a metaG | ecosystem: Environmental > Aquatic > Marine > Volcanic | place: Kolumbo...
CGATTTCCGCAATCTCTGACATGCAAGATCAAGCAATGACCCCAACAATGAAAAACGTGTAATTTCTGTAATATTGTAATTGATTTCTCCCCACTTTGGGTTCACATCCAATCCTGAGCCGCACAACGTAAACCGCACAACCCACAAAATACCCTTTTCAACGAGAAGCCGTTCCTCTTGCGTCTTGTCTCGTACGCCATCCAGCTTACTCCCTCAGCATTAATCCCCTTAGGTTTCTCTTAGTCATGAGATATGCCTTGTCCCACTGTTGTGGTTTGTATGGTCTATGGCTCCTGTCCCACGGCTCGCAATTTGCGGCTTTTCCTTTGCATTATTCGTGGTGAGTGGTGAGTGGTGAAATATGCAGTGCGTGAAATAGGATCGAACTTTTGAAAAACGCCTTAGAAGGCAATCTTTGTGACGCAATAATTGGTTTAAATAGGGCAAATTAGGGTTAAATTGAATGTCTGAAATACACTGAGTGGTGAAATTGTGGCAGCTTGAAGTAAACATGAAAGATTCAATGAAATAAAACCCATTAAATTTCAATATGTTAGATGGCACCTTGATTTAATGAACCAAAAGATCCCCTCATTCCTGTTCCTTATTCGTGCTCACTCCAAAAAAAAGAACTGATTAGGACTATTTGCCATGAACCCTAAGATTGCCAATTTTCCCACATGCGTTTTGGTGGGTTCCCTGTTCCCATTTTATTTTGGCGGGGAAGGGGGTATGGGGTCGGAAAATTTCCGAGGTCCCCCCTGGCATATGAGCCTGGTCCTTTTTATACCGAGAAAAAACAAAAAGGCTCAAGGATATCGGTATTAAGGACCAAAATTATTAACCGAAATGGAGAGTGAGCCTATCTAAGCAGGGGTAGAGGTGATATTTCGAAAAAATTTTGCTTCCCAAATTTCCTTGTTAAGGAAACAGGATTGTCAGTATAGGAACCGAAATTATGGCTCTTGTCAAATGCAACGAGTGTGGGAACAAGGTTAGCAGCAAAGCTAATTCTTGTCCAAAATGCGGTGCTACTCCCTCACCACCAGGGTGGGGGATGTGGGAAACTTTAATAATCTTAGTTGGTTTTCTATTGTTTTGGGGGGTTGTAAGGTTCTCCGATAGGGGAAACCTTGAAGAAGTAATTAGTAAACCCGGGGAAGTTCAAAAGAATAAGACTGAGGAGAGGGAACTTCTAGCAGAAGTAAAAAAAGTTCCTGCTTCGGATTGGGAAACCAACCGTGATCTCTATGAGGAATTGATGGAGTTAAGTCCTCAGAATGCGGGTTACAAGAAAAAATATAGTTACTATAGCAACAAAATGGAGAAGCGACTTCTTGTGGAGGTGAAAAAAGTTCCTGCTTCGGATTGGGAAACCAACCGTGATCTTTATGATGAATTATTTGAATTAAGGCCTCAGAATGTGAGTTACAGGAAAAAACATAATTTCTATCAAGAAAAATTGGACAAAAAACAAGAAGCAAAACTTCGAGCTAAAGTAGCCAGAGTCCCCTCAAGTGATTGGCAGAAAAATAAAGATTTATATTCCGCACTTATGATTGCCAATCCAAATGAGCCACAATACAAGAAAAAATATGAATTCTACGAAGGGAAAATTGAACGACAAAATCAATATTTTGGTGACCATCCAATCAAAACTGGCTGGACAACCATTTCCTACCTTGAAGTGAAAAATTACCTTAATCGTACGGCCCACGACCCGGACAGTATAGAAATTGACGCATGTACAAAAGTCTTTCGTTCTAAGAAAGGATGGTTGGTTGGGTGCCAGTATCGAGGTCGCAATGGTTTCGGAGGTATGGTTCGCAAGGCAAATTGGTTTACTATTCGTCAAGGAAGCGTTGTTAAAGTAGACCCCGCCTCAGCCTATAAATGGCAATGATTGTTGTTTGGTTCCCCCCTAGTTTTTTCACACCTAAGAATTTAGTCCCTTAAGACCCAAGTCTCAAGATTTACGCTATACGTCGAACGAAGTGAAATTTATGTTGTGAGCTGACCAGTTTGAGGTATATCGTAAAGGTATTAGACCTGCGAACGAACCGCCAAAGCAGCATGAAATTTTGAATTATGGGGCATACCCAAATTTTAAAAAGGAATGTTTGAAAAATGGGTGATCCCGTTGAAGAAATTGCAAAAGAACTGGCCAGCCACCTTCCCGTGAAAAACCTATATGAGGATGCCTTAAAGAAACCAGCAAAGGAGATCGGAAATATAACTTCTGATATTCTAAAAACACTAATGTTAGTGGTAGCACCTATTCAGTATTTTGCAGCCTTACAAGATCGTTTTAGAAATTTTCTCGATAAATCCGTGCGAAGAGTTCCTGAGGAAAATCGGGTTTCTCCTGCACCACAGATACTAGGTCCTGTTCTTGAAGGAATCAGGTTTGAGCCAGAAGAGACCCCAATTGATGAAATGTTTTCACAGCTTTTAAGCCGTTCCATGGATACCGAGAGAATAGAAGAAGCTCATCCTTCCTATCCGTGGTTAATTAAACAAATTTCTTCAGATGAAGCGGTCATTCTTTTAAAACTTAAAGATGCAGAATTTGAGTATGTCTATACCTCTTCTCTGGAAAGAAATACAATGAGGTTTACGAGAGACAAAACTGAAGTAGATGAGTTTCCAAGAGAGATTCTTCAATTTCCCCAAAGCCTCAGTTTTTATATGAACCATTTAAGTAACTTAGGATTGGCAGGAATTTACGATTACAAAAACCAGGAGCCTATTTGCGAGATGATTGATGGGGGAAATGTTCAAACCGGAACTAAAGTTTTTTGTAAGTATAGATTGACGGATGTAGGCCAAAGATTCATGCATGCATGTACTGACAGTGAATAATCAACTGGTACGAAATCATTTTTAAATTCTTTTTCACTACATTTCGTTTCGTATTTCAGATTACCAAACAGTTTTGACTCCTGCGGCGTACGACATACGCCGTACGTCATACAAGGTGCGTTGGGGTTGCCATTGTACGATGTGCGCCATTCCTTTCTACAGAATAAACAGTCGACAAAATCCTACACAGTTGCCTCCATAAGCCTATCTTCAATTCTTTAAAGCAAAAGTTGTTTTTCATTTTAAAATTTGATGAGATCCATTCAAGATGTAACTTCTTGTCCAAGAACCAAGAAAACGGCAAAGGCCTCACATGAATGTTAATCGCCTTCTTCATGCTAGTCACAATTGGCCAGACTTTAAAAACCAGCTAAAGGGCCTGTCTACCAAACAGAAGGGCGACTGCTTTGAGGTCCTTACAAAATATTACCTCCAGCTTTCTCCCAAATATATAGCCCAACTCCGAAAGGTTTGGCTCTTACGGGAGGTGCCTGAAAAGGTTCGGAAACACCTCAACCTACCAGGCCCAGACGAAGGCATTGATTTGGTCGCAGAGACCAAAGACGGGGAGTTTTGGGCGATTCAATGCAAGTATCTTGAAGCAGAAAGTGCTTCCCTGAACCGCAAGCAGTTGAGCACCTTCTTAGATTTAGCCTTTAACATCTGTCGGCACATTTCCTTTTGCTTAGTTTGTTCCCCTGCCGATCAATTCAGTTCCAAATTTACAAAATATGGGGGGAAACTAGGGTTCTGTCTTGGAGATGAATGGCGGGGGTTAGATAAGGAGTTTTTTGCTCGACTACGCCGCACACTGGAGCATAAGGCCGCCCCACTCAAAGCCAGGAAGCCCAGGCGTCATCAACAACAGGCCATCCAACATGCTTACCAATACTTTGTCCGAGACAAGCAATCTCGGGGCAAGCTGATCATGCCCTGCGGAACAGGGAAGAGTTTAGTGGGGTATTGGATCGCAGAGAAGCTCAATGCCAAGACGATCCTGATCGCTGTGCCAAGCTTGTCCTTGATCCGGCAGACATTGGAAGTCTGGACGAAGGAGATGGTGGCACAAAAGCAGGACGTGCATTGGATGGCGGTGTGTAGTGATGAATCCGTGGGAGACATTGAACGGGATGATGTTGTGGTGCTTACCCAGGATCTTGGTATCCGTGTCCATACACATCCAAATGAAATTGCTCAATGGCTCAAAGCACGAAGAAAGGGAAGGACCGTTGTATTCACAACGTATCAAAGTGGTCAGGCTATTGCTCAAGCAGCCCGAAAATCAAGAACCGTCTTTGATGTTGGCATCATGGACGAGGCTCATAAGACCGTAGGGCAACAAGAAAGTCTGTTCTGTCACCTTCTACACGATAACAATATCACTATCAAAAAACGAATATTCATGACGGCGACCGAACGGCGGTATCGAGGCCAGAGTGATGAGATTTCTAGTATGGGTGATCCCACGCTCTATGGAGAAACGTTTCATCTCTTGAGTTTTAAGAAGGCCCTGGAAGCCTCGCCCCCTATTCTAAGTGATTACAAAATTATCACGATTTTTGTTACCCGCCAGGAGGTTGCTGACCTTATTAAACGAAATGTGTTCCTAAAGCCCAACAAGGGAGGATGGAATAAGGAAATCGAAGCGGAAATGCTGGCAGGGGTCATCGCCTTGCGAAAAGCCATACAGAAATGGCCGATCCGACATGCTGTCTCCTTCCATAGTCGCATTGCTAGAGCGGGGGTCTTTAAAGAAAATCAGGATATATTCGGTGCAGCCTTTCCCGAGTACCGCCAAATAGAAACTTTCCATGTTTTCGGCACATTGCCCACCTCGGTGCGGAGTCGCACGATGGAGGCATTCTCGACTGCTAAACGCAGTCTGGTCACCAATGCTCGATGTCTGACAGAAGGTGTCGATGTGCCGAACATTGATTGTGTGCTCTTTGCCGATTCCAAGAAAAGCACGATCGACATTGTCCAAGCAGTTGGACGGGCGTTGAGGACTTTTCCGGGGAAACGGTTTGGGTATGTAGTTGTGCCGGTGTTAATCGATGGGGAAGTGAAGGAAGATCAAACGCTGGATCGCAATGCATTTAACCCCATACTCATTGTGCTTAGATCCTTGGCGGCAAACGATGAACGTATCATCGAATATTTCAAGGCAGTTTCCCAAGGTCGTCGACCAGTCGATGGGAGAGATCGAATTAATATTGATATCCCTGTCGGATTAAAAATTGATACTGCCAGGTTTGTTAATTCAGTTCACCTGAAACTCTGGCCACGATTAGCGAAACTTTCATGGCGTCCTTTCGATGAGGCACGAGCCTATATCCAGAGTCTTGGGTTAAAGAATGTAGCTGATTGGAAACGATATATTAAGGGGGAATTGCCAGAAAAAGGTGTTATCCCTGAAGACATCCCTACTACTCCAGAAGGTGTATATAAGGAGAGGGGCTGGCTTTCCTTTGGAGATTGGTTAGGTACAGGTGTTATTGCAACTAATCTGCGAGAGTACCGAACTTTTCACAAGGCTCGCTCGTTTGTCCATAACCTTGAATTAAAGAACCAGGTTGAATGGGGGAAATACTGTAGAGGGGAATTGCCAGAAAAAGGCAAACTTCCCAATAATGTCCCAGCACACCCACAAGAAATTTATAAAGAAAAGGGCTGGGTTAGTTTAGGTGACTGGCTTGGGACTAACGTTATTGCAAATAGATCTCGCACTTACCGCTCTTTTCGACAGGCTCGCAAGTTTGTTCATCAGCTTAGTCTAACGGGGAATAATGAATGGCGAAAGTACTGTATAGGGAGGTTACCCGAGAAGGGTAAGCTTCCTAAAGATATTCCCACACACCCTCACATTGTTTATAAGAACCAAGGTTGGATTGGTTGGGGGGATTGGTATGGGACAGGCACAGTTGCGACAAGAAAACGTACATACCGTTCCTTCAAGGATGCCCGTTCTTTTGTCCATCGTCTTAAATTAGGGAATTGGACTGAATGGCGAAAGTATCGCAACGGGGAACTTCCCAAGAAAGATCGGATTCCAAACGATATTCCAGCTAACCCACAAAGGACTTATAAGAATCAGGGGTGGGTCAGCTTTGGGGACTGGTTAGGGACAGGCATCGTTGCGACAAGAAAACGAAAATACCGATCCTTCCATGAGGCTCGTGCCTTTGTCCACCGCCTTAAACTAAAAAGTTGGAGCGAGTGGCGAATGTATTGCCAGGGGGAACTGCCCGAGAAAGGCCAGCTTCCAGAGGATATTCCAGCTAATCCAAATAGGACATACGAAGGAAAAGGTTGGCGCAACTCAGGCGATTGGTTAGGCACCGGAACCATAGCACCACGACTTCGTCAATACCGCTCATTCAAGAAAGCACGGCGATTTGTTCAAAGCCTCAGCTTGAAAAGCACAGCTGAATGGCAAAAATTCTGTCGAGGAGAGCAGTTGGAAAAGGGTCGGTTGCCCGATGATATCCCTGCAGATCCACGTCGTACATACAAGAATCAAGGATGGGTAAGTATGGGAGACTGGTTGGGCACGGGATTTGTGTCTTATTTTCTCCGTAAATATCGTTCGTTTAAACAAGCAAGATCGTTTTCGCATAAACTAAAAATGAAGAGTGTAGCCGAATGGCAAATGTTCTGTCGGGGGGAGCTTTTGGAGATTGGTCAATTGCCTGATGATATCCCACGTGCACCAGACCACTTTTATAGGAATCAAGGCTGGGTTAGCTGGCCCGACTGGCTTGGCAAAACTAAAAACTAGCTCTGTATCTCGTTAATCCAATTCGGACACCGCCCCTCTTAAAACTTAAGAAGTTCGCTGCGTGTGTTGCGTTTTTATTTTTACGACGTGGGTCTTACACCTTCACATTATCTCAATAATTCCTTCCCTCAGTCGTTCTGAATTCTTCAAGCTGTAAAATTTGCGTTGTACGATTTATGCCTTACCTTTCCAAATATATAACAAGACAACTCAATCCGCCTCAGTTACCTCAATAAGCCTACCCCAGGGAAATCTGGATTCTTCAACCTTCAGGCACCTGTGAATTTTGAGTTTTTCCATTTATGTTGTAAGAAGTGAAAGGCACATGGGGAATGGGTGTCTGAAATTTCTAGGTGGGGGGACCATGCATGAAGGAGGTGGTTGTAAGATGGAGAAAAAGAAAAAGGTGTGATTGTTTAAATCTGGTTTAAAAAATAGAACAGGCAGGGATATACTCGTTTCGTGAAGTTGTTGATTAATCTTCTCAAGCCTACACTGTGCCTACAAATTTTTTATTAAAAATTTACAATAAAATTTAAATGCTCTTAACCTCTTGGTTTTATGGATAAAATATGGAGCCGGCGAGTGGAATTGAACCACCGACCTGCTGATTACGAATCAGCTGCTCTGCCCCTGAGCTACGCCGGCTCTCGAAAGGAGGAATGACCAAATTGGGCTCGTTTACATGATGAAAACCAGCCGCCATCTTATTTTGTGTGATAGACTCTGTCAACTTACCCAAGTCCCGTAATCTATCTCACGACAAAAACTTGTCAAATGTCTATGCCTATGACTTTTTCTTTCTGGGAATCATTGCGATATACGTCTTTTGACGTATTTATTTTCCCTCTGGCGTGATTCCCATCACACCCTGCTGCTTGGCATTTCTCTATACTCTCTTTTCAAGAGAGGGGCTACGTGAACCATGTGTTGTCAAAGGGTAATCACCTCCATGCCTTCAGGCTGAGCAGCTTGCTGAGATCCCCCGCGAACTGTCTACTCTGAACGACCTTGATGTGTCTGCGCTCCCTTTGGCAACATGCCCTCTCGCCCATCCTGCTGTTGACAGCACCAAGGAGATTCCATACGTTTCAAAGTCAATTATAGGCTCCCGTGTTGAATTCGCCCAATCTACTATCTTCACCCATGAATCGTCCACTACTCCGACTCTGTCCTTTCATTTTTTGCATTATTTTTGGACTCATAGCACCCTGTTGGGGACAAACCGAACTACTTGGGGTCGAGCTTGCCAGAGAAATTGTGAAGCGAGCACCCGTCAGACCATATGCGCCTGTGGTGTTTTGTGAAAAAGACAAGAACCATAATGCGCCACTTCCAATCATTAATGCCACCACCGATCATCAAGTGGTGTTTTGGAATCGCGTGACTTCAGAAAGACCGGCCACCTTCCATCATGCCTGGCATAAAAAAACCAAGGATGGATGGGAACGTATGGCAGACATTCCCCTACATGTGGAAAAATCTTCTTCCTTCCGCATGTGGAGCACGAAAGAGATTCACCCAGCCTTGCATCTGGGCGAATGGATGATTGTTGTCTCATTAGGCGAGAAAAAAAAAGAGGTCCTATGTATTGCCAGGTTTCTCGTCGAACAATCCGTGAATACAAACCCATCATCCCTGAAACAATAGAGCAAGTCCGTTCCCCCTAAATTTTCGCATATGCCTTCCAGTACTCATTTTTATTTTTCTTCGTGTTCAGCGCTATCCCACCATTTTGAATGACTCTGCCTTTCCAACAACATGGCGTTGACAGTATTTTTTGGGCTGCGTTAAGGTCATTGAGCATGACCACTTCAGGACAAGGCCATTCCCCTTCCCCGTCCTCGCAACCAGGAGACTTCGTTGCGAATCTGGCTTTCCTCATTCGGTTCAAAAATCAGACTGGGACGCTGCTACTCCTCCTTCCCTCACTTTGGGCTCTAGTCCTGGCTTCGAAGGGGACTCCATCGCCAACGCTCCTATTCATCTTTACCCTGGGAGCCTTTCTCATGCGGAGTGCCGGAGTGATTATGAATGATTTGGCCGATCAATCATTCGACCGACAAGTCACAAGAACAAGAACCCGGCCATTGGCAAGTGGTGCCATTTGTCATTTTCATGCCATCCTATTTCTTGGGAGCCTTCTTGCCCTTGCGGCTTACCTTCTGACGTTTTTAAATCCCCTCACCCGTTGGCTAAGTCCGATTGCCCTTGGGCTCGCAGCGTTCTACCCGTTTACCAAACGCTTCTTTCATCTTCCTCAATTTTTCTTAGGATTGGCCTTTGGTTGGGGTGCCGTGATGGCCTGGGCTGCCTCACGTAATCAGTTGGACCTTTCGTCCTGGCTCCTATTCGCGGCGACCATTTGTTGGGCTTTGGCGTATGACACCATCTATGCCCTTCAGGACAGGGACGATGATATTCAGGTTGGAGTGAAATCTTCCGCGATTCTTTTTGGTTCACGCGTCTGGCTGGCAGTGGGTGTTATTGAGATCGCCATGATTGTATTTTTAGCGACAGCCGGATGGCTCGAACATCTCAATTTGGCATTCTATGGAGGACTGGCTGGATTGGCAGGATTTTTAAGTCAACAAGTTTGGCGATTACGAAGCAAGGTAAGTCCATCAGCCGCCTTTGCCATGTTTAAACAACATGTTGGGGTTGGACTAGTTATTTTGGTTGGAATTTGGTTGGGCACGGTGTAGGCGGCTTTTCCAAACATTCCGCTTTCTTCCCAAAACAAAAAGGCCGCATTAAGCAGCCTTTCTGTTTCATCCATTATTTTTGTGTATTCCGTTATTCAGGTGCTGCGATTGGTTTATCTGGTTTGGGAGCACGCAACGTTTTCAAATAGGCGGTCACGGCCTTAGCATCATGGTCATTAAATCCTAGGTTTGGCATCCTCGTGTGTTTTTTTATGCCCTGCGGATACATAATCCAGCGATATATCCACGTATTGTTGAGACGAAATCCGGCACGGTCCAGAGCCGGGCCAACTATACCACCGACATCTCCAATACTATGACACCCATTACAGCCATATTTATTTGCGTACAGATGCTTACCTTCTTCTGCTAATTTTGCTCGCTCTTCGTCAGGCACCGCTAAGTCTGGGCGTCGGATTTGTGCCATTTTGGGACGTTTGCCGAAGCTTTCAAAAGCCTTCTTAGCAATTTCAAATTTCTCATCGACTTTATCAAAAACTTCCTCTTCGGGGAGGACAATTTCCTCTTCATCTTCTTCGTCTTCGTATTCTATATCATCGGGGTCTTTTCCTGCCGCAATCGCAGCTGCTTCCGCTGCAGCTTCTTTGGCAGCTTCTTTGGCTGCTACTTCAGCGTCCCGTTTGGCTACCGCTTCATCCATGACAGACTTGGCTTGGTCATATTCCGCTTTGGCCGCATTAAACTCAGACTCCAACTGAGTTCCTCGGCCTTCCACGTCATATTCAAGAGACCCACCATGAAGCGTTCGTACATACCCAACGATGGCCCAGATTTCTTTTTCGGAAAGCGTGTATTTGAAGGTCGGCATGGTCGCGACTGCGAAGTAGTTTTCATCGTCATTCACTTCTTGAAGAGAAGTATCTCTCATTTCTCTGGAGATCGTATTAAAAATTTCTTCATCCGAAAAGGTGGACATGGCGGCCGATTCCGACAGATCACGAGGACGGGGATCTGACATACGTCCCCAGTTAAATCCTTCACCCTGATACCCGTTTTCTCCATGACAGTGCATGCAGTAATGATGATAGAGCTTTCGACCCTTCGCGGTTTGTTCATCCTCAAGCAGGGCACAGCCGCTTGTCATCGCCAATATTGCCACTACACCGATCACCATCCTGATCAATACCCGATGCATGCCTCGTTCCCCCTTCATGCTTGGTTCCCTCTCCGGATTTTTCTCACCAAGAAAAATTCAAAGCCGGCAGCAATCGCAATACCCAACACGACATATCCGTACATGGAATTGTCTGGTAATGGTTCAGCCCTGACAGACCACCATGATGAGACAGCTTTCTGTGAGCCTTTTTCCCTTGCCTCGCCATCTACCAATTCACCATCCCAAAAGGCAAAGGCGATACTCCTCCACTCACCGGGGGTGATTTGGACATCATGTTCATCCCCAGTATTTAATGGTCGAGAAAAGACAACGCGCCAAGTGCCACCCTGCCAAGCACCTGTAGCTGAAACATCTTGTTGGTCTTGTGACCGTAATGTTTTAAATCCTTTCGCACTCATATCAGTGCCTTTACCATCCGCTTTTTTCCAATACCAAATATTGACCGGTCCACCTTCAACTTGAAGCATCTCTTGCCCATGCGCAAAGTGTGCCTTTAGATCTCCAACCATAAATTCTAGAGCAGCGGCATCGGCTGGGCTTTCGGTAGGATCTTCATATTCCACCATGACGGCTAAATCCTGACCATTGTGCATTCCACGAACTTTGACGGATTTAACGGTGACTTCTTGAATGCGATCTGGCCAATGCACTTGTGGGGCTAATTTAAATTCCGAAGGTTGAATCGCGTTCCAGGAAGCAGCGTTAGGGTCATCGGTTGGTAAAGAGCCTTCTACCAGATATAAACGAACCGCCACACTTCCGGTATCCCCTTCTGGGGGCGGGTCACTTGCCACACTCCAGGAAGCGCCAAGTCCTGTCGCCATTAGGATCGTTCCTAATGTGACACCGAAAATTTTTTCACATCTCATTTTCATGCTCCTTGGATACTCCACCACCTAGCCCCCATTGACCAGCACTCCTATTCCTCTTCTTCCCACGTACGTGGGGATTGATGGGCCCCATCATATTCACCCATGATAATTTTCCAAATCCAATCGTCCGGCAATTCCACTTCCCATCGCGGCATGGCTGATTTCCATGGCATGCCTTCTATAGGAAGCCCCACACCACCTTTTTTGATTCGCCAGAACAGATAGGCCTCTTGCAACTGAGCAATGGTTCCGGGGTCGCTAAAATTGGCTGGAGGTGGATTAAATCCCTGGGCAGCTGGACCTTTTCCATCAAAATTGGCGCCATGGCAGGGGGAACAAAATGCCGCATAGAGGCCTTTGCCCATCATGATATTTTCTTCGGTATTGGGAAAAGGATTGGCTAATCCCACGAATTCCCCTGGAGGCGCGGGATGAATCGTTCTGTTTTCTGCAGGAGGCTGATCACTGGGGGCTAATTTCGTATACGTTTGCCAACCTACCAGTAAAGGAAATACCAAAAAAACCAAAATTCGTGCGGTGCCCGCAATGCCCGTCTGGCCTTCTCCCGTGAGAAATCTCCCAACCGGCCCCATAAACTCCTCAAGTCCCGGCCCACTCATCGTAAAGAAAATCGCCGAAGCGGCAAACGTCAAAGCCAAATACAAGAAAATCAGACTTGCTGGGAGTGGGGCCGTTAATAACGGAAGAATGAACTTGAGAAACACATACATTCCCACCAACAAGATTCCAGCTTTAGCAAGAGGGCTTTTCATATTTTATGCTCCAGTGTGGAAATCCAATAACATCCGCATTATTTACCGTAACCCCTCAGTCATTGGTTGACTGTGCTCCGTGAACTGCGACAGAGGCGACCTTCATCTCCCCATTTTCACTTTCACGAAGGACATCTTCAACTTTAATACTGACCGGCTCTCCGCTCATCTTTTGCAGGAATGCAATCACAGAAAAAATTTCTTGTTTCGACAGGGCAATTGGATTTTTATTGATATACGGCATGCGTGCCGGATATTCCTCTGGGACCCCATCATGTCTGAAGTCCAAGTAAATATAGGCTTGGGGCTGCGTGAGACTTTCATAGATAAACTCGGGAGCGAGTTTAGCCCCAATCCCGTTTAAATCAGGACATCTTGCTGATTCGCTTGGTCCAATAGAATGACACAGGGCACATTGACCTTTACTAAAGAAAATCTTTTGTCCAATGGAGGCCAAATCATTTGACGTTTTCACTTGGGTAATATCGAAGGTCTCAATAGCCGGTGGCAATGAGGCCATTTGAGGCACACTCAAGGCAATCAAACTAAATCCTCCCAGCACAATGACGACAAACCCTACAACCCTAAGGAACTTACCTTTGATAAAGAGCAGTATGAAGACCCCAAGTCCTACGACTATGAGACCAATTAATTGGAGTAACGCAACTTCGCTCATATGTCCTCGCTCAGGTTAGGTAATCCCAACAAAAAATAACGCATTCTGGACCAATTCGGCTCTTATATTTTTAACGCCTGCTCGCCTTTTCGTGGAGCACCACCTGCCATAGCTGGAGCAACACCCCCAGGAATCTTGGTTGGCTCTTCTGCTGGTTGACCTTGATCAGGTCCTTTTTTCGCCTTATCTCCCATTGTGGCTACCCAGAAAATAAATGCTACGAGTAAGCAAAACAAAAAGGTATTGAGAGACATAAAGGCGGCTGCATATCCTAATGCTGGAGAATAGGCATATTCTGATGTATCACGCATCACGCCATAGATGTGCCAATGTACCCGAGAAGATGATCGGGCATATCCCATTAAGGACATTAACAAAATGACCATGACCGCGTTTAACACAAGTGCATAGCCCGCGCGAATTGGCATCAGACCCCAGACCATTTCGGTTGTTGTTTTGGCACTCTTCATCAGCAATGCGGTCAGCGGTGTAAACGTCACCATGATAAACAAGACAATGAGCACCTGGGCAACGGAAAAGTAATTGATCCGGATGATGGCCGGGACAAAATATCCCCACACCCCTAGAACAATCACCGCAATTCCAGCAATCGCCAGCAAGGCACCCATCACAGACTTGGCAATTTTCGCCCAAGTAGCTGTTTCTTGCTTTCCAGCCCGCCAATACATGATGAAACTCATAAAGGTAACCAGAATCATAAGATTCGCCACGGTCATCTTCGCTGACATAACGCCGAAGACCCCAAGGAGTGGGTGATGGGTCCCTCCCATGAGCCGAGCCTCAGCCAGACTCGCGACAAGAGAGTGCGGGGTCATCCACACACCGAGACACACCATGAGCACGATCAGCATGGCGAGAATCGGGCGTTTATAGCTCTGCTCGGAACCAGGAATTCGATAGGTAATTCCCATCCAGAAATAATAATTGGCTCCAAGGAACAGCACACCGATGAGCATCGCCTGCAAAATAAACAGCCAGGCTAAAAATCCCCCCATGAGAGTAATACCCATTTGTTGGTTATATTGATAGACCTCGCGCATGAGCCAATACCCGGCAAAAGGCAGGGGGAGCATACCAAACACTCCAATGAAGTTTCCGACATAGCCCATCCAATCGTAATGCTCTTTTTCTTCTCTGGATTGCGCGAGAAGATATCGAACACCGGCATACGCGCCACAGATAAATCCACCCAATACCACATTGGCGATGAGACGATGTATGTTGACCGGCCACCACGTTGGATTTTGCATGGCCGCCCAAGCTCTTTCGATGGCCGTTCCATCCCCGAGCACCACGGGGCTGGCTTGGAACGTCGCCCAACTATTCGGCACAATCATGATGCCGAGGGCAAATAAATTCAGGAGGAACCCCAAAAAGATATGAAAGGCTTTCTTGTTTCCTTGCATGGCATCCCACCCATACCAATACATGTACAGAGTGGCGGTCTCAAGAAGGAACAAAATGCAATAGACAATGAACGTCGGGTAAAATACATCAGTCAGATAGGCCATCAATTTCGGGTAGAGACTGATCAAGAGAAAGAGAAGAATTCCTCCAAACAATGCCGTTGTGGCATACGCTGAAGTCAGGAGCTTGGTAAATTCCTTAGCCAGTTTGTCATATCGAGGCTCCTTGGATCTCCATCCAACAATTTCACAGATCCAGGCAAAGATCGGCACTCCGAGCACAAAACCCGCTAAGAGCAAATGCTGCTGAGCTACGACCCACACAAGGTTTCGACTCCCAATACCTGGAATGTCTCTATACTCCACAGACATGGCTTGCGTTGCGGCATCTTGAGCCCAGACGAACGCTGGGAGGAGGAGCAACACCCAAAAGACACTCCACCCAGAGAGGGATGATAGTTTCACCTTTGGCAACCAGGACTGAAGGTTTTCTAATGTGCCGCGGCTTTTCATGTGTGGTCCCTCATCGATGTGTCACCTATAAAGCTGATAAAATTCAAGTTCTTGATGGTCATTCTGCTGATCTTATTTGGGTGAAGGTTTCGACTCTTCCGTGGCCGCCGGGGTTTTTACGCCCTTAGGGTTTTCGGTTTTTGGATTCTCTTTTTCTAATTCATTTATTGTGGCTTCTGCATTAGCCAAAACTTGTTCCGCATGTTTGAAAATCCTTTTTGGGACAATTTTCTGTTCAACTTTTTTAACATTGATGAATTCGTATTCTTCATGAGGATGAGGAGTACTGACTGGGATTAATCCCCAAAACAGGAATACCAACACCACCCCAGCTCCGGTAAAAGCCGTCAAAAACAACGGTTGGTCTTTAGGAATTCGAAGGACATCCCATTGATACACGATATCCTGAAACGTGCCGTCCACTGGCGTTGAGGCACGAACCTGCCGTTGAGCCAAGGCACCTAGCCCCACCATCCATCCATACAGCATGGCAATCAGAACGAGGGTTGTCGGCGTAGCCCACATGATTAACTCTAAGGTAATCTTTTCCGCAATGGGAATCACCATAAAAGTTTCTTCTACAAAGTGAATCGTTGCATGAGTCGCGGATTTGGCCAGGGCCTTTGCTCCGCCAACAATCAACGATAAAAGGGGAAGATAGATGACCGAAAACACGGCCCATTGCGCCCATAAACGTAGCCCCATGCCCTTGGGTGGATCGACACTCAGTCTTTCCAGAAAAACCGTTCGTGCACATAAGCCCAGCGCCCAAATGTCGATGGGAATACCAATAATCAATACGGTTTCTAATAAATGTACTAATACTGCTACTAGTCCACCCTCTTCTTCTGCGTGAGGGGGATGGCCAGCCAATAAAAGAAGGGCAATCACCATTTTTATGGGGAAGCCTGTCCAAAAGGTTGGCCAAAAAACAAGCAGCCCTAGTTTGACGTTCGACATAACGGTTTAGTCCAAGAACTCTCTATTGAGAATTGCCGAAACCGTAAAAACCAGAATCATGAGCATAACAAGAATCCAGCCAATCAAAGACGCAGGCCGTTTAAAGATATTACGCTCTGGGCTTGTGTCAATAAATGGCAGTGCCGCCAATAATGCCATAAATGCCCCAGGGAGAACGATGGCTCCCATCAGTTGCCCCAACTCTCCCCCAAACATTTTGAGACGCAGCAGCTGGAATAGAAATAAAAAGTACCATTCCGGTTCTGGATGGTAGTCACCAGGATCAGGAGTCGCCTCCTCCAATAACACGACCGGTTCGAAAAACGCCAAACTGCAAATAATCAGGAATACTGTAGCCATCGCCACAATATCTTTCCAAATCTGCCTTGGGAAAAAATAATCCGTCTTGGCTTTGAGTTCCTCAGGGGTCCCCCTGAATGGCCCCGCAGGACCAGCCTTACGAAATAAAAATATGTGGAGACCAGCCAGCCCCATCAAAGCTGCTGGAAGTACCATCACGTGGATCACAAAAAATCGGCTGATCGTCATTTGGCCTGGCGTCGGGCCCCCCTTTAAAAACCGAGCCATGAAATCCCCAATGATAGGGGATTTGTCCATGATCTCGACACCCACCACCGTGGCCCAAAAGGCCCGTTGGTCCCAAGGGAGAAGATATCCAGTAAACCCAAACGCCATCACAATCCCAAAAAGGGCAAGCCCCACCAACCACACTAATTCACGCGGCTTCTTATAGGCTCCCCAGAGAAAGACCTGAGACATATGGGCAAAGACCATCACAACCATGGCCGATGATCCCCAGAAATGGTAGCTCAGCAGGAACCATCCGTAATCCACTTCATGAATGATGTATTGAGTACTGGCATAGGCATGGTCGGTACTGGGCACATAATAAAACATCAACAAAATGCCCGTGACGACTTGCAGGATAAAAATGAAAAGAAGAACCGA
>Ga0114931_10004869_pt1 | contig 16673 bp, 11 predicted proteins | sample 2SBtaG_FD_89579 | JGI IMG/M metagenome (GOLD analysis project Ga0114931, IMG submission 89579) | Deep subsurface microbial communities from Kolumbo volcano to uncover new lineages of life (NeLLi) - 2SBTROV14_V59a metaG | ecosystem: Environmental > Aquatic > Marine > Volcanic | place: Kolumbo...
AGCCTTGGTATGTCATATGGAAGTCCTGAACTCGTTGGGTCAACCGAGCCCGCATGACTCGGCCCGGGAGTATTCCATAGCCCCAATCAAATACTTTTTGATTCAATGATGCCACAAAACCAGCAACCCCAAAGAAAAGCATCGCTCCTGCAACCCATCCAAGAACCTCAAAACGAGCATCAAACAATCCAAGCCAATAGAGAATGGCAAGGCTTAAAAGGCCAAAAGTCAATGCGGAGAAAAATCCCACCATGCGTTCAATCACAATTGAGGCCACAACCTCCTTTGAATCCAAACCAACTCTTGCCGTACTTACTACACGGATTGCATCCGCGCCAACCGTAGACGGCAAAAACATGCCCCACACCATCGAAGCACAATAGATTTTCATCCCTTGGAGCAGGGGAAGATGTTGTCCCTTAGCTTTAAGGAGAAGCCCCCATTTATAGGTCATAATGACTCTATCCAGCGTACTGACAAGTAACGCTAGAATGACAAACGTTGTGTTTATTTTTCCAAAAAGGCTTAAGACCTCTCCAAGCCCCCCGAGATACCATATCACCAGCCCTAGTAAGACAAGGCTGATGACAATCCTGAAAAAACGATTCATTTTTTCCCAATTACCTCAAGTCGCTTTAAGAATAAGACTGGCACGGTAAGGCAAACAACAGATCCCTTAGGAAGGGAAAAAGATGTTTCACATCAAGATGGTCATAAAGAAAATTTGTTATTGATCCGCAACAATTTCCCTAAAGATTCCGATTACCTTTTTAGCGCTTTGTGTCCAACTAAATTCCCTGGCCCGCGTAAAACCTTTTTCAGATAGGTTTTGCCTTGTTTGTCTATCGGATAAAAGCGTTGTGATGCTTCTAGAAAGCTCTTCAACATCGCTTGGGTCTACGACGAGTGCTGCATCTCCTACAATTTCCGGGCAAGACCCACCGGTAGAGGTCACGACCGGACATCCACATGCCATGGCTTCCACCAGTGGAATTCCAAAGCTTTCAGAAAATGAGGGAAACACCAGTGCCTGTGCCAAGCTATACAAGTGGGGCATTTCCTCTTGTGGGATCCAACCTGGATAAACCAAACCAGGATCATCAGCCATTTCTCTCCCAAACACCGTTGAGATATAGCGGTGGCATTGACTTCCAGCCAACACAAGTTTCAAAGAATGATAGTCTTTTCTCACCGTCAGAAATGATTTGACGATGTTGTCAATATTTTTCCTCGGATAAAGCTTCTTCCCTTGATACGGCTTAGTCACGGCCAAAATAAAAGACTCAGGCAAATTGTATTTGATCCTAAATGTTTCCAGCTCCTCTTTATTCGTTTTTGGTTGAAATACTTCATCCGCAGCTAAATACATCGTGTCCATTTTGTTGTATGGAACCTTGACATACTGGTGCAGGTCATCCTTGAGATCATCGGATACAGCGAGAACTTTGGATGCTCTCTTGTAGTATAAGGGCATGAATAATTTGTTATATATAATCTCATATCGTGGATAAAACTGCGGGAACGTATAATATTCGGCACCCTGACATATCGTGACCGTTGGTCTTTGAGTCAGGAGAGGCACCGTGAATTTAGGATTAAAAATGAGATCAACATCTTGTTTTGCTGCATAATAGGGAATTGCCACTTGATCCCAAAGCAGTTTACCCGGGGCTCTTAAAAGAATTTCTTTTACATGCGGATACTTAGAATATCGTCCAAATTGATATGGGGTCTTATAAAAAACGACATATTCTGCTTCTCTATCGAGTTCAATAATTTTGTCAATGGTATTTCTGTTAGCGACACCAACTCCATCTTCATCATCTAACGTCCTCCCCATAATTGCAATTTTCATGAGACATTCCTCTAAGATTTCCCCCAATGACTCAATTCCAGTTATACCTAACTTTCATACGTGGTCATTACCAGTATTCGCAGTCCCTATCACATGGATGCTCGCGGGAATCCTCTAGATTGTTTCATAGGAAGAAGCTCTTCCTCATTTCCTGCCACAAGGCCGCTCCACTGATCTGCCCATCTGTTACGTCTCAGATCAACATGGGGTCCTCTTATCTCGTTGATTGCCCACAAGACCAACCTGTTCAGCGGTTGAAGACACAGCGTGTCTTGAATTTCCCAACCCTTCCCCTTCAATAAACAATCGGTGCCATACGGCAAAATTGAGCATCCCCCAGAGCTCATGGTTGCGGTTATGGGTTCGTGCAAAATGCTCAGAGATCACCCGGTCAACCTGTTTGCGGTTGAAGTAAGTCTGTATGGCATCTGACCCTTGCAGAGTATCCAGCGTGTACTCTTTTAGTTCGTCACGAAGCCAATTTTTGATTGGCAGGCTATACCCCTGTTTGCCTCTCCCACGAATCGAATCAGGTAATATGCCCTTCATAGCGGACCGAAAGACAGCCTTGGTTTGAAACCCCTTCAGCTTCAAATCTCCTGGAATCCCAGCACAAAACTCGACAAATTGATGATCCAAAAATGGGACACGGACTTCCAATGCATGTGCCATGCTCATTTTATCCACTTTCATGAGTACACTGTCCGACATCATAAATTTGAGATCAATATATATTTCCCGATCAAGTCGATTTTGAGAATTACACTGTGAAGTATGGTGGCGAATCGGAGCAAAGGGATCGACCTCCCCCTTGTCCACCATACCACTTTTCAACAACCCGCCACTTCCTTGTTCAGTTCCAAAATATTGCCAGCGCATATGCCCACCTTCATCAGGAAGCATGCCACCTTGAATAAAGCGTTTCAGAATATTAACGAACCCTTTTTTTTGTGATTGGTCGGGAAGTCCAGCCACTAGGGGCCCAATGAGTCCTTGCCGAAGCCATTTGGGAAAAAGCGCATAGTATCCGTGCGCTTTGCTCGCCTTAAATCGGTCATACCCCACAAGAACTTCATCTCCGCCCTCCCCGCTCAGGCAAACGGTTACATGTTCCCTTGCTTTCTGACAGATGAGATAAAAAGAAATAGTGGACAGGTCAGTCATGGGTTCATCCAAATGCCAGGCCGTTCGCTCAATCAAGGATGGCGAAATGGGATCAATAATTATTTCATGATGAACCGTATTTAACTCCTTGGCCATTATTCGTGCATAGCCCAATTCGCTAAATGACGGATCTTCGTAGCCAAGAGAAAAGGTTTGAATAGGCTCAACCCCACACCTCTTCATCAAGGCCACAACAGCACTAGAATCCAATCCTCCGGAAAGAAACACCCCAAGTGGGACATCACTCATTAATCGTTTGCGGACTGCTTCCGTCAGAATGTCACAAATGCCTTCTTCGTAGTATGTTGCAGGATGTCTTTGCTCTTGAAAACGAAGGTCCCAATAACGAGTAATTTCATATCCTTTTTCTTCTTGAAACCGAAGATAATGCCCTGCTGGAAGCTTTTTGATTCCTCGATATAACGTCTCAGGAGCTGGCACAAATTCGTATCCTAAATATTGGCACAAGGACTCAATGTTCAGCTCCCTTTCAACTTCCTTGGCCTGAAGAATGGCCTTTATCTCAGAAGCAAACACAAACTTCTTCCCATTGGCATAATAATAGAGGGGTTTAATCCCTAGACGATCTCTGGCCAGAATCAATTCCTTGCGCTGCTGATCCCAAATCGCGAAGGCAAACATGCCGTTAAAGTGAGTGACACATTCCGCCCCATATTCTTCATAGGCATGAACAATCACTTCGGTATCACACTGACTTTGAAATTTGTGTCCTTTACCTTCCAGGACACTTCGCAGCTCACGAAAATTGTAAATTTCTCCGTTATAGGTCACCCAGACGGTTCCGTCTTCGTTGCCCATTGGTTGTCGCCCATGGCTCGTCAGATCAATGATACTCAAACGTTGATGGGCCAGTGAAACCTCCTGGTCAACATAAAAACCATATTGATCGGGGCCACGGTGAGCCATAACCTTACCCATGGCTCTTACTAAGTCTTCATCTCTCCACGAAAATCCTGCAATCCCACACATAATCGGTACGACCTATTCTGAATTTGTAAGGTTAGATCAGTTTTTGTAGTTTATACCACTCACCGGTACGAGCCAGTCCTTCGCGTAAGCCCACCTTTGGTTGATACGCTAATTCCCTTCTTGCTTTTTCAATACTGAAGGCCCGATTCTGACGAAACCAGTCCACACGTCGCCGGAATAGAGGCGGATCAATTGATAGAGGTTTGTAAAGGAGTTCACAGCCAAACGCGACCGTCCAAAGTGGCCAAAAGGGGATATGTCTGATTTTCAGGGAAATCCCCAAGGCCTCAGCAATACTTGTAACCAGTTGGTTGAGCGTACAAAAGTGTTCGTCCGCAATAAGATAGACTTCTCCATTTCCCTTATCTGAATCGGCAGCGAGTTCAAAGGCATCCACAAGATTTTCAACATAGACAGGATGGTAGTTTGAATTCCCATTCCCAAACATGTAAAACGTCCCACGGCTTACCATTCGATACAGCATTAAAAACCGCTCAGGATCTCCAGGTCCGTAAATAGCGGTCGGTCGCAGTGTGACAATCTTCAACCCTTTATCGAGATATTCGGGAACGACTTTCTCTCCCTCGTATTTGGAATATTGATAATAATCAGCAGGGGTGATTGGCGAATTTTCAGTGGCTGGTCCATTTTTTACATCACCATGCACGCCGCAGGTACTGCAATTCACGACCTTTTCAACCCCGTGTTTTAAGGCCGCGTCGAAAACATACCGGGTTCCTTCAACATTGACATCCCAATAGACCTTCTTCGGGAGATTGACTTTTCGGAACATTGCGGCGACATGATGGACGACCTGACACCCCTTCGTTACTTTCATCACCAAATCCCGATCAGCCACACTGCCCAGAAAGATCTCCGCCCCCATCTTTTGTAGCTCATCGTAAAATATACCCCGCTGATTATCCAACACAACGACTTGATGACCTTTTTCAAGCAAACGACGTGTCAAATGACTTCCCGTGAAGCCCGTTCCCCCTGTAACAAGAATTTTCATATGCATTTCTCCGTCATGCCCTGCTTCTGTGAAATAGATGGCTTATCCAAGATTTTTTCATACGTCTCAATCATACGATCCGCCATTACATCCCATGAATATTCTTCGACGGCTCGTTTCCTCAGCATCCTACCACCATAACCAACGGCATCAACATTTTCCAGATTGTGGATCATGGCCCTCGCTAATTCTTTAGAATTTCCAACTTCCACGTATACGCCATATTCACCAAGAATTTCTCTATTGACCATCGTGTTAGATGCGATAACCGGTAGACCCATGGCCATATAATTTAGTAATTTGCCATTGGCTTCTGTCGAGTGAAATTTGGGAGAGACAGCCAAATCACAGATCGCTAGATAGTTGGAAGCTTTTTCGTATGGCAACCTTCCCGTGAATGTGAGGTGACTATGAATCCCCAACGTTTTTGCGAGCTGTTCATAGTATTCCACATTGGGATACCCCATGATCAAAAACTGCGTTTGTGGACACGACATCACAACATCCACCACGGCGTGGAGCAGGACTGCTACCCCCTGATACTCTGTCAATACACCAAGGTATCCCACGACTTTACATTTGTCGGGTATTTGCAAAGTCTCCTTGAGACGTTGCTTTTCCTCACGAGGAATGTCAGGAGAAAACTTGTTAATATCGACGCAATCCGGAATATGTATAGCTGGCTTTCCACTTGACGACTCATCACTTACCAGACCCGGCAATCTTTTAGTTGAACTGATCATAAATCCATCTGGAAACTTCATCATCAATGATTCAAACCTCAGAATCGTGTGATAAACCCAACCTCCCTCTTTCATAAAATGATGCTGGACAAGCTCACCAGTAAGACTTCCTTGAAGATCGACAACATAAGGAATTCTTAAAATCGCACTCGCCAATTTCCCAATAACAATTCCCTCATGAAGATGCGCATGAATGATATCTGGCTTGAATGTGAAACCAGCTTGAACAACCGTCGCCAGAAGGAGTGGATCCACATACAGCTTATGTAGAGAAGGTCCGGCTGACAACTTCGAATACCAAGGAATATGGAGAGATCTCTTAATCTGTATCCCATGAATATCTCGCCCGTGGTGATAGGTGCATAGGAGAACATTGTGCCCACGTGATTGGATTTCTCTGGCTTCTTCAAGAATTCGTACGTGACAGCCTCGGTCAGCAAAAAAAGGCGTCGGAGCCACAATCAGGACACGTAGGTTTCGCTTCTCAATCCCCACTGAGATACCCTCCTCCTGGAATAGACGGCTTTGACTTCCTCGATTTCCTCCTCCATTCGATGGACGGACCAACCTAACTCACCAGCCATGATCTCGGCACAGACCATGAGGCACTCATCTCCTGGATATCCTGCTGTTCCCAAGTCCGTCCTGCGGAAAATCACATCTCCAAGCTTTTGCGCCATTTCCTCACGTACGGCGTGAATGACTTCAGCTTTTATAACCGGGGCTTGTTGACAAATGCGTTCAAACCAACTCGGTGTTTCCTGACCGTAGCGGAGAAGATCCTTAAAACGTGAGCCGTAGGTTTGCACAAGATGTTGTAACACCGTTGAATCCACTTCTTGCCCTACTTCAGCTTTCGCCCGACGAACAAAATTATCTATTCCCTCTATGTCCCCACCGACAACAGGCAATTTGTCTGTTTGGCTTCTGAGAAGGGCAACGCCTAGTTTTTTTTGTGCTAAACTCACAACTTTTTCAGCCACATCCCGAGCAGTGGTAAACTTAACTCCTATCACTGAAATAAGTCCGTCTATCCTATCTTTTTTTGAGTGATCATGGATCTGGTAATGTTTCTCGACCTGAACTTCACCGTTTTTCTCACTGAGACCGGAACGCGGAAGCAGCCCTCTATTAACAAAATAGACATCTTCCCGAACAAGATTGGCTCCTGGCAATGCTCTATTAATTTCTACAAGAAGTTCTTCAATGTCCCTATCAGTCACCTCACAATCATTAATAGGGCCATCATAGGGACCCTGAAAAGTCCCAATTAATGACCGGTTTCGCCATGGAGTAATAAAAAAATACCGGTGACCTTTTTTTATGATTGCATCTTCATCTTTATACTGAAATTTCCCTGACACTCCCACTGCAACTGATTTAGACAAGGATCGAGTGACAAGGACCACCGCTTTGAGCATTAAACTTCCATGAGAAGGACGGCCAGGCATACTTTCAGACAACATCTCACCTACCCATGGACCAGAACAGTTGATCACTAATCTAGAACGCACACCAACCACTTTTTTGGCAAGCACGTCCTGGACCTTCATGTCTGTGATATCTCCTGATCCTCGGAAAATTTTTTTTACTTGGGCATAATTTAATAAACGTGCACCAGACTCTGAAGCAGAAAAAAGAATTGACAAAATAAGCCGCTCGGGATTGTAAACCTGCGCATCATAGAATAATGCCCCCCCCGTCAGTCCTTGGGCATCAAGACCAGGACATAATTTTAGACATTCCAATTTTGTAATCACCCGGCCATTAGGAAGAATCCTTTCTGAGGACAACCATCGGTTTCGGTCAAACCCAATAAGATCATTGAGTTTCAACGCAAACCACATTAACACTTTCCCCTGAGACCAGGATCGATACGTTGGAATTAGAAAAGGCATGGGATACACAAGATGCGGGGCAATCCGCATTAAAGTACTTCTTTCTTGAATCGATTCACGCATCCTTTTCAAATCACCATGCTGTAGATACCGAAGCCCACCATGGATGATTTTGTGGCTATTGGCAGACGTTGCGCTTCCAAAATCTCCCTTATCAAGAAGGATCACCTTTAACCCGCGAAGGGAAGCATCCCGAGCTACACTAGCACCATAAATTCCTCCTCCAATAATTGCCATGTCATAGACCGTCCTAGTCATTTCACCAATAGTTTCAGATCTGGACATTGCTTTTTTCAATTTTTTTCAACCATTCCATCAGGGAATTCCCCCTGCGGCCAGAAAACCAGGTTTACACTTTTTACCATGTACACAGACAGACTGGCTGCTACCCTATGCATTACTAAACACCAGGAAATTATGTAGATATTTTTGGCTATACATGAGTAGCCCTTATTAACCCATTCGGCCAAATGAAGATCACTCATGAGGGAAAGGGAGTCGTTCCCCACATAGCGCCATGTTCAAGAGCCATCAATCCTTTTTTGCTGAACATGTTTAGAAAGTTCCCCATTTCAGGAAAACTCTTCTATGTGACATATTCTCCCCAGCTTTTAATTTGAAGGTCCAGAACCGTTTTTCGAGACAATGCCTCAATAAACCGTTCAGCCAATTGTAGATTCGTGATAAGAGGAATGGCCAAATCCACGGCCTTGCGCCTCACCCGATAATCGTTGGTAAGTTCTTGTCTCTGAACATTCTTCGGAATATTAATCACCAAATTAATAGGCTCTGTAGATAGAAAATCAAGGACGTTAGGTTTTTGCCCATCAGAAGGCCAATACACCATTGTAGAATCAATGTTGTTTTCCTGAAGAAATTCACTTGTACCCGGAGTGGCCGTAAGACGAACGCCCATCCGCATGAGCATTCTGGCGCATTCTAAAAAGTCTGCTTTGGCTTCAATGGGACCAGTGGAGAGGAGAACATGTTGGAGGGACATAGTGTATCCAACACTCAGTAAAGCTTTAAGAAAGGCCTCTTCAAAATCGTCGCCCAAACAAGCGACCTCCCCAGTTGAGGCCATTTCAACTCCAGTCGCCGGATCAGCTCCCTCTAAGCGGGTAAATGAAAACTGTGGAGCCTTGACTCCAACATACTCCATCCCACTGATCAAATCAGTGGGGACGGCCACAGATTTATTCATCATGACTTGGGTAGCCACTTGAACCAGGTTGGTCTTCGCAATTTTTGATACAAAGGGCACACTCCGAGATGCACGAAGATTGCATTCAATAACCTGCACGTCATTATCCTTCGCAATAAATTGAATATTGCAGGGACCATGAATGTTCAATGCCTCAGCAATTTGGCTACTCACTTTTTTAATCCGGCGCATCGTTTCGAAATACGTGCGCTGTGGAGGAAATACCAGCGTGGCATCCCCGGAATGAACCCCTGCATTTTCCACATGTTCGGAAATCGCGGCAAGAATTAATTTCCCTTCACAGGCGACTCCATCCATTTCCAATTCTTTGGCATTCTCAATGAATTTGCTAATGACAACTGGGGAGTCTTTTGATATGTGAACTGCCCGTTCAACAAACTTGAGAAGCTCAGCATCATTTGAAGCCACACCCATTGTCGCCCCACTAAGCACATAAGACGGACGAACTAAGACAGGATATCCAACCTGGTTGGCAAAGGTACGTGCCTCCTCTAGGCCGGTTAATTCTCGCCATGGGGGTTGTTTGATTCCTAGGGTATCCAGAAGCGTGGAGAATTTATGCCGATCCTCCGCCTGATCAATCGCTCGGGAAGACGTGCCAAGAATAGGCACACCTGCTTCATCAAGTCGGAGCACCAAATTATTCGGGGTCTGCCCACCCATCGAAACAACCACCCCTAGAGGCTGCTCTTTTTCGCAGATTTCAAGGATGGTCTCTACACTCAGTTCCTCGAAATACAAGACGTCGCATTCGTTGTAATCCGTACTCACGGTCTCAGGATTACAGTTCAGCATGATCGTTCGATAATGAAGCGTCCGAAGCATTTGGACCGTACTAACACAACACCAATCGAATTCGACCGAACTCCCTATTCGGTATGCACCGGATCCCAACACCAGAACCGACTGGCAAGGATCTTTAGATACATCATCCTCATCTCCATGATAGGTCAAATACAGATAATTGGAGCGAGCAGGGTATTCAGCGGCTAGCGTATCAATTTGTTTGACGCAAGGGAAAATTCCGAAATGTTTACGGCATTGGCGAACCTGAGCTTCGTCTGACCGGATTAACCGAGCGATAGCATGATCACTAAAACCCGCCCGCTTGGCCTCTACAAGTGCCATCTTTGACTCCAAAGGATTGGAAGTCTGCTGCAAGTCTTGCGCGACCCCAACAATATGTCGGATTTTATAGAGGAACCAGGGATCTACATGCGATAGTTCATATATTCGTTCAATAGATATACCTCGGCGAATTCCCTCGGCAATCGCAAAAATCCGCTCGGGAGTTGGCTCTTGGAGTTCTTGCTCAATTTCTGAATCCGCCAAATGAATTCGTGGTTCAATAACTCCTTGGACCCCGATCTCCAACATTCGCAAGGCTTTTTGCAATGTCTCCTCAAAGGTCCTGCCAATGGCCATGACCTCTCCAACAGATTTCATGGCTGACCCAATTTTTTTGGAAACCAGATGGAACTTTTTGAGATCCCACCTCGGCATCTTGACAACAATATAGTCAAGTGCCGGTTCAAAGCAGGCTTTCGTGACTCCGTTCATAGGATTCGGCAACTCAGCCAAATGGTGACCTAAGCCTAACTTGGCAGCAATATACGCCAAGGGATACCCCGTGGCTTTGGAGGCTAGCGCTGAACTTCGTGAAAGCCGTGCGTTCATTTCGATCACCCGGTATTGGTTTGCCCGGCTATCCAAGGCAAATTGAACATTACATTCCCCAATAATGCCAATATGCCGAGCGATCCGGATGGCGACATCACGGAGAGAATGATACTCCTCATTACTCAACGTTTGGCTCGGAGCCACTACAATACTTTCTCCAGTGTGGATACCCATTGAGTCGAAATTTTCCATATTACAGACGGCAACACAATTATCAAACCGATCCCGCACAATTTCATATTCGACTTCTTTCCAACCCGTAAGACATTCCTCAATTAAGACCTGGTTTGTATAGTGGAACGCCGTTTTCACTCGCCTGTCCAGTTCTTCTGCGCTTTTACAAATCCCAGACCCCAGCCCTCCTAAGGCAAAGGCAATACGTAACATAAGAGGATAGCCAAGTGACTCTGCTACCTGATGGGCTTCCTCAATCGAGGAGACGGCCACACTCTTTGGCACCATGACCCCAATTTCAGCGAGTTTTTCTATGAAAATCCCTCGATCTTCTGTTTCACGAATGGCCCGAATAGGAGTCCCAAGGACCTCTACGTCAAACTTCTTGAGGATTCCCTGATCCTCAAGGGCCATCCCGCAATTCAATGCCGTCTGTCCCCCAAATCCCAACACAATGCCATCTGGTTTTTCCTTTTGAATGACTTGCTCAACGAATGATGGGGTGACCGGCAAGAAATACACGTGATCAGCTAACTGTTCAGAAGTCTGGATTGTAGCAATATTCGGATTGACCAGGATGGTTATCACCCCTTCATCTTTTAAGGCCTTAATTGCCTGGCTACCCGAATAATCAAATTCTCCTGCCTCCCCGATTTTCAAGGCACCACTTCCAAGAACCAACACTTTTTTAATATTTTTTGACATGGTAAAAAAAAATGAAAAAGCAAGGGCACAAAATGACCGTTGAATTTTTACTCCTATGAATTCACTCCTTACTCTTTACTTCAAAAAGGTTAAAAAGTGTTCAAACAGCCCAACGGTATCATTCGGACCCGGTGCTGCTTCAGGATGAAATTGCACACTCATAAACGGCTTGGATTCGTGACGAATTCCTTCATTTGTTCCATCATTGGCGTTTCGAAACCAAGGAATCCACCCTTCAGGTAGAGTATCCTCTTGAACAGCATACCCATGATTCTGTGAAGTTATCACACACTGTTTGCTTTCGGTTTTGAGGCAAGGTTGATTTTGACTATGGTGCCCAAACTTCAGTTTATACGTCTGAGCCCCTGCTGCAAGAGCCAAAAGTTGGTTGCCTAAACAAATCCCCAAAATCGGTTTACCTCGCTCCATGACCTCTTGAATGAGAGTCACAGTTTCTTGACACATTTGTGGATTTCCAGGCCCATTGGAAATAACCACCGCATCAAAGGCTTCATTCAAAAAATTATAATTCCAGGGCACCCTGAAAACCCTCACACCTCGAGCCAACAAACCCCTGAGAATGCCGGACTTACACCCGCAATCAATGAGGACAATCGTAGGCCCATTTTGGCCATACCACACTGGTTCTCGAATACTGACTTTTGCCACCAGATTTTCAGCATTCGGATCATAAAAGGAAACATTCGTATTCTCCAGCAACACTTTTCCTAACATACTTCCCTGTTCGCGCAAACGCTTCGTAAGTTTTCGAATATCTATACCCCGAATTCCCGGCACCTGTTCTGACTTAAGCCACGCATCCAAACTTTGAAAAGCTCCCCAATGATGATAGTGGAATGAATAATCTGCTACCACCAATGCATGAATATGTATACGGTGTGATTCAAATTCCTGTTCCACTCCCTTGCTCTGTGATCGTCCTGGTACGCCATAATTCCCAATTAATGGGTACGTCAGAGCAAGAATTTGTCCTGCATAGGAAGGATCAGTGAGTGATTCGGGATAGCCCACCATACCGGTATTAAAGACCACTTCACCGGAAACGGCTTTCAGATAGCCGAAGGCAAACCCCTCAAACTCGGAGCCATCTTCCAATACAAGACGGGCAGGAATTTCATTCATAGGCATGGGACGAGAGGAACAGTCTTATTTCAAAAGGGGCTTCAGGCAATTTGTGAATAAATATAAACTGAAAGATGAGCCTCACCACATCAATTAGACGAGTGATCAGGATAAGACTCCTAATACCCCATACATTCAGGATGATCCAACAAAACCCGCATGAATACTGAACCTGCTGTCCTGATTTCGGGTGCTTTGGACGGCAGTATGGAATGACAATCCTAGTTCTTATCTACCGAATCAAAGTCCAGGGATCGGCAACGGCCGTCAAATTCATGAACACCTGATTCACAACCACATCCGTCGCAACCGTCCCTTTTGAACGTTGGTCGATTCGAGAGTAACTCACATTCCCAAAGAGCCATGGGGTGAAAGAATAACCCAGCCCCGTCTGAACGCGGTACGTAGTTGTATCAAAAGCATTCCCGCCGATAGAATCATTTTTCGCCCACCCGACAGAGACAAACGTATTTATTCTAGGGGTAAGCAAATAGGTGCCTTCTCCAGTTGCCGTCCGAGTGCGGGTAGCTTGGGCGGCTAAGCCACCTCCATTCCCCATGGTTTGGTTGCCGGACAGACTTAATGTCCCACGTTGAAAGCTTTTGGTAATTGTCGCAGATCCCCTGAACCTTCCCACAAATTTACTGCCAATTTCTCGTTCCTGTGTGGTTCCTCCAGGCCCGAGGACCTGCTCAGTGGCTCCCTTTTGCTTTACAAAAGATACTCCCCCGGTAATGCTGGCTGATAACGACTGGGTAAAGGCATGGTTGATGCCCAGCTGTCCAGTATGGGTACCATTTTGATCACCAGAGGTGGTTTGTGTCGATTTCCCAAGAAATTTGGTTTGGCGATAGGAGTACGATGGTGTGAAGGTGGTTTGCTCTGTCACCTGATACGGAAGAGAAAACGTTACGTTGTGGCTTAAAGAATCTTGAAAGCCGCTAGAAAAGAAATGCCGGTATTGATTATTGTAGGCTAGGGTGGAATTCAGCCGAGATGTCCAAGCGTAGCCAAGCGTCAATCCGGCCCGGTTAAAAAATGCACTTGCTCGGCTTGTAAACACTCCTTGGGTACCGCCGGTTCCACCAAAACTCCCTGCCCCTCCAACGCCACCACCAAATCCCCCTGATCCCCCTGCCCCTCCAACGCCACCACCAAATCCCCCCGACCCGGCACCGCTAACGCTTAAAGCAGAGTTCCCTCTGGCCAACGTCGACGCATTTTGTGCCTCGGACAGGGAAAACGCATCTAACTGCGGGGTGAAATTCATATCCTCATCAATGGTCACCGTTAAGTTTTTATATCGTTTGGTGAGAAACGGCAGATCTAAAATAATATTGGCATTTTGGTTATAGCGATTTTGATCAGGATTATTGACAAAAAAGGACACTCTACCGGTATACGTCACCCCGATCACAAGATCAGGATTCTGAAACAGGAGGGTGAAATCTGGTCCGACGAGTGTCCCAAAGTCATCTTCCTTATTTTTATCACCAAAAAATAAATTATCCGTATACGTTTCCGTGACGTTAAAGGAAGATTTCAGCGTCACGGCAGCCCATGCCTGGCTAGGAGATAGCAACACGACCAATGTCCAAACACTCAGACCAATCTTCCACATACACCGCCCATGACTCATAAGCACCCCTTTGGTTAACCGCAATTACGCGGTTTTCTATGGCGACTTACATTAATCCCCTTGAGCGCCAGGAATATTTACCAATCCTCGACAGATCGAATGCTTTTGTCTGCATTTTTCAAATACCTGATCATCCAAAGATCTTGGCACATTTCATCCAAACGACCCGCTCATATTTGGTGCACTTCGTTTAAGAATACTGGGATTGTTCTTTCAACATCGACACCAGGCGCCTCGGTATCATAAACATTCCAAGGGAAATAGAAAAATCGATAGAAGAAAAAATCACCAAAACCATGATGTACGAACCATTCCTGGACTCCTCATCGCTCTTATGGTGCGCAACGCGCACGAAAGACAGAAGATAACCTTGAAGTTACTGAGGAGGCATGGAGCCTGACGGCAAGTACTTTTGGTGGTCAATAGCACTGTTTTTTTATTTGGGTGTTGCCTGTTCATGTGGCAGTAACGCCTGGATCGGCCCAAAGGAAAAGTCTTGCATGAGTTGGGTAAGGCGACCGTGAACTTTTTCCAGATTGAGGTAATGCCGGAACCGGGAAAGGAGCGACCCACGCATACGAGGCTGATCCGGGTCCAGCTCCCATGGATGCAGGTACATGATCAGTGGCTGTCCTTGTGCTTCAACCCGTCGCAAGAGCTTTTTCATGAAAGAATAGGGGAATAATCGGAAATACCCACCCCCTGCTACGGGTATTTTCAATCCTGCCAAATCGCAGACGGATGGCGGCACTTCGATAATGGGGCCGGAATCAGTCTCCAAGGTATGAATGGCTGGATTGGCACCAGACATTCCATAGCTATCATGCACAGTCGGGAAAATACTTGAATCGTAGCGATACCCTTCTTCGACCAAGACGGGCAAAGCCCATTCAGTTCCTTTGATGATAGAAAATGTCGGCGCTCGATAACCCAACACGGCCTTCCCCCCGATATCTTCTAAGACTTTTTTGGCTCGACGGACATCTTCTCGAAATATCTGCGGGGTTTGTGCCGTGATGAGCTCATGGGCATAGCCATGAGACGCCAATTCATGGCCTGTATCCACAATGCGCTTCACTAATGCTTTGTGGCGTTCGGCAACCCAGCCTAAGACAAACATTGTCGCCTTCACCCCTCGTTTATCCAGGATATCAAGAATCACGTCCGTATTACGTTCCACTCGACTTTCCTGAGTATTCCAATGACGGCGGCGAGCCGCGCAATCAAACGCCGCCACTTGAAAATGTTCTTCTATATCAAAGCTAATAGCGTGCATCATAAGAGGTAGACACTCCTTCATTCTTTGGTATGCAGGTATTTAGGCTGAAGGCTGAAGGAGGAGCACACATACTAACAGAATGTTGGATAATCAACCCTAAAAACCTACAGACTATCCACCTGCGTGACCTTATCTAGCCCCACTACCTTGCAATACCACGAGAACGGTACGAAGCAAGACCTTGAGATCTAACCACCACGACAAATTTTTCACATAATAGAGATCATACTGAAGTTTGATATGCGAATCCTCCAACGATGAGGCATATTGGAAACGGACTTGTGCCCATCCTGTAATTCCCGGTCGAACGGTATGTCGCAAATCATAATAGGGAATTTCCTCTCTGAGATCTTGAACAAAATGCGGACGTTCCGGCCTTGGCCCGACCAAGCTCATTTCACCTTTTAACATTGATGAATTGGGGCAATTCATCCAGACGGAGCTTGCGCAACCAATGCCCGAATTTGGTGACACGAGCATCGCCCAGCGATGCCCATTTCACACCATCCACTTCGGCATCCTGTCGCATGGAGCGAAACTTTAACAACACATACGGATACCCGTGCCAACCCACTCGTGTTTGTCGATAAAGCACGGGGCCTGGAGAATCCCATTTAATACAAAGAGCAATGACACTCATTAAGGGCACTAAAAAGACCAGACCAATAAGCGCCCCGAGCATATCTCCTATCCGTTTGAGAGCCATCACAACCGGCTTCCGCTTGAAGCCAGGCGAAAAGATCAAAAAGCTGGGCTTCAGTTCATCAATAGACAAGCGACCGCATTCTTCCTCGTACATCCGATGCCCATCCACCACTTCAATGCCCATGGACTTAACATCCAATAACGAATCCAAAGGCATAGCTCCTCGACGATCTTCAACACACACCGCAATAGTTTCCACGTGATACTGTTCCGAAAGTTCAAATAATTGATCGATTGTGCCAATGACCGAGGGAGACATCGCACCGGCTCCAACTCGCGAGTGATCTCCAGAAAGAAAGCCCACCACATCGTATCGATGAGACCGGTCATGAACCAACACTCTGGCCAGATCATGGGCTAAATTGCCATCACCGACAATCATCACACGTTTTTTCAATCTCAACCATTGAAAGGGATAGCATCTCAAGCCATGTACGTTTGACATGATGGAGGCAGAG
>Ga0114931_10004870_pt1 | contig 16671 bp, 13 predicted proteins | sample 2SBtaG_FD_89579 | JGI IMG/M metagenome (GOLD analysis project Ga0114931, IMG submission 89579) | Deep subsurface microbial communities from Kolumbo volcano to uncover new lineages of life (NeLLi) - 2SBTROV14_V59a metaG | ecosystem: Environmental > Aquatic > Marine > Volcanic | place: Kolumbo...
CACCGATAATCGCCCATTGGTTAATAACCGGCATGCGCGCGGCCAGCGATCCCGGCGGCGGCGTGCGATAAAACGTCAATCTGTCCACCGTCTCTTCAAGCTGGCTGACCCGGCCTTGTTTGGCGCTGGTTATATGAAACGTTTCCCAGCCCATGGCTCGTTGCTGCTGCAAAATCGCTTTGGTGCGAAAACTGTAGCCGCTATGCAGCGGAATCGAATGGTCAAGAATATGTAGTATGCGCATGAGTCAGGCTGCTGTCCCTTGTCGGCGGCAAAAAGCTTCAAACATTAACAGCGACCAGATCGTGGCGCTGTAATCGCGCATGCCGCTTTGATGTTGATCGACAATATGTTCTAGAAAAACGTGGTTAAAATACCCGGTTTCCTTCAACGTCTCACCCAGTAGTGCATCGCGCACTTTTTGTTTCAGCGGACCGCGAAACCAACCGATTAACGGCACCGCAAAGCCCATTTTCGGCCGGTATAAAATGTTGTCGTCAACATAAGGCCGTAAGGCGTCTTTTAGCACGTATTTACCATCGCCCGCGCGCAGTTTCTGACTGGGATCCAGGCGCGCAACCCACTGCACAAACTCGTGATCCAACAGCGGTACGCGAACTTCCAGGGCATGGGCCATGCTGGCGCGATCAACCTTGGTAAGAATATCCCCGGGTAAATACGTTTTCATATCCAAGTATTGGGCCATAGACAGGGGGTGGTCAACCGGTGCGTTTTGCGCATAACGCCGAAATACTTCGACGGCGTGATATCCCTGTAGCTGCTTTTTAAAACCGTGGCTATAGAGTTGCTTACGCAATGTTTCCGGCAGCACGGATACCGTATGGCAGTAAGCAGCCACCGAATCCCTCGCCATGGCCTGAAAGGTGGTTTTTGCCCGCAACACACGGGGCGCCCAGTCCAGCTTGGGGTAATAACGCCCCAAAAACCCGAACAATGGCCGGCGCAGCGCCAGTGGTAAGCGGGCACGAATGCGTTCCTCGAACATGTGCCAGCGATAACGACGGTAGCCGGCAAAATTTTCGTCACCGCCGTCGCCGGACAGGGCCACGGTAACTTTGCGGCGTGCCAACTGGCAGACGCGATAGGTCGGCATGGCGGAGCTATCGGCGTATGGTTCATCATACAAGCCGGCCAACTGGTCCACCAACGCAAAATCATGGGGATCCACCGCTTCCACATCGTGGCGGGTCCGGTAGCGCTCGGCTATCTGCCTGGCGTATTGGGCCTCGTTAAAACGTGGATCGCCGAACGAAATGGAGCACGTGTTGACAGGCTCGCTGGACATCTCGGACATGAGCGCAACCACGGCGCTGTAGTCCACGCCACCGGACAAAAAAGCGCCTAACGGTACTTCCGACACCAGCCGAATCTTGATCGCCTCTCGCAGACGCTCGATCAATTCTCCGGACAGGTCGTCGCTGCGTTCGCTGGCACTAAACTCCACCTCCCAGTACCTTTTGCTCGATGCCGGCGATTTACCGTGCTGCTGCAGCAGGCTGTGGCCCGGCAACATTTTATAAACATTTTCATAGATGGTTTTTGGCTCCGGGACATAGCCGAACGCCAAGTACTCTTCCACCGCGGTGGGATCGATTTGACGGCTTACCCCCGGATAAACCAGCAGGGATTTCAATTCCGAGGCAAATATAAAAAAGCCGTTTACCACGGTATAATAAAGCGGTTTGATACCCAGCCGGTCACGCGCGAAAAAAGCACGGTTTTGATTACGGTCCCAAACAGCGAAAGCAAACATGCCCCGAAACCGTTCCACGCAGGCTTCTCCCCACTGTTCCCATGCATGCACAATCACTTCGGTGTCGCTGTGGGTTCGAAAAGTATGCCCTAACTGTCGTAATATCACGGTAAGCTCGGCAAAATTGTAAATCTCACCGTTGAAAACCACCACCACGCTGCGATCTTCATTAAATAACGGTTGTTGTCCGGTGGAAAGGTCAATGATGGACAGTCGCCGATGAACCAAGCCTACTCCAGGCTCCTTATGCACCCCGCCCTCATCGGGGCCGCGGTGCACTTGGGCCTGATTCATACGATCGAGCAAACCACGATCGATCGATCGTTTTTCTCTCATGTCTATGACACCGGCTATCCCGCACATAGTCCCCTCGGCCGTCCATTGAGTTAAAATGGCTATCGACGACGACCCCAAAATCTACACCCGTCGAATCCGCCGGCAGCACTGACCGCGCCATAAGCCTGAAAAGGCATTAAAAACAATCAGTTGCTCATCCATCCATGCATTATTCATGCTGGACGGGCCATAATAACAAACACCCGGGAGCCTACCAAATGCTTTGTGGTTTAATCACCACAAGGCAAACAATAGCGATCAGCAACAAAGCAGGGATTTCGTTAAACCAACGGTAGAACACATGGCTGTAACGATTGGTTCCGGCACGAAAAACCCGAACCAGGTGGTAGCAATAAACGTGATAAACGAACAACAAAAATACCAAGCTGAATTTAATATGCAGCCATATTTGTGTAGCGTACAGGGTCCAACCGCGTATAAACAACATCGCCAACCCAAAAATTAACGTCAATACCGCCCCGATCGTCATGATCGCAAACAGCTTGCGTTCCATAATTTTAAAGCGTTGATCGCCAATTTCATCTTTACAATCAGCGTGATAGACAAATAAACGGGGCAAGTAAAACAGTCCCGCGAACCAGGTCACCATAAACACGACATGAAAAGCCTTTAACCATAGAAACAACATAGCCAACTCCGAAAGCAATTTTTCGTCCATTATCCCCAATATCTTATTGAGAAATGTGAATAACTTATATATTGTGATACCCAGGCTGAGTCAAGCTGAAGGTCTAGGTACAAAATCAACCAATCCTATTCACGCGGTGTACAAAACAAAAAGGATTTATCGTAGGAGGTCATATTCATGATCTACACCCGTAAGACGCTTGCCACTTTTGTGGTTTCAGGCATCATCATCTTTTGGGGTTTACTTACGTATTTCGGCTCCCTGGAAACACTGATCAATCTGCTGGGTATAAAGAATAAAGTCGATGAAATAATAATCATTTGTTTTGTATTCGGCGCCATCGGCGTACTGGCGGGCATATACGCCTTTCTGGTTCCACGCCGGCAGGGTAATCTGGATTACTACATGGCGGCCATACCCGGTGCACTGTTTGTGCTGTTGCTGGCCATGTTTGTTAAGTGGCTGGGCACACCGGTTGTCGAATTGTTGAGTAAAACACTCGGTGACGATTACGGTATAAAATTCGGTGATGCCTATATTCATCGAATGCTCACCCTTAATCACACTACGCTGGGTATCGCGGTCGGGTTTATCATCGCCAATGTACTGCGCGTACCCTCTTGGGCCGCGCACGGCGTGCGTTTATCCCGCATGGTGCTTAAAGTCGGCGTGATTCTGCTCGGTTCCCTGTACAGTTTTACCACGATTTATCGCTTGGGAAGTGCCTCGATTCTGGTGATATTCGCCTTTACTCTCGGCACGGTGGCTTTGGTGGTATGGGCGGGCAATCGCTTGCGGATTTCCGACAGTATGTCCGGTGTCATGTCCTCCGGCATGGGCGTGTGTGGGGTGTCAGCAACAATCGCAGCGGCGCCGGTAGTCAAAGCACGCTCGGTGGAAATCGCCTACACCATCGGCACCATTCTTCTCTGGGGCTTGTTATGCATGCTGGTGTTTCCCATTATCGGAAAGATGCTGGGACTTAACCCCACGCAATTCGGTGCATGGGCCGGTACCGGCATTCTCAATTCCGCTCAAGTTAATGCCGCGGCCATTGCCTATGACCCGGTAAATCTGGAAGCGCTGATCACCGCGAACCTTTTCAGCACCACCCGGGTGTTGTTTTTACCGTTAATCGTTCTGGCGCTTGCGGTGTGGTTTGTTCAACGGGACCGGGATTATGACCCGCAGGATATGAACATGGGCGAAATTCTGGTCGACAGATTCCCCATTTTTGTACTCGGATTTGTCATGATGTTCGCGCTGTCTTCACAAGGGATTTTTGCACCAAAGAATCACTACAAGGGAAAATACTTCAGCAACCATGTCGCCTCATCCCAACTGCTCAACGAAACGGAAACCGCCATCCTGCTGACGCAACTGGCCGATCGTAACGTGGTATTGGAACGCCGACGTCACGCAATGACCCGTCTGATTGATAAACGCAAAATAATGTCGGAAAGCGATGAAATTCAGCTCAAGGGACTGCTGAAAGGCGACAAACTCAACAATGCCGCCAAGTCGGTCATGAAAAAGGCACTCAAAGCCGTTCGTCATACATCGAAAAAAGTAAAAAGAATTCACCAATTCATCGATTGGTTGTTTACCTTCGGGCTGGTGGGACTGGGCATGCAAATCACGCTGGCATCCATTCGCCAAGCCGGTGGAGCACCCCTGATTCTCGGTGGTATTATTGGTACCCTCAAAGCGGTCGGATCGCTGCTGGTCATTATGTACGTTATCGATTCAACAGTGAACTGACAGGAGTTACAATGTGGATCATCTCAACCGCTCTCAACAAACGTCGCAACAACCGAAGCCGGATCAACAATTCGATCGTGGAACCGACCTGACATTGTTTAGTTCAGACCGTCAGGAAGACTGGGTGGCAATCGTTATCGCCTTCGCCATCGCATTTGGCATTGTCGCCTTTATCAGTATTTAGCGAGGGTTGCCTGTCGGTTGAATACTGGCAACGTTCAGCAACAATGGTCCACGGTATTGCTGGCAAGTCACGATACGCCTGGAGCACGGCAGGCCGAACAACTGGCCATTCAACTATCGATCCCCGGCGGCCTGATCCACCACCTTGTGGTCGTGCCTTCGTTTTGGCGGGGCATGCTTGGTGATGACTGGTTAAACAGCGGCAAAGTCCGCCATATGTTCGGCAAGTATGTGGAAAATCAAATTCAACGGGAAATCCAACAACATATCGATCGCCTTCGCGCCGATGTGCAACAACAGCAACGCCGCTATCGGTTCGATCTTGCAAGCGGTGATCCCGCCGAATGCCTTATCGCCTTCAGCGCCAGTCACCCGGTGGATATCATCGTCATGGGCAGCCGCCGGCCAAAAAAGATGTCAGGCTTGTATTCCCGCATGCTCAGTGACAAGCTGTTCCACCGCCTGACCGTTCCGGTTATGGTTGCACCGTATCCGCCATGAATGACCTCAGCAAACAAACCGATCAAGCCTGGGCATGTATCAAACTCCCGGCAAGCCGTGACTGGTTGCGGTTTTTCTTAAATGACGATTTGCGATTTTTTCGCTGTAACCCGTATTACGAAATTCGCCGCTGGCAAACGGCTGACGGCCAATCGGCGGAGGCTTTCGTCAGTTTATTTAACCAGACCAATGAACAATCGTGGCATGGGGCGATTCGCATCGAAAATCTGTCCACCGGCAAACGATTTTACTACGGCAATGGTCTGAAAGCGTTTACGCAGTGGTGCCTGACCGAAAATGGCCTGGAAATCACCGAAGACTACGGCCGACTCAGCGAACAGGAACGCCGGTTACGTATAAAAGAAGTTGATAAGAGTCTGATTCCCTGGTTACTATCTATACAATTTCACGTAAAATGGAGACGTCGTTTATCGTGGATTCCTAAATTAAATACCATTCTGGACCGATATTGGATGCCCATCAGACCCAGCACCCGGCGGATTTGCACCTGGCTCATCCTGTTATCGATTGCAGAACTCATTGTTTTTTCGACACTTATACTTGTTTATCTGGTACTGCGTGTTTAACCTCATAAAAAATATGTCTAAATTCGCAATAATAAACTGCACTTTTATGCGTATAAATTAAATTGACATAAGCTGAGTTTTTATATAAATTTTTTATGGCATTGCGGTAATCCTTTAGAGAGACTCCTGGGGAGGGGTATATAACAATAATCGAAAATAATTTTGTCATTTACCAGCGGCTCACGGCCGCTTTTTTATTGCCCTCAAAAAGCCTGTCCATGCTATCACGGTTGCCGCAGATTCCCACACGGGCAAATAATAATGACATCGGATTATGCCATCGCCTATACCGCCACCGGTAGCGTTCGCCGAAGCGCCACCCGATTTGCCACCATGTAGAAAACCGCACAAATCCCGTAATTAACACCACTGGTAATTCAAGTTTAATTTGATACCATGCCGCATATGACTTTGCCTTGACGCCATCAAGTCAGCATTATCCGGCGAGGCTAAAAACCCGAATTTAAGGAAACCATGGCAACTACAGAACGTATTCATGAGATTCCCTATAACTATACTTCGTTTTCAGACCGGGAAATTGTTATGCGCTACCTGGGCGCATCATACTGGGCGCTGCTTAACGACTTAAGGGAAAGTCGGCGCACGGGCCGTTCCGCCAGGCTGTTGTTTGAAATTCTCGGTGATATGTGGGTAGTCAGCCGCAACCCCTTTATTCAAGATGATTTGCTGACCAATCAAAAACGCCGGCAGTCGTTGACACAAACCCTAAACAATCGCCTGGATCAGATTGTAGCCTGGGCCGAAGGCAATGAACAGGCCCTGCAACTGGCAAATCGCGCCCGACAGGCGGTGGAGAAATTCGAAACCGAGCTGACCCAAATGGGCAATATGCGCCAACGGGTAGCCTGCAAACTTGAACAAGTCACCCGCAAGGACAACATTGATTTTAGCGGTCTGGGCCGGGTCTCCCATGTCACGGACGCCTCGGATTGGCGAGTCGAATACCCGCTGGTGGTGATTTATCCGCAAAGCGAGCAGCAAGTGATGGCCGTGGTGCAATGTTTGCTGGAACTCGAATTGGTCATCATACCCCGAGGCGGTGGAACCGGCTATACCGGTGGCGCTGTACCTTTGCAAAGCAATAGCGCGGTAATCAACTTGGAAAAACTGGATTCCCTCGGTCCGGTGTACAAGCAAAACCTGCCCCACCTTAACCATGACGTGGCCGTCATTCAAGCCGAGGCGGGGGTGGTCACAAAACGGGTTGCGGAAAAAGCCGGTGAACAGGGATTGGTGTTTGCCGTGGACCCCACCTCGCAGGATGCATCCACCATAGGCGGTAACGTGGCCATGAACGCGGGCGGGAAGAAAGCCGTGCTATGGGGAACCACATTGGACAATCTTCTTTCCTGGCGTATGGTGACACCCGACGCGCAATGGTTGGACGTCGAACGTTTAAACCATCATCTGGGTAAAATTCACGATACGGATATCGCCGTATTTCGCCTGCGCCGATACGATGCCTCCCGTTCGCGAAAACTGGACGAACAATTGCTGGAAATCCCCGGGCCTTCCCTGCGAAAACAAGGATTGGGCAAGGATGTCACCGACAAATTTCTGGGCGGTTTACCGGGGATTCAAAAAGAAGGTTGTGACGGTATAATTACTTCGGCCAATTTTGTATTGCACAGGCAACCCCTGCACATTCGCACGGTTTGTTTGGAATTTTTCGGCAATGATCTGCGTCGCGCGGTACCCGCCATTGTGGAATGTAAAACCCTGGTGGATACTTGCGCCGATGTACTGATGGCGGGCATGGAACACCTGGATGAGCGCTATGTAAAAGCAGTCAACTACGCCACCAAGGCCGCCCGCTCCGAATCACCTAAAATGGTTTTACTGATTGATGTCGTCAGTGATGACGAAAACATTCTCGCGCAAATCGCCGCCGATATTATTCGTCGAGCCAATGCGCGGGGCGCGGAAGGTTTTGTGGCGGTCAGTTCGCAGGCACGGCAACGGTTTTGGGCCGATCGCGCCCGTACGGCGGCCATTGCAGCCCACACCAATGCTTTTAAAATCAATGAAGACGTGGTCATACCATTGCCGAAACTGGCCGAATACAGCGAGGGAATCGAACGCATCAATATCGAACAGTCGCTGAAAAACAAACTGGCCATTATCGATGCGGTGGCGGACTTTTTTCGTTCAGGCTTAAACCAGGTGGCCCCGCATATCAGCGATGAAAACGATATCATTTTTCGTGATAAAAAGTCCCATGTGTTAAGCCTGCTGGCCAATTGTAAAGAAGACTGGCAATTTATTCTTAACCATCTGGATAACGCAGGCGCCGCGCACTTGGATTTATTGGATGACGCCGCAAAATCGGCGTTGCAAAAAAATGAAACATTGTTTCAATTACTGCAACGACGAGCCTTGCGCATATCCTACCGCCGCTCGCTGGAAAGACCCATTAACGATACATTCAGCGGCCAGCAGTGGCAGCCGTTGCGCGATGCTTTGGATGCCATTCACAAGCGAATTTTGTCCAGCCGCTTGTTTGTCGCCCTGCATATGCACGCCGGCGACGGCAATGTGCATTCTAACATACCAGTGAACTCCAACGACTACGCCATGATGCAGGAGGCCGACGTGATTGTCGAACGCATCATGAAACTGGCCACAACCTTGGGCGGGGTTATTTCCGGCGAACACGGTATCGGTATTACCAAGATGCATTTTTTGGAAGAACACTATGTTCAGGCATTTGCCGACTATAAAAACCGGGTTGACCCAGGGCACCGCTTTAACCGCGGCAAATTAACACGCGACGGCGGACTGCAAAATGCCTACACCCCGTCTTTACGACTGGTTCAGCAAGAGGCCATTATTCTGGAGGCCAGCGCGCTGGGCAAGCTAAACGACTCGATCAAGCACTGCCTGCGCTGCGGCAAATGCAAACCGGTGTGTACCACCCATGTACCGCGGGCGAATTTACTGTATTCACCACGCAACAAGATCCTTGCCAGCGGCTTGATTATCGAAGCGTTTTTATATGAAGAACAAACCCGTCGCGGATTATCCGCCCGGCATTTCCAGGAAATGAACGACGTGGCCGATCACTGTACGGTTTGCCACCGCTGTCTGCCGCCCTGCCCGGTGAATATCGATTTTGGCGACGTTTCCATGCATATGCGACAAATTCTAAAAGAAAAGCATAAGAAAACCTCCAATGTGGGTACCAAACTGTCCATGGCCTATTTAAACGCCACCGATCCGGCCACCGTCAAAGTGATGCGGCGCGGTTTGCTTATCTGGGGTTTTAAACTGCAGAACCTGGCCTACAAGCTCGCAAAAAAGCTTGTTCCCAGCAGCAACGCTGCGCCCAAGTCAACCACCGGCAAACCATCATTAAGCACCCAAGTGCTGCATTTTGTGAAAAAGCCTTTACCTGATGCCATTCCATCGAAGACCACCCGCGCCCTGCTCGGCATCGAAGACCGTTACAGCATCAGCATTTTGCGCGATCCGAAAAAAATCAGTGATGACACCGATGCGGTGTTTTACTTTCCCGGGTGCGGTTCGGAACGCTTGTTCAGTCAAGTGGGGTTGGCGACATTAGCCATGTTATATACCCAAAATACGCAAACCGTATTGCCACCCGGCTATCTTTGCTGTGGCTATCCACAAAAATCCAACGGCGACGCGGATAAAGCCATGCAGATATCCACCGACAACCGTGTACTGTTTCACCGGGTCGCCAACACCCTGGCATATTTGAACATCACCACCGTACTGGTGTCCTGCGGTACCTGCCTGGACCAGTTGGAAGCTTATCAATTCGATAAGATATTCCCCGGCTGCCGGTTAATGGATATTCACGAATACCTGATGGAAAAGGGCGTTCGAATGCCTGCCCAGCACCAGGTCAAATACCTGTACCACGATCCCTGCCACACGCCGATGAAACAACACGATCCCATTGCCGTGTGCCAGCAACTGCTGGGCCATGAAGTGATTCTGTCCGACCGCTGTTGCGGGGAAGCAGGTACATTTGCCGTCAGCAGGCCTGATATTGCCACACAGGTACGTTTTCGAAAGCAGGAAGAACTGCATCAGGGCATCGAGAAACTGACCGGTGAGCGTCTGGCACAGCAGGGAAACGTTAAGTTGCTGACCTCCTGCCCGGCGTGTCAGCAGGGGTTATCCCGCTATAGGGACGAAACCGGCCTGCAAACCGATTATATCGTGGTTGAACTGGCCGAACACATACTCGGCCGTCATTGGCAAACCCGGTTTGTCGAATCGGCAAAGCAAGGCGGCATTGAGCGGATTATGTTTTAGGAATGGTCCACCCGATCTTCCTGGTGCAAATAATCGTTGATATGCTCGGCGATATATCGCGCATCGCGCCCTATACCATATAAAATATGCGAGCCAACGGTCGACTGAAATCGCATGCCCAAGAAATACAACCCGGGTAATGCCGACACGCCTTGATGCTGTTTGGGTAAACCGTACCGGTCCACCAGCCGATCGGCGATGGCGGCATCGATAAATCCAAAATCCGGTTTCAATCCCGTACACCAAACTATGGTCGTATCGTGTGTATCAACACGGCTACCGTCGGCGCACAGTAATTGCCCATCGTGGTACCCCACCACGCGTGGTTTGATACTCACACCGTATTGCCTGCGCAGCCGCCGGGGTCCCGGCGGCGCGGCCGGATCGCTGGCATGCGTATGGGTATGCATACGCCGACCCAACCAGCTGTCACGGCGGATATTAAACAAACCCAAACCCCAGGCAATCGTATGAATGGGAATACCCAACAACCGCCAGGGGAAATGTCTATTGCGGCCTCGAGCCAGGAAGACTCTTTTAAAGCGACCGCTACGGGCCAAATCATGACATATTTGCATACCGCTGCTGCCACTGCCGGCCACCAACACTCGAGAAGTCTTGATCTGATTCGCCCGGCGGTAGTCGGGCACCATGATTTGCGCAACGCTGTCCGGCAGTCGGCTTTGCCAGTCCGGTAGACGCGGCCGTACATGAGCGCCACTGCAAATCACCACAACCTTGGCCAAAAAGGATCTGTCAATGCACTGCACCAGCCAGGAACCGTGGTGGGGTTTTAATCCACTAACGCGCGCCCGCACCAGCGGCGGTTTGATCCGGCTTAGATAATCGTCGAAATACGCCATAGCTTGATGGCGATCGGCCAATCCACCCGCAGAGGCTTGGGACACAAAGCGCCGGGCACCGCCAGGCAGCACATTCATCCAATTGGCGGTGTTTAAATGAAAATGGTCCCAGCGCTGGTTCCATGCCGAGAAAGCTCTGTCTTTTTCAACCAGGACATGACGGATACGGCTACGCTGCAAATAATAACTTAAAACAACACCGGCTTGGCCGGCGCCGATCACCAGAACGTCCGTATGGCTTGACTCCATGCACTAATTAAACGGTATTTTCAACACACATTGCAAGCCAAAATGTTTCAGCTTACCGATACTGTCATGATCGGCAATAAGCTCAAATGTCAAATAGCGGTGTTCCCAGGCAAATCGATAAGCATGGGTTTGGATTTCATAGAGTGCATTGACGCGCCAGTCCTGGGGTCCCACCCCAAATCCGGCATAATAAAAAGGCATGGCGCGTGTATAAAACACCCGGTTGACCTGATGGAACCAATCAAACCTCAGGTCCGAAGCCAACCGCAGCATAACCGGCAGCGCCTGGCTGAAATGGCTCTTGGTATGCCGACCGCTTAAGGCCGGCTTGACATCCACATAACCGTTGTCATCAAAGCTTTTATTGTCGGTATCAATACGGGCACGGGTGGCCGGTGCATTCACCCATACCATATAGGCCGGTGCATTTTCAATATCCGCTTGCAGGCTCAACCGTTGCCGCCATTGCCACCGCAGGCCGGCATCGAGCCCCAACCCGACACCCAAAGGATGCGCCACCCGGCGTTCAAACAATTCATCATCGGAGTAGTGGTAGTTTAAATAGACTTTTCCGAAATCATAATTGCGGTCGGACTGCGGTGTCACCTGCCCGTGCAACCGACCGGAGGTAAATGACTGGCCAAACAAGGTGCTAATCCCGGCATAACCGCTCCAGTGCCGTCTGCTGAACCGGTACACACCGCGTAGGGCCAGAAAGGTCGCCCGATTGTAGCGCAAATCAATGTTATACGTTTTGGTCGGATCAAGCGCCTGCTTATTTTTGGTAAGCAGGTAAAATTCAGCGGTATCGTTGCTAAAAACCGCGGTGGCATGGTCCTGTTCGGACACGGAAAAATACCAAGGACCCCGCTCAAACCCCAATTCCACGCGGGAATGGGCCAATGCCGTGGTGCCGCCCCTGAATGTTGCCGGACGCCATTTATCCACGAACTGTTTAAATGCAATGGGCTCGCTGTAGCCGATGCTTTGCATTCGCAACACCGCGACGGGTTGCGCATGGGCCCAAGCACCGGCAAGCATCAAGCCGTGCACTGCAAGCAACACAATGCACGGATTGATCCGGTTGTTACAAAAGCAGGGTTTCAAAATCGCCGTTACTGTAATTGATGATGGGTAAGGTTTCATGCTGCGGTTGGCTGATGGTACCAACCTGTTGACCGTTAACCGTCACAAACCCCTTGGTTGCGCCCTTGTTGTTGTCATACTCCATACTCAACCGGGCATTCTCACCACGCTTAGTTATGGACACATACAGGCGTGCTTGTTGCTTGTCCCGCAATGCCGCGGCACTGGCTTGAAACTGCATGCGTATATCGTCGTACTCAATGCTGATTGTAGCCATGGCATCCAGAAAACCCATGCGATCGATGCGAAAACGCAACCGCGCCGGTGGCAGTCTATCAAACCGCTCCCTATAGCTTAACTCCACTTCCAAATCCTGCCAATGGCCTGCGGCATCCCGAATGACAAACGGTTTTTCCAAGCTACCATCAAGATCACCTTGCGCCGCCCATACCGCCGGAGCCTGAAGCCGGTACAAACCCACGCCACCGACCGGCACCAACGCCTGAGTGATAACATCCGCGCCAACCAAACGCAAATCATCGTGTTGACCCAGCATGTAGTCGGCCTGACTAAAAATGCCGTTGCGGGTTAATATCACTTCCTTGGTTGCAGGGTTTTGGTTCAACGTCAAATCGGTAAACGGTCCACGAATGTGTAATGTACCACCGGTCATTGTATAGGTGGCTATGGCCGCGGCGGGCTGACCTTGCTTGAAATCCGCGGCGTTAAGCGCCACGGACGCGTTACGAACCCGGATTATCAATGCCGCGTCCAAGCGCACAATGTCACCGTCAGTGGAGGCTTCTGAAAATCCACCGGTCAGACGCAGTTGCCCGGGTATAATCGCTTTGTCGCGAATCTGCCTATACAGCGCGTCGGCGGAAAGTCCCCCATGGAATGTCAATTGCCGGTCACTCACAGGATCGTGATGACTGAGCGTGGATTGCAATTGAAAGTTAAATTTCTGCGGTATGGGAATGTCGCCGGCCAGCTTGGACAAATCCACGTTGTCGGCAAATACAGCGGACAAGCGCCCACCCGATACGGTCAACACGGTAAACGCATCTTGTACGGCGGCACCGGATACGGTAAAGACCAATTGCCGCTGCTCGGACACCATCGGTGCCGTGACCGCCAGGTCAACCAGCACGCCGTCAATACTGGCACCACTGATTGAGTAATTGTCGCCATCAATATACAAGATATCGGTGGAGGCCGCCGTGACACCGGCCGGCAACCAGTCAGCCAACGGCACTTGGCCCTGCATGGCGGTACCTTGCAATGCACTGACATAAGCTTTACTAACCGCGTAAAACGCTGCCTGCAATCCGCCGGCAAGTTTCTCGGCGGTCACTTGTTGCATGGACTCGGCTATGCGCATTTCGGCGGCAAATATTTTCTGTTTGCGTGCATCCAGCCATTGCGTGCGTACCGTATCGGTCCAATCACGCAACACCCCGCTTACAACTTTAGCTGCGGCGACCTGGGACTGCCGGGTAACGGAATCTTGCTGAGAATCGGCACAGGATAGCACACCAAGCAGGCACCAACCTGCCAGTGCGGCTTTGCTTAAACCATTCATGAATTTCCTCCTACGAGACTTCAGTGTCTGTTGTTATGCCTGTAAACAAACAAATAGGACATGTCGATCAACTATAAGCAAGCATAAGGGAAAATCGCGTGACGACTTTATTGTTTGGTTATTAATTATTCTCTATGTCTTTTTTTGTACAACTAACTAACTATATCATAGTCACGCCACGATGGAAATTCAACGCAAGGGAAAACCACTGAAACAGGCGGTTAAAAATAGTAATGGATACGTAAACCGCTCTGTTCGCTTCGAAAATACCCGTTGCTGTGTTGATAATACAATCGCAGCGACAGATGCCGGTTGATATGCATTGCCTGTTCAAGCGCACAGGTATTGTGATTGTGCTGATCGCCGGCCATACCCCATGACCGACTGCACGCTACGCGACCACGCAAATAGGCATGCGGGTGCCATAATAATCCGGCTTCCAATTGCGGGCGTACGGCGTACCGGGACGGTAGTGCATCACCGAATTCAATAGTACCGTTAACCATACCATAAGCGTTAAGCAAGCCACCCGCCGCGTTTTTGGCGTGCCCGACCCCTGCCGCCAACGTCAATAATCCATGCTCCTTGCCAGCGTGGGAAACGGTTTTCCAGTGCGCGCCCGATTGCCATGTCGGCCGTCTTAACAGTTTATTTTCGCCGTGCAGCACTTGAATATGAAATATATCCAACTGCGCCAACCGCATGTCGCCGTTGTTATACAATCGTAATTGCGTGTCCATAACCCGCACCGACGCATTGCGGTTATGGCCTTCGCTGTTGTCAAGAAATCCATGATAACCGGCCCGTCAGCGAAAATCGGTATACGATTTATCCTGAGTATGGCCCGTACCAACCGACCATGCCATGCTGCCGTGGCCCTGCTCCGGACGCCAACGGGGAACGCGCACTGGCGGCGGAACACTGGAGAGCGGTACCAGACTGCGCTGTTTAAGCAGGCTTTTTTCCCATTCATCCACCTCCCCTTGCTGGTCCAATCGTCGATAGTGCTCAACATCCACCATCCAGTCCAACAAGCTCGCTTGCTGCGGCAACGGCAACGTCGTCATGGATTGTGCGGACTGTTGTTTTTCCATTTGCAGACGTTTGGCCGCGGCGCGGGCTTGTCGCGATAATCGATTGCGGGACAATTGGATTTTGCTGAGCAGCGAAGGAACAAAACGCACGCTTTTTATCAAATGTTGCCGCCGCAATGTTTTCACCACATCAACAGGCAAGGTCCACATATGAAACCGATCGGTTAAACGCTGCTGTGGACGGATCACTTCAAGGAGTGACAGCACGTGATAGGCGCAATTTTCCTTAAAAAAGTAATAGTCAAATCGCTTGCCCAATAACTCCACCACGTGTAAAAAAATAAAATCCACCTCGTCGGCGCTCAGGTCAAGAGTGTATTCCCATATGTCGCGGTTTTCGATTTCCGCATACTGGCGAAGTTTTACAAAATACGGTGACAGCGTATACGCGCCCTTGAAACCACCACCGATACCGGCGGCCACATAACGCAGCCCACTGACATGCTTGGGCAGTTGCGCGGCGAAATTAACACTGGTCTTTAACATGGCCGAACGATTGTCCGGATGGTCAAAACGTAACAGACTATGACCGAATACGGACGCCAGACTGTCGGGATGGGCACTGGGAAACACCAGCACCAGTTGTTGCGGCGAAAGTTTACGCCGCAGGCGATCCAGCCTTAGACAGCGAACCGCCGCAACTCGCGCGGGGTCAAACTGCAACTGCCGGGATAGCCACTGAAACCTGGCTGGAAACCGGCACCGGGCTGCGCTGTCGGGATCGAAAAAAGCGTGCAAGTCGGCATTGAGTTCAGCCAACGGACGCGTTTTGCCCTGCTTGGCTAAGAAAAAGGATGTATCGTCCACTTCACTACGGATACCGAACAAGGTTTTCTTATACAGCAATAACCGCTGCCACATGGGATCGTCATATAACCGGGATTGCACTGCCCGAAACTGCAGGGATTCGACATACCCGTCACGCATGGCGGCATTGTCATCCGCTTGGGCATAACACACATACAAGGTAAATAAGATAACGATGACTTTTCTGGCCATGGTACTAACGGGACGGTCTGTAGTCGATGTGATTGGTATTTAACAGCCCAATCAGGCGATGCACAAATGCTTGCGGTGGCAACCAGGTATTGGGAAACAGGCTGCTGTAGTGTTGTTGCATCATGGCGCTGAATGCACGGTATTGAGACTGGCTGATACCGATGAGTTGCGCAAACGCCAGCAGGTGTTCGCCGCCGCCTTTGGCGCTGTCCCTGGCCAGGTTATCCAGATGAGTGTGCAGAAACTCACTGACCATTTGACCGTCGGTTACCGATTGAACCGCCGGCAAACCCGTTGCCGCCATTGCCGTACAGCCAAAGAACCAGGCAACCACCCATGGCGCTACCCACCGGTTAAAAGCAGACATCATGACTTCTTACAGTGAACCGATGATATAGACTATGCGCCATCCAATATTCCGCTATTTGAAATACCTGTTCGCGACAAGCGAATGCCTGCTGCTGGTTTTTTGCACGAGTTGCACCGGATTGTTTTTTCAACCTTCCGACGCCATTTACCACCAACCACAGCAATTTGGTTTATCATACCAGGAGTTACATATACCCGTCAGCGCTGAGCTGACATTGCATGGATGGTATTTACCGGCCACCAAACCGTTGGCGTCCGTGCTTTATTTTCACGGTAATACCCGTAACATCAGCGCACATATAGCCAATGTGGCGTGGATGCCCCGGCGAGGAC
>Ga0114931_10004871_pt1 | contig 16668 bp, 8 predicted proteins | sample 2SBtaG_FD_89579 | JGI IMG/M metagenome (GOLD analysis project Ga0114931, IMG submission 89579) | Deep subsurface microbial communities from Kolumbo volcano to uncover new lineages of life (NeLLi) - 2SBTROV14_V59a metaG | ecosystem: Environmental > Aquatic > Marine > Volcanic | place: Kolumbo...
ATCGGCCCCAGCCAGGCGATGCGATCCCCGCGGATGGCCACCGCCCCGGATTCGATCAGGCCATAGTCACCGTCATCGGCCCGCATCGAGGCGATGCGGGCGTTCAGCCAGAGCCGCTCCCAGAGTTGAGATTTATCTTGTATATACATGTGTATTCAATGGTAGACTGTGGTCCCAGCCACTGCAAGCCTGACCAGGCACCCCACTTGAACCAGTCTCTTCAGTCCTCGAGTACAAACTCAGCCTTACAGGTGCGCTGCACCGCAGGTGAAAAGCGCGCCGGCTGGACACTGGTTCTCGGGTTGCGTGAGCCTGGTGATCCACAGCCATAGGTTCAGGGATCAAGCCGGTCAGGAAATGTCCAGTTTTATGAACACCAGCAGCGATTCGCTAACCCCCGGAGAACAGTGGCTGTACTGCGACAGCGCACTGTTGCCCCAGGGTTGGGCCCGGCAGGTGGTCATTCGCATCGATGCCCGGGGCGATATCCGGGAGGTGCGCAGCGACGCCGATCCGGAAATTTTAGAAAGACCCGCACGGCATCTCGCCGGATGCCTGTTGCCGGGCATGCCGAACCTGCATTCCCATGCCCACCAGCGGGCCATGGCCGGTCTCGCGGAACGGGCCGGCTTCAGCGAGGACAGCTTCTGGACCTGGCGTGAGGCGATGTACCGCTTCGTGAGCCGCATGCAGCCCCGGCAATTGCAGGCCGTGGCCGCCCAGGCCTACCTGGAAATGCTCGAAGCCGGCTATACCGCGGTCGCGGAATTCCAGTATCTGCATCACGACCCGCAAGGCAGGCCCTACGCACAACGCGCCGAGATGAGCCTGCGGGTATTGGCGGCAGCCCGGGAGGCCGGAATCGGCATCAGCGTGTTACCCGTGCTGTACCGCTACGCAGGCTTCGGCGGCGCACCGGCGGATCCGGGGCAGCGGCGGTTCCTCAATGACAGCGCCGGCTTTCTGGAAATCCACCGGCAACTCGCCGCGGCGCTGATCCGCGGCGGTAACGAGGTGCTGGGGATAGCGCCGCATTCCCTGCGTGCTGTCAGCGCTGAACTGCTGGGGGAGGTGTTGAATGCGCTGGCCGGGCAGGACCGGTATCCGGTGCACATCCACATTGCCGAGCAGTCGGCGGAAGTCGAAGCCTGCCGTGACTGGTCGGGGCGGCCACCGGTCGCCTGGCTGCTGGAACATTTTGCCGTGGACCACCACTGGTGTCTGGTGCACGCCACCCATATGCACCCGGATGAACGTTCTGCCTTGGCCGGCTCGCAGGCGGTGGCGGGCCTGTGTCCGGTAACGGAGGCCAACCTCGGCGACGGGTTGTTCGAGATGCGTGAGTTTCTGGATGCCGGTGGCCGATTTGGCATTGGCTCGGACAGTCAGATTTCCATCTCACCGGTAGAAGAATTACGCTGGCTTGAATATGGCCAGCGGCTGGCCGGCCAGAGCCGCAATGCCCTGGTACAGGCCGGGCAAAGTTCGGGCCGGCGGCTGTATGAACGGGCACTGGCCGGTGGTGCTCAGGCCAGTGGCCGTGCGCTGGGCAGTATTGCCCCGGGTTGCCGGGCCGATCTGGTGGTGCTGGATACGGATCACCCAGCGTTGTATGGGCGCCGGGAGGATGCACTGCTCGACAGCTGGATCTTTTCCGGCAATGCCAGCCCGGTGCGGGAAGTGTGGGTCGGCGGCGTGCAGCGGGTCAGCGCGGGCCGGCATGTGCACGGCGACGGCATAACGGCGCGCTATCGCGAAACGGTCGATGAACTGTTGGAGTCAGCCAATGACGGATGAACGACTCAGCATAGCCGCGGGCACCTTGCGCCTTGGTGACTTGCGGCGAGTGTACAGCCAGAACCTGCGAATCGATTTACACGAATTAGCCTGGGCGCAGATTGAGCAGTCCAGGCGTACGGTGCTGGAGGTGCTTGAATCCGGCCAGGTGGCATACGGGGTCAATACCGGCTTCGGGTTGCTCGCCAATACCCGCATCGATACCGGGGACCTGGCCACTTTGCAGCGCAACCTGATTGTGTCCCATGCGGTGGGTGTCGGAGCACTGCTGGATGATGCCGTGGTACGGCTGATCCTGGTCATGAAGATCAACGCCCTGGCGCGGGGGTATTCCGGAATCCGCGCTGAAGTGGTGCAACTGCTCCTGGATTTGCTGAACCATGGTATCTACCCCTGTATTCCAGCCAAGGGATCCGTGGGCGCCTCCGGCGATCTGGCGCCATTGGCGCATCTGGCGCTGGCCCTGATTGGCGAGGGGGAAGTGCGCGCTGGAGGGCGTTGCCAGGCGAGTGGCGACGCACTGCGGGCCGCCGGGCTCGAGCCGCTGGCCCTGCAGGCGAAAGAAGGTCTGGCGTTGATCAACGGTACCCAGGTATCCACCGCCCTGGCGTTGCAGGGCCTGTTTGAGGCCGAGTGTAATCTGAATGCGGCTTTTATCGCCGGTGCCATGACTGTGGAAGCGGTACTCGGCAGCCATGTCCCCTTCGATGCGCGGATCCATGAACTGCGCGGCCAGCCCGGTGAGATCGAGGCGGCCAGGATTTACCGCGGCATTCTCACTGAAAGTGAAATTCAGCATTCCCATGAAGACTGTGAAAAAGTTCAGGATCCCTACTCCCTGCGCTGCCAGCGCCAGGTGATGGGCGCCTGCCTGGACCAGGCGCGCTTTGTGGCCGGGTGTCTGGAAACAGAAGCCAACGCGGTGACCGACAATCCATTGGTGTTTCCCGGGACGCCAGGCGAAGTGCTGTCCGGCGGTAATTTTCACGCTGAACCCATAGCCATGGCCGCTGATAATCTGGCCCTGGCGATCGCCGAAACCGGCGCCCTGTCCGAGCGGCGCATGGCCATGCTCATTGATGCCACTTTAAGCCAGCTCCCCCTTCCTGGTAGAAAAACCGGGCCTCAACTCGGGCTTCATGATCACCCATGTGACCGCCGCGGCCCTGGCCAGCGAGAACAAATCCCTGGCGCATCCGGCCAGTGTCGACTCCTTGCCGACCTCGGCCAATCAGGAAGATCACGTCAGCATGGCGGCATTTGCAGCGCGGCGCCTGGGGGAGATGAATCTCAACACCCGCTATATACTGGCGGTGGAGTTACTGGCCGCCGCCCAGGGCATTGATTTACGACGGCCCCTACGCTCCAATGACTGCCTGGAGGCGTATCATGCCCGTATCCGCACGGTGGCCCGGCGTATGGACGAGGATCGTCATTTCCAGCCGGATCTGGAGGCGCTGGCACAACTCATCGGCGCAGCCCGGTTCGGCAACTGGGTCGAACCCTACATCGAGACACCAATATGAGCGATTTAATGGACCTCAGCATCGGCTCATCGCCCTTGCTGATCAGCATGCCCCACTGCGGTACCTGGTTACCGGATGAAATTCTCACGCATTTGAGCCCGGCCGCCAGAAACCTGCCGGATACCGACTGGCATATTCCGCAACTGTACGACTTTGCCGGGGAACTGGATGCTACGGTGCTGAGTGCCAATTACAGCCGTTACGTGGTGGATCTGAACCGCCCGCCGGATGATCAACCCCTGTATCCGGGTCAGGCCGGCACCGGATTGTGCCCGGAACTGCTGTTCGATGGCTCGCCTTTGTATACCCCGGACTATGTGCTTGACGAGGCCGAAATCGAAAGCCGCCGCCGGCATTTCTGGCAGCCCTACCACACCTTGCTGACAGAGGAAATCAAGCGACTCCAGGGCCAGCATGGTTATGTCCTGCTGTACGACGCCCACTCCATCGCCTCCCAGGTGCCGCGCCTGTTCGAGGGCCGGCTGGCGGATCTGAATTTCGGTACCGCACGGGGACAAAGCTGCGGGGCGGACATCGAAGCAGCGCTGGTCGCAAGCCTGCAGCAGCCGGGCTATTCTGTCGCCATCAACCAGCGTTTTGTCGGCGGTTACATCACCCGCCATTACGGTCGGCCCGCAAGCGGGGTGCACGCGGTGCAGATGGAGATCGCCCAATGCACCTACATGAACGAAACCGCGGGATTCAGCTACCGGGAGGACCTCGCTGCAGACCTGAAACCCGTGCTGCGCACTGTCCTGGAAGCATTCCTCGCCGCCGCTGCAGGGCACTGAACAGCATAGCTGCCAGCCCCCTCGATGCGATGCCCACCGCGCTATTATTCCTGGGTGATTTTGAAAGCCTTGTGAATATTCGGCCGGTTGTGGAAATCCTCGGGAATGGTGGCACGGCTGATGTCTTCGACCTGCAGGCCGTCAAGCGCCTCGCTATCCAGTCGAAAGCCGCGCCGGTTGGATGAAAAATACATAAGCCCGCCGGGGTCCAGCAATTGCATGGCGCTGTGAATCAGGGCGGCATGATCGCGTTGCACATCGAATTCCCTGCGCATGCGTTTGGAGTTGGAAAAGGTTGGCGGATCACAAAAGATCAGGTCAAAGCGTTGCTCTGGATCCTGTGTCTGGAGGTCCAGCCATTCCAGGCAATCGGCCTGCAGGTAGCGGTTGATGAAGCGGTCACAGCGGTTCAGGGCCAGATTGCGCAAGCCCCAGTCCCGGTAGTTCGCTGACAGATCCACGCTTAATGTGGATGCCGCGCCGCCGAGGGCGGCATGCACGCTGGCACTGGCGGTGTAGGCAAACAGGTTCAGAAAACGTTTCTCATTCGCTTCGGCCTGGATTTTCAAGCGCAAGGGGCGATGGTCGAGAAACAGGCCGGTGTCCAGATGGTCAGTGAGATTGACAATGAACCGGCAGCCGCCTTCGCTCACCTCCAGAGATTGTCCGGTTTCATCCAGGCGCTGGTATTGCTGTGCCCCACGCTGGCGCTGGCGGCTTTTAAACACCAGGCGTTGCAGGGGAATGTCCAGCAGCGCGGCGAGGCACTGCCGGGCCAGAACCCGGCGGGCTTCAGCTCGCTTGGGGTCAATGTTTTTCGGCGGCGCGTATTCCTGTACATGTACCCAGGTTTCATCGCTTGTATAAATATCGACGGCAAAGGCGAAATCGGGCAGGTCTGCGTCGTAGAGCCGGTAACAATGGATGGCGTTGCGCTTGGCCCAGCGTTTGCGGTGTTTGAGATTTTTGATCACGCGGTTACGAAAGCCATTGAGATCGATGTCTTCAGGGCTGTAGGCAAGGGTTGCCGCCGGTGGGACAAAAATCTGAATCTGGCAATCCAGCGGGCCGTTGTTAACCGCCACGCAGGATGCAGGTTCGCCGGCCGCCAGGCTCGGGCCGTCCCTGGAGGTCAGGAAGGCAAACTCCCAGGCCCGGAACCGGCCCTGGCGCAGCCCGCCCAGTTGCTGGTACAAGCCGTTGAGATCGGCCTGGTTGAGGCGTTGGCCGTAAGGTGGATTACAGGCCAGCAGGCCCTGTTCGGCGGGGGGGGAGATGGTCTGTAAATAGTGGCCGACAGGGCATTGTGTCAGTTCGACATGGTCGTCCAGACCCGCCTGTTGCAGGCAGGACCGAGTCAGTTCAACTGCCCTGGTGTCGTTGTCGGAGCCGCGGATGGGCACTACTGAGGCCAGGCCCTGGGCACGCCGTTCAGCGGCTTCCTCGATCAATTTTGCCCACAGTTGCGGTTGGTGCTGGCGCCAGCCCTGGAAACCAAATCGGCGCCGGAAGCTGCCCGGGGCGATGTCGGCGGCCATCAGCAGGGCTTCCATCAGCAAGGTGCCGGCACCGCACATGGGATCGAGAAAAGCACCCCCCTGGGAAGCTATTCGGGGCCACTCGGCGAAGTTCAGTACCGCCGCGGCCAGGGTTTCCTTGAGAGGCGCCGGACCGGAGGCCTGCCGGTAACCACGCCGGTGCAGACTTTCCCCGGACAAATCCAGCGCCACCCGTGCCTCACTGCCGGCCAGATGCAACTGAATACGCAAGAGTGGCTGGCGGGTGTCTACCGGGGGCCTGCGGCCGGTCCGATCCCGGAAGCGATCCACCAGGGCATCTTTGAGTTTCAGAGCGGCAAATCCGGTATGTTGTATTTTTGCCCGTTGCTGGCTGCAGGCGACTGCGAAGCTGTCGTCCGGATTCATGTGGGTTTCCCAGGCAATTTTTTGCCCACCGGCATACAGGGCCTGGGCATCCCCGGCGGGGAAGCGGGCGATGGGCAGCAGGATGCGTGAGGCCAGCCGAGACCACAGGCAAACCCGGTAGGCGAGCTCGAGGTCACCGCAAAACTCAACACCCGCGCCTCGTGGTCTGGGCTGGTGCGCGCCCAGGGCACGCAGTTCCGCTGCCAGGATGCCGCTCAGGGGTGCTGGTGCCGTAGCAAAGAAATTCAGCTTATCGGGGCTGGCGTCTGTCACGTATACTCCCTGATTCAGTAGTTAAACATGTAAAGTGTGCGCCAGTTCAATAAAAATCGGCATAAGGTGTGTTCTGATCCGATAGTCAATCAACACGATGAGGGTTAAGGCCTTGATGTATCGATTTTCCCAGGAACGACTGGAAGCGGACAGCCTGGGCGCCCAGGTCACCCGTACCCGCCTGCGCAGAGGCTGGACCCAGCACGAACTCGCCGGCAACGTCGGGACCTCTCAAGCCGTGGTGCAGCGGATCGAAACCGGCAAATGCATGCATCCGCGCAATATCGACCGGATTGCCAACGCCCTCAATGTTACTCCAGCCTGGCTGATGTTCGGCACCGTGGCCATGGACGGACTCGACGACGAGGCCATCCAGACCGCGAAAGTCTGGTCAACACTCCAGGAACCCCACCGCAGCGCCTTGAAAGAGATGATTCTCAAGATTGCAGCGGATGACATCTGATCGTCATTAGCCGTCCGCAGCGGTAGCCAGTGCCCGCCCTTCCCAAGACGCGCGGGCGCTCCGCTATCAGCCATGGAATCGACAGGAGACATCCATTCACCTGACCCGCGCGGTAGTTCTGAGGTAGCGAAATATTCTCCTGCGCTATTAACAGGCGGGGTTGGTTTGATGGGTATCAGACGGTTCGCCGATATGAACGATGAGCTGTTGGCCGGCGGCGGCGGCCACTGCGATTTGATTCGAAGCAATGATTTGGCCGCCCAACTCCAGGGCCCGCACGCCGCCACATCGAGACAGGGGGTTGCGCACCTCAACATCTACCGAGATTGCATCAATACAAATTCGGGCGCTGAAACCCGGCCACTGACTGGGGATGCAGGGATTGAAAATCAACAACCCGTTGGCACGCCGCAGACCGAGCAGGCCTTCAATGCCGAATCGCCATAACCACGCCGAGGATCCCGTATACCAGGTCCAACCTCCCCGCCCCGGATATTGCGCGCAGGCGTAGACATCAGCAGCCAGGACATAGGGTTCCACCCGGTAGCGCTCGACGGCGGCCCTGTCGACACCGCGCAGGATTGGATTGAGCAACTGGAATAACCATCCGGCCCGGTCGCCGTCGCCGCACTGCGCCACGGCCCAGGCGAGCCATACCGCCGCGTGAGTGTATTGGCCGCCATTTTCCCGGACCCCGGGGGGATAGGCCTTGATATAGCCCGGGTCGTGTGCTTCGAGATCGAAGGCCGGCGTGAGCAGGGCAACGATGCGTTCTTGCTCATACACCAGCTGCGCGAGTGCGGATTCAAGAGCCTGGCGCGCCCGGCCATGCGCTGGCGAATGCGACAGTGTCGCCCAGGATTGAGATATGGAATCTATCCGGCACTCTGCCGAGTTCTGCGATCCGATGGCGGTTCCGTCATCGTAGAATGCCCGCCGATACCAGGCACCATCCCAGGCCACCTCCTGCAATGCCGCCTGTACCGCATCGATCCATTCCTCGATGCGGTGGTCCCGCTCCACTTCACCGGCGCTTTCACACAGCAGCAGAAAACGCCGCGCTGCGGAACAGGCGAACCAGGCTAACCAGACGCTTTCGCCCCGGCCCTCTATGCCAACCCGGTTCATGGCGTCGTTCCAGTCACCAGCCCCGATCAGGGGCAAACCATTGGGGCCGGTGGTCAAGCCCGTGTGCAGTGCCCGGCGGCAGTGTTCCAGCAGTGTCGCCGATTCACCAGCCGTCTCGAAGGCGCCATAGCGATCGGTCTCACCGGCCTCCAGCGCCGGCGCGGACAGGAAACTGATCGGCTCAGCGAGTATCCCGGTATCGCCGGTGGCTTCAACATATTCCCCGGCCACATAAGGCAGCCAGAGCAAATCATCCGTGCAGCGGGTGCGTACGCCTTTTCCCGATGGCGGGTGCCACCAGTGTAAGACATCGCCCCTGTCGAACTGATGTCTGGCCGCCTCGAGGATCTGCCCACGAGCCAGCTCGGATTTGATCGGGATCAACGCCATGACATCCTGGAGCTGATCCCGGAAGCCGTATGCGCCACTCGACTGGTAGAAACCTGTGCGGGCGTATATGCGTGAGCTCAGGGTCTGGTAGAGCAGCCAGCGATTCAGCAGCAAATCCATGGCGGGCTCGGGGGTGTTGACCGAGATGCTTCCCAACAGCTCATCCCAATAGCTGCACGTCCGCATCCAGGCGTCTTCGGTGGCCGCGGCCAGGGAATATTTCTGGCACAGCCGGCGCGCGGCCTTACGTCCGGTTGCGGCACCGACCACAAAATGGCAGGTGATGGTTTCGCCAGGATCGAACTCCAGGTGAATCTGCAGGGCCGCGCAGGAATCGATACCGGATCCGCTGCGACCCGCGAGGCCCACACGCCGGAGCGCTGCCGGAAATCCTGTGTTCCCGTAGCGGCCGAGGAATTCCTCACGATCACAGGTAAACCCGTGGGTCGGGTGACTGGATGCCAGGAAGGCAGTGCAATCCGCAAACTCGGGATTCCATGAGCAACTGGCAAGGATCGTCTGCAGCACAGGATCGTACTCGGTGAGGATGTGAGGCTGGGTTTGTGAACGCCGGGCGCCAAGGACCCATTCCGCGTAGTAAGTTGCGGTAATACGGCGCTTGTGGTCAGCACGGTTCTTCAGCTGCAGCCGGATCAGTTTAACGGCATCATCTGGAGGCACCCAGAGCGTGGTTTTCTGCTCAAGCTGATGGCTGCGATGTACATAGCGCGAGTATCCGGCACCATGGTGAATTCTGTAGCTACCGGGTTGTCCGGGAATTGGCAATGGACTCCACGCCTGAACGGTTTGTTCGTCGCGCAGATACAGCGACTCAGCGGCCGGATCAGTGACCGGGTCATTGCTCCAGGGGCTGAGTCGATATTCTCCGGCATTGAGAAACCAGGTGTAGCCGCCGCCACTCTCGGTGGTCAGGCATCCGAAGCTTGGATTCGCAAGTACGTTGGCCCACGGCGCCGGTGGGCGCCGCTCATCCTCAACATAAATGATGTACTCGCGGCCATCCGCAGAGAATCCACCGAAATCATTTTCAAATTGGAGTCCATTGAGGCGCAACGATTCGGCTGACTCCGGAGCGGGAGCCTGCGTCGCCTGCAGGTGGGGCAGGTGGGAGAAACTCTGCTCGGGGTGCCGGAGTTGCTGGGCGAGTGTTCCGTGTCTGCTGTCCAGAATGGTCATCGCACTGGCCTCCAATCTTGCGCCGTCGCTAGCGCTCAACTGGTCCACAGTCACCAGGAAGATACCACCGCGCCGGGACAGCCAATCCTGTCCGTGACAGCGATTGATCGTGTCGTGAATACGCCCACCGGCCTCACTGCCATAGGTAGACGCTTCATGGTTGAGGATGACCAGATCCACATGCTGGCCACGGCCTCGCCAGTAGTGATGCGCACGCAGGAGCACTTCCAGCAGGCTCATCTCAGCACTGTCGTACAGTTTCAGGAGTACGATGGGGTAGTCGCCGGAGATGCCAAAAGGCCACAAAGCCGGTTGCTCGGCGCGTACTTTACCGGGTTGGGAACGCAGTGTACCCGGGGGGTACAGGAGCTCTGAGAGCAGGCCTTGTACATCACCCACCATGGATGAATTCATGCCGATGGCGGCCAGTTCGCGACGATTCTCGATCATGGCCACCTGTATAGCCCAGCGGCAACTTGCGTCGTTACGATAACGTGCCATGGAGGCACGCAACTGTTCGCTGGTTTCAGCGACCCCGGTAACAAAATTGACCGTGGCACTCGCATAGGGTTGAATGCGAATGGACACCTGTACGCAGGCGGCTGGGTCCAGGGTGTGGCCAAGGGTGGCGCTCAGGTGGTCATTTTCCAGTGCGGCAGGTCGCGAAGCATCCCGGCCCCGGCCGAGGAACCGGCCGCGATCGGTCTCAAAGACCGGTTCACGGCTGTTCGCGCTGTCACTGAAGCCATGGTGGGCCAGCACCACCGGCTGCTCATCGGGGTTACGCCGCCGGCGGTGAAACTCCAGCATGCCGAGGTCGTCGTCATGACGCGAAACCGTAAACAGCTTCTCAAACGCCGGATGAGCTTCGTCGGAGCGTGGATCCGCCAGCGCGATTTCGGCGTAGCTGGTGACCGCAATGTGGCGTGTATGGCCCGATTCATTCTGAATTTCCAAACGCCGTATATCAATGTCGTCTCCTGCGGCGACACAGACCTCCAGGCGTACGAACAGATCATCGCTGCGCCGGGTGAATTCGGCTTTGTGAGGGAAGAACATCACCCGCTGCTCAGCGCTGGTTTCGCCACCCGGGCCGGTGGTGACGGACCAGCTGCGCTGATTCTCTAAATCCTGTATATATATCCAATATCCCCAATGATCACGAGTCACGTCAGGTCGCCAGCGGGTCAGCGCCAGGCCTAACCATTGCAGATCCCCGGCTCCAGACTGAGTGATGCGGGTCGTGATGCGCCCATTGGACAGTACGTTAAGCTGTGGAACGCTGGTATCTTCGGAAGGGATCCAGGATTGCAACGCGGGAGCCGGCTGGTGCGTGGGCTTCGGCGGTGGCCCCGGCCTGGACTGTAGATCCTGCGTTGTTGAAGTCAGTGGTACGCGTTCATTGAGCAGGAAATCCGTGGAACGCACCAGCGGGTCAGCATGAAAGCGTTCCACCAGATTCGGAGCATGCAGAACGTTGCCCAGCGCACACAGGATCATGCCCTGGTGATGTGCCATGTAGGAACGCACGATCTGGAAACGACGACCGGTTGGCATTCTCGCAGAAGTAAAGTCCACGGCTTCGTAGAATCCGAAGCGGCCCACCGCCCCGAGGCTGCGCAGGCGCCGGAAGTTGTCCATTACAGCCTGTGGTTGTATGGCGATCGCCAAGGCGCTGGCGTAGGGTGCGATGACCAGATCGTCATCCAGACCACGCTTCAAGCCCAGTGCCGGTACCCCGAAGGCCTGGTACTGGTATTTCAGATCGGGATCGAATCGGTAGTAGCCGGATTCTGAAATCCCCCACGGAACGCCGAGTCTGCCAGCGTAGTCGATCTGCTGTTGCACCGCTGCGGCACAACCCCTGTTGAGGAGCGTATGGTGGTTGCTGTGCATCAGCAGCAACGGCATCAAATACTCGAACATGGTTCCCGTCCAGGACAGCAGCACCAGGGCGCCGTCCCGGCGCACTGTTGCGCGGGACAGTTGTGACCAATGGGAAGCCGGTGCTACACCTTTGGCAATGGCAATAAAGCTGGCCAGTCGGGCTTCCGACGCGAACAGATCATAGTGGTGGGAATCCAGCCGGTTCTCACTGACGTTGTAGCCGATATTGAAGAGTCTTCGTTGCGAATCGAATAGAAGTGAAAAGTCCATGCCATCAAATTCGCGGGTGCAGGCAGCGGCAATTTCGTCCAGGCCCTCGCGGATCGTGGCACAGGCCGTGGTGCCATCCGTCAAAGCCGCCTCGAATCTGTGAGCCCAGGCCTCGATTTGGGGTGCCCGATCCCCATTCCATTGCGCTTGCCAGTCGCGCAGTGCCACGCGTATTCGGGAGGCTACATCGCTGAGCTGATCGACCCGTATGGGTAATTGCGCGACATCGCACAAGGCTTGCCAGGCGCGTTCCTGGGCCGGAGTGTAATGAGACGCCGGCCCACAGGGAGGTTCCAGCAGGAGGCTCAACCAGGGGAAGTAGGTTTGAACTTCAAGGTGCAGAGATTCCAGATGATCGTTGAGATTATTCGACCAGCTATCAATTTCCTCCAGCCCCCCAAGTTCCACCTCTCCGTGGGCCCGGCGAACGGTATCGAGCAGTACCTCATTGAGGTGCCGATAGGTTTCGCCTCTAAGGAGTGTAATGAGCGCAACATGGCCCAGATTCGTTCGATCCCTGTGTTGGATCAGTGAGTGTATATGGCGCATGGCCTCAAAGCACTCGGGGGCATCGAGCTTGGCCTGCGAGAGCAGGCCTGACACCGCTTGCTCCAGAAGTTCAAAATTATCAATGAGTCCCTGCCACTGAACATCCCGCAGACAGGGCTGTACTTTGGTTTCCATGCAGGCCTGTCGTAAGGCGATCAGGGCTCCAGCCAGATTGCCGGAATCCACCGTGGAGACATAGCGAGGTTCCAGTGGCTCCAGGGACGAGGTATCGACCCAATTGAGTAGATGGCCACGGTAACGGGGCATGCGGGTAAGTGTATCCAGTGAGTAGCGAATCCGTCGCACAAAGTTCGCGGTACCGATGAAGCCCAGATCAAGCGCCACCTGTGTTGCCAGCAGCAACATTGCAATATTCGTTGGCGAGGTTCGCTGTGCGACTTCGCCGCGTGAGGATTCCTGGAAATTATCCGGCGGCAACCAGTGACTGTTGGGTTCCACAAACGATTCAAAAAAGTGCCAGGTCCGCATCGCCAGCCCGCGAAGCTGCGTCTGATCCTGCGGTTCGAGAGTAGCGGGACCGGCCGTTGGCAGCGGCTGGCTCAGCCATCGGGCCAGTTCAGGTGCCACCATCCATAACAGCAGCAAAGGCGTGCCATAGGGCAATGCAGCAGGTCTTGCGATACTGATCAAAGCGAGTGTGGCCAGGGCTACCAGTACCGAACCCAGCATCTCGTTCCAGATCATCTTGCCCATGGTATCTACCCGGGTGCGGGCGCTGGCCGTGGAGAAGCTCACCCATTCCAGAAGCCGCCGGTGGGTTAAAAGCATTCGTGTGAGTGTCCGGGCAATGGCGTCCACCGCAACTAACGCCAGGTGGCCGCTAAAGGCTATGGACAACAACCAGCGTTTGATATCGGTGCGACTGAGACTGCGTAACACCATCCATAGACTGTGTCGTCGTGAACGTCGGAATCCACCAACGACACCTGATGCGATACCGACGATCAGATGGGCCGCTGGCGCGAAAATTCCGAACAGCGTCCACACGCCCACTGCGCTCGGAGCCAATAACCAGACGGCGACCAGAAAAGCGAACAGCGAGGGAAAAAACAGGCTGCGTCGTAGATTCTCAAAGATTTTCCATCGGTCGATGAGCCGCAGTGGATTCTTGACCTGGTGTCCGCCGGTAACCGGAATGTGTGACAACAGCCAGGGAAGTAATTGCCAGTCGCCACGTATCCAGCGATGCAGGCGTCGGGCGTAAGCGATGTAGTGGGGTGGGAAATGCTCGTATACGGAAATATCGCTGGCCAGTCCTGCCCTGCCGAGCAGACCTTCGAGGAGGTCATGGCTCAGCACCCGCCGAGGTGGGATCGTGTGGGCCAGGCTGGCGCTGAAGGTGGCGACATCGTAGATGCCTTTGCCGACATAGAGACCGGTTCCGAATAAATCCTGGTAGGCATCGGACACGGCGTGGGCGTAGGGGTCGATGCCAATGTCGCCGGCAACAATTTGGGAGAAGGCTGAGCTCTCTTCGCTGGCGGGATCAATCTCGACTCGCGGCTGGATAACGGTATAGCCGGCCACAACCCGCTGGGTGTTGGGATCGAATTCGGCTGCATTCAGTGGGTGTGCCATGATACCGGCCAGCGCCTGGGCGGCACCCTTGGGCAGCAGAGTATCAGCATCCAGGGTGATGACAAAGCGGGTGCCTTGCAGTTCGGTGGTGTTGCCAACCTGCCATTTGAATGATTCCTGGCTGGGGTCCAGTAGCCAGCCGTTGAACTCGGCGATCTTGCCGCGCTTTCGCTCCCAGCCCTTCCATACGTTCTCGCCTTTGCTCCAGCGCCTTTCCCGGTGTAGCAGGTAAAAGCGATCCCGGTCACCAGCTCCATAGCGTCGATTCAGCGCCTGAATTCGAATTTCCGCCAGATTCAGCAGTGCCTGGTCAGAGGGCATCTCCTGCTCAGGCGCATCCGTGAAATCACTTAACAACACGAAGGAAAGGCTGAGATCGGGATTCGCCAGATAGCGTACTTCGAGATCATAAATGAGCTGCTCCGTCACCCTGGTGTTGTCGAGCAGGGCTGGAACGATCACAGTCGTTCTGGCTTTATCCGGTATCCCTTTGGAGAAATCCATGCGTGGCAGGAGTGTGGGGGGGAAGCTGCGCGTTACGAGCCATTGAACCATTCCGATACCAAGACTTGAGGCCGGTATCAGCGCCAGCACCGACAGGGCCAGCCAGATTGTCAGTGATGGAGCGGCATCTGCAAGCAGCCACAGCGGTGCAATCATAAAGGCGGCTATACCCAGGGTTATAGCCGACAGGTAGGTGGCGGTGGCGTTTCTTCGAATCCATCGGCGCAGGCGCTGCGCACCCCGAGCCCGGTAGCCAATGGCGTGTTCGATTTCAGTTTTGCCCCGATCGATCAGGTAGTAGCCGATGTGTGCCAGGCGGCTGTCCGCAGCAGGGGCCCGGCCGGCGATGCTGAGAACCTGACGGGCCACGTCCAATTCATTGCCACCCGTATGCCAGGCAAGGTCCTCAATTACCTTGCGGTAACGGTCCCGGGTTCGAAAATCCATGGCCGCATAGATGCCGGCCGGATCCCGCGCCAGTTCGGATTCAAGCCGGCTGACGGAATCGAAGAAAGCGTTCCAGTCGAGCGCGGCGAGCACCCGCAGAGTACGGATAACGCGTGCAATCACAGTATCCTCGCCCATCTCAAAACAAGGGCAGTGCGGTAACAGATCGTCAGGGGCAGAGGTTTCCGGCAATAGCCGCAGCATGGAGTTCAGGCCCGTGTTAAGCAGTATCAGCCTCAGCATGATGGGCAGTGCCCAGATCTCCGCCACGGTGAGCGGGGCCTGTTGCTGGTAGGCGGACAGGCAACTGCGCAGCGATTGTTCATCGATATTCAGATCGCCGGCGACGGTCAGCTCACACGCGAGTAGAAATACCCGCGGAGTCCCCGGGTGGGCACCATCGTCGAGCTGCGGAAGGCGCTCGTAGAAACCGGATACCAGGCTCTCACTGCTGTCACTCGCAGCGTTGATCAGCACATGATAATTGTCCAGGAACCACTCGCAGGCCAAGGTATGGCGCGCATGGATATCAGCGTTGACCTGCAGGCCCTGGTAAATTTTGTGCAGTCGTTTGGTGATGCGCGACGCCAGGGGCCGGCTAAAGATTGAAGCCTTATTCCAACGGATCCCGGCCTGTTGTTCTCCCAGCTGCTGAAACCCGGGCCGCGGATCGGCGGCCAGTGAATGGCTGAAGGCTCCAGACATTGGGTGTGGTTGCTCAGGGAGTATGGTCGGTCAGCGATTCGCCGCGCCTGAACGGCGTACTGTCGAATCGCCGTCTTTCCAGGCATCGCGACATCTGCACCCGATCGAGATCCTGGACAATCAGCAGTGGGACGGGGGCATGGGAAATCAGTTGAGCGGAGGTGCGGGCAAACGGAAATTCCACACTACCCGATGCTCCATGCGCGGACATGGCAATAAAATCAATGCCCCTGTGGGCGATGGTTTCGTAAATGAGCTCTATGGGACTCTGGCGATGAGCGATGATGCACGAAATTTTGATGCCTTCGCCACGCAAGCGCGTGGCGATTTGTTGTACATAGGTTTGTGCCACTGACTCCAGGACCGAGGCGGCGGAATCAAGAATTCCGCGGTCCTCGGCTGATACTTCAGGGTGATGATGGAAACTCGCGGGTTCGATCGCATGCATCAGGACCAGTTCGGCATCCTGCTGCCTGGCAATACGAACCGCCAGGGGCAGGGCGGCCAGAGATCGCGGTGAATCATCCAGGGGCACCAGAATCCTGCGAACACAGTCGGCCTGCTCCGCGTGCTGATAGTCCGGTGTCGCGGGAACGATGATGAAAGAGCTGAGTGTACGATTGATGATTTTTGTGGCGGTACTGCTGAGACGACACTCGGCGAGGCCATGGCTGCCATGACTGGCGAGGATGAGAAGGTCGACTGGATGCTGGCGGACATAACCGAGGATTTGTTCCGCAGCCCGGCCTTCTTCGATGTGAATGTCCACGGCGATATTCAGCCGTTGAATTCGTGCCAGCAGTTGACCCATGTATTGATGCGCTTCACGGCGTCTCAACTCCCAGGCCAGGGCATCATGGGAATGCGAGGTTGTGTCTGCGGAGGACTCAATGACATTGATGAGCGTCGGAGTGCCGGTAGTCGCGCGGGCCAGCATTACCGCATAGGACAGGACGGTTTCACTGAGATTGGATTGATCCAGGCATACCAGTATTTTGGACATCCCGGCCGAGGCTGGCCGGGCATCCGGAGGGATTTGCAGGTCGTCGTAAAGGCTGGTGGTTTCCATGAAGCGGTCCTGGAATCTTGCCGGACTTAGGGCTCGGGTCTAAATAAATTTACCATTTGGGATGCCGATCCATCCCACCTGGCCGCGTTACTCGTCAGTTAAATAGCTGGCTATTCGCCTTCCTCGCGCCTTGCCAGGCGGGCGTCTC
>Ga0114931_10004872_pt1 | contig 16668 bp, 10 predicted proteins | sample 2SBtaG_FD_89579 | JGI IMG/M metagenome (GOLD analysis project Ga0114931, IMG submission 89579) | Deep subsurface microbial communities from Kolumbo volcano to uncover new lineages of life (NeLLi) - 2SBTROV14_V59a metaG | ecosystem: Environmental > Aquatic > Marine > Volcanic | place: Kolumbo...
GGCACCGGGAGCGCGAGCGTAAGAAACAGGAAGGCCGCCGGCACCAGCCGGCCACGGCCGCGGCGGCGCGTGAGAGATCGGGGATGGTGAGACACAACCGCCTCCGGGAAAGGTGGAGTCGAGGGCTTTGATCGCAGATGACGACAGCGACACCATGCGGTGCCGGCACGATCTCCGCCAGCACTCGCGGAGCGGCTACGCCCGCTCGTTCCCGACCCCCGGCCGTGATGGGCGCCTTCCGGTCCGGCCCGGCCGGTCCAACATCCCGCACGTCTCGGCTGTCTTTACGGACAGGTGTAGATTGTGTCGTCTCCGCTCCCCTCCCGGCGGCGTGTGTACCTCACCCCACAGGCCGTACGATGATGCGACGGAACGTCATCCCGACCCTCGCCGTGGCGCTGGCTCTGTCCGCGGGCGGTGTCGGGGCACAGCTCTCCAGACCTCTCGATGAGGCTTCTCTCTCCGCGCTCAAGTGGCGGTCGCTGGGGCCCGCCAACATGGGCGGCCGCGTGACCGACGTGGAGGGAGTTCCCGGTCCCTCCAAGACCTTCTACGTGGCCTCGGCCGCCGGTGGAATCTGGAAGACCACCAACAACGGAATCACCTTCAGGCCGATCTTCGACATGAAACGCGTCGCGGCGATGGGCGATCTGGCGATCGCGCCGAGCGACACGCTCCAGATCTGGGCCGGGACCGGGGAGGAGGATTCGCGCAACTCCATCTCCCCGGGCGCGGGGATCTACAAGTCCACGGACGGGGGGATGACGTGGAAGCTCATGGGCCTCGAGAAGACCCAGGTCATCGCGCGGATCCTGGTGCATCCCACGAATCCCGACATCGTATACGTGGCCGCGCTCGGACACATCTGGGACGCGAACCCCGAGCGTGGCCTCTACCGGACCCGCGACGGTGGACAGACGTGGAAGCTGGTGAAGTTCGTGAGCGACAAGGCCGGCTTCGTGGACATCGTCATGGACCCCCGCAATCCGGACGTGCTCTTCGCGTCGAGTTGGGAACGCGTGCGCGGCCCCTATTTCCTCAACAGCGGGGGGCCGGGCAGCAAGCTCTGGAAGAGCACGGATGGCGGCGATAGCTGGAGCGAAGTCGTCGGCAACGGGTTTCCGACGGCGCTGAAGGGGCGCATCGGGCTGGCGATCAGCCTGAGCGATCCGGACGTCATGTACGCACTGGTCGAGGCGAAGAAGGAGGAGGACGGCTCGGGTGGCACCGGCCTGTACCGCTCCGACGACGCCGGCGCCACCTGGCGCAAGGTCAGCGACAAGGACAGCCGGCCGTTCTACTACTCGCAGGTCCGCGTCGATCCGCAGGACCCGAACCGCGTCTACTTCTCGAGCACGCCGGTCCAGTTCTCCACCGATGGGGGCAAGACGGTCGGCACGACCACCAACGGCATCCACGTCGACCAGCACGCGATGTGGATCGATCCCCACGACGGCGACCGCATCGTCGTGGGTAACGACGGAGGGGTGGACATCAGCTTCGACCGGGGTGGAAACTGGGAGTACCTGAACGTCATCCCGATCGGGCAGTTCTACCACGTCAGCTACAACATGGATGTGCCGTACCGGGTGTGCGGCGGGCTCCAGGACAACGGCACGTGGTGCGCCCCGAGCCGCGTGGCGAACGGGCGCCTGGGCCGGTACCACTGGGCCACGATCGGCGGAGGGGACGGATTCTACAGCGTCCAGGATCCTGTGGATCCGACGATCGCCTGGGTGGAGTCGCAGGGCGGCAACATCGGCCGCGTGAACACGGCGACCGGGGAGCGCAAGAGCCTGGGTAAGCCCGACTGGCAGGACGTGTGGCGGCCGTACCAGGACACGATCGTCACGCTGCTGGATCAGGGCGTGAGCGAGGATGATCCCCGCATTCAGGATCTCCGAAAGCGCGCTTCGGCGGACTCCGCCGCGTACGCGCTGCGTTACAACTGGAACACTCCGTTCTTCCAGTCCGTCCACAACCGGAGCGTGCTGTACGTGGGCGCGAACCGGGTGCTCAAGAGCACGGACTGGGGAGATCACCTGAAGCCGATCTCGCCGGACCTGAGCTACGCCGATCCGGAGAAGGTCAGGGTCAGCACGAAGACCACGGGCGGGATCACCCCCGACGTCACGGGGGCCGAGACCTACGCCACGGTCGTCGCGCTCGCGGAGTCGCCGCTCCACCAGGGCTGGCTTTTCGCCGGAACGGACGACGGCCGCGTGTGGACGACGCGTGACGACGGCGCCTCGTGGCAGGAGCTGACCGACCACTTCAAGGGCGTACCCAAGGGCACGTGGGTCAGCCGGATCGAGCCGTCGCACTTCGACCCCGACCGGTTCTACGTGACCTTCGACGGGCACCGCACGAACGACTTCACGCCGTACGTCTACGTGACCGAGGACGGCGGCAGGCACTTCCGCTCGATCGTCGCCGACCTTCCTACCGGAGGGCCCGACTTCGTCCACGTGATCCGTGAGGACCCCCACAACGAGAACCTTCTCTTCGTGGGCACGGACGTGGGCGTCTACGTCTCGACGAACCGGGGCGGCTCGTGGCAGCGCTTCATGACCTCGCTGCCGACCGTGCCCGTGCGCGACCTGGAGATCCACCCGCGCGACCGCGAGCTGATCGCGGCCACGCACGGGCGCTCGATCTGGATCGTGGACATCGCGCCGCTCGAGCAGCTCACCGACGCGGTGGTGGCCGGAGGCGTGACGCTCTTCCAGCCCAAGCCGGCGTTCCAATGGGGGCAGGAGCCCAGGGGCGGTGAGTCGTACGGCCAGCACTGGTTCTCGCGCCCCACGCCCGGGCCGGTCGCGGAGATCTCGTACTACATCGGCGACGATGTGGCAAAGGCGCTGAAGGAGGCGCAGCCCAAGCCGAAGGCCGGAATGAAGCAGCCCTCCGACACCGCCGCGCGCCGGATGCGTGCCGGGGCGCGGGCCGGCGAGGGCGGACGCGGCGGGGGTGCGCCGGGCCAGGGCGGGCGCGCCGCGATGATGCGGCGCATGCAGCGCGGGCCGCGCGTGCAGATGACGATCACGGGTCCCGACGGCAAGGTCGTGCGCACCCTGAGCGGCCCGGCGACGGCCGGGCTCCACACGATCACGTGGAACTACCGGGGCGCGCCGCCCAAGCCGAAGCCACTGTCTCCTTCCGAGCGGCGCGACAGCATTCAGATCGCGACGCGGGCGAAGGAGGTGGCCGACTCGCTGATCAAGGCGGGGTGGAAGGAGGCCCCGCTGAAACGGATGCTCGGGTTGTTCACCGGCGAGACCAGCCGGGAGGAGATGTTCCGCCAGTTCCAGGGTGGCGGCGGCCGGAGCCGTGACCCCGAGGCCTTCCAGGAGCGTCCCGGAGAGCGGATGGGCGGTGCGGCCGCGGGCGGATTCGACTTCAACCAGATGCGGGAGCTGGCCGGTCTGATCCGGCCGGGAGCCGGGTTGGGCTCGCTCTTCCGCGGCCGGGGCAGGGGGCAGGCGCCCCTCGCCGGGCCGGGCGCGTACACGGTCACGCTGAAGGTGGGAGAGCGGACGTTCACGCAGGGACTCTCCGTCGAGCGGAGGGGCAACGTGACCGGGAACAACACGCCGTTCCGGGAGGACGTGATCCACTGATGCGGTAGCGGGGCTCCAGAGGGTGGGGGGCCGGCGGGCCGCCATCCGTGACTGGCGCCGCGGGGCGCGGTTGCTCAGAATGGGGTGGTGTGTCCACGGCCCTCCGCCGTACCTCGGAGCTGACAACACCGATGAAAAAGATCGTGCTGCTGGCTATGGCGCTGCTGGCCATCGCCCTCATCATCCCGTCCACGCGGGCGACGCTGATGGACAAGGCGTCCCCCGTGACGAACAAGGTGCGGGCGATGACCGTGCCCTCGGCGCTGAAGGCCATCGCAGACCAGTTGGACGCCCGGATGAAGCGTGGAGAGAAGATTCCCACCGCGGAGGCGTGGTCGAACTGGCTGCAGAAGTCCTATACCGGCGTGCCGGAGGATCCCTGGGGCCACGAGTTCTACCTGCTTGTGGGACGGCGTGACTTCACCGTAGGGTCCATGGGTCCGGACGGGGTGCGCGGCTCCGCCGATGATATGAAGGAGTCGCGGCCGTTGCCGGGACAGAAGCGGCGGCGCTGAGGGGGCCGTTCCACGGAAGGTACCCTTACCCGATCGGTTTCACCTCGAGACGCGTCACGTGCACGTTCACGTGGTGGCCGACGCGCAGTCCGACCACGCCGTCGGTGGGAATCTCGCCCCGAGACACCGCCGCCACACGCTCTCCGTTGACGAGGAACCGGACGCGCTTCTCTCCGCACTCCACCGTGAGCACGTTGCGGACGCTCACCTCTTGTTCGCGGTCGGCGTACGCGCGGACGGCCGGGCTCGTCGTCCAGGGCTGGACCGTCGAGGTACGCGTGCCGGTGCGGGTCTTGATGATGAACTGGTGGCCGTCTCGGATCAGAAAGTACGCGTACGAGGCCTCCAGGCCCTCGAGCTGCCGACCGCCAAAGAACACGCCGAAGCCCTCGCGCAACCCGTCCGGATCGAAGAGGTGGACCTCCATATCGACGCGGAATCGCCCGGAGGCGCGGTCGTGCGGGTTCCAGAAGATGGCCGCCGGGCCCGTGGTGATGTGCCAGCCTGGAGGCATGGCGACGAAGCTCCTGAGCTCGGACTCGGTGGCGTCGGCCCGGTCGAAGCGGACCTTCCACCCCACGGGCCTCCTCAGCACCTGGCCGGACACGCCCGTCGCAACCAGAGCGAGCACAAGGAGAGCGGAGGCCGTGCGCATGTGCAGTCCCGGCTGAGGTCGAACGTGGCCGGCGCCCGACGGGGCGATCCGGCGCTGGAGGCGAGCGGGCAAGGTTCGCCGGGAGCGCGGCCGTGTCAACGGAAGGACGACGGGAGCGTGGCGGTTCGCTGGTTGCGTGGAGCCCGATCGGCGGGGACGGCGGCGGGAGCGCCGCAGGGGACGTGGGAGAAATCCCCACAACGTTCGTGGAGACCTCCCTACTGCGAACGCGGCGACCACCGGGTAGGTTGCGAACATGTGAAATAAAGTGCAATCTAAATAATCATTTAGGGATGATCTTATCCGTTACCACCTGCCCCTCCGTCGGCGCTCCGCCGATGATGCTCCATTCCAGATCTTCGGAGGTCCGTACCATGCAAGAACGACGCTTGGGATTGCTCGTAACCCTGGCCGTGGCGCTGGGTCTGGCGTCGTGTGGAGGAGACGAACCCCCCGCCGGGAATGAAGCCGCGGGCGCCGCGGGCGCGTCCGCCGCGGAGGCCGCACCCGCTTCGCCGGGGCAGGCCATCTTCGAGCGAACATGCTTCGCGTGTCACACCATCGGGAACGGCCCGCGCGTCGGGCCGGACCTGAAGGACGTCCAACAGCGGCACGATCGCGAATGGCTCGTGCGGTGGGTCGACGATCCGCTCGGCATGGCCAGGAACGATCCGGTGGGGCAGAAGCTGTTCGCGGAGTGGAACAACACGCCGATGGCCCCGCTGGGTCTGTCGAAGGAGGAGATCAACCAGGTTCTCGACTACGTCGTAGCCGTGAGCGAGGGCACCGTGCAGCGGGCCGCAGCCGAAGAGGAGGGTCCGGTCGAGCTGGCGGAGGCGCAGTTCAAGCAGGCGCAGGAGATCTACTTCAACCGCTGCGCGGGCTGTCACGGCACGCTCAGAGCGGGCGCCACGGGACCGAACATTCAGCCGAAGACGACGACGCAGCGCGGTACGGCGACGCTCAAGGCCACGCTGACGCACGGGCTCCCCGGGGGCATGCCGGCGTGGGGAGACGCGGGCATCCTGTCGCCCGCGCAGATCGATCTGATGGCCCGCTACGTGCAGCTTCCCCCGCCCAGCCCGCCGCCGCGGCCGATGAGCGTCATCAAAGCGTCATGGAACCTCAGGGTGCCCGTGGCGGAGCGTCCGACACGACCCGTGACCCGGCGCAACTGGGAGAACTACTTCGGCGTGGTCCTGCGTGACGCGGGCCAGGTGGCCATCATCGACGGCGACACCAAGGAGCTTCTGACCGTCATCAACACGGGCTTCGCGGTGCACATCCTCCGGTCTTCCTCGACGGGCCGTTACTTCTACGCGGTGGGCCGCGACGGCAAGGTCAGCCTGATCGATCTCTGGCCCGAGAAACCCGAGCTCGTGGCGCAGGTGCAGGGGTGCGCGGATGCGCGCAGCGTCGACGGCTCGAAGTACGAGGGCTACGAAGACCGCTACGTCATCGAGGGGTGCTACTGGCCCACGCAGTACGTCGTCTTCGACGGGTTGACGCTCGAGCCGCTGCAGGTGACGAGCGTCGAAGGCAAGGCGTTCGACACGGGCGAGCCGCTCTCCGAGGTGCGGGTGGCGTCGATCGTCGCCTCGCACTTCGACCCCGTATGGGTCCTGGGCCTCAAGGAGTCCGGCCACGTCGGCATCGTGGACTACTCCAGGCCCGGGTTTCCGCTGGTCTCGAAGATCCCGGCCGAGCGCTTCCTGCACGACGGGGGTTGGGACCACACCGGCCGCTACTTCCTGATCGCGGCCAACATGCGCAACAAGATGGCCGTCGTGGACGTCCAGGAGCAGAAGTTGGTCACCACGTTCGAGACCGGCATCAAGCCCCACCCGGGCAGAGGCGCCAACTGGGAGGACCCGGAGTACGGCTGGGTCAACGCCACCGTGCACATCGGGCAGGGGCTGCTCGTGGTGTACGGGGCCGATCCCGAGCAGCGCCCCGACGTCGCGTGGAAGGTGGTCCGGAAGATCCCCCTCCAGGGCACCGGCAGCCTCTTCCTCAAGACGCACCCGAACTCTCCCTGGGTGTGGACGGACCGTCCGCTGAACAACGATCCGAAGGGCACGCGCGAGATCTGCGTCTACTCCAAGCAGAAAGCGGAGATCGAGAAGTGCTGGAGCGTGGGCGATCACGGCGCCGCGGTGCACTTCGCCTACAACAAGGCGGGCGACGAGGTGTGGGTGTCCGTGTGGGACAAGAAGGGTGAGCTCGTCATCTACGACGACAAGACCCTGACCGAGAAGACCCGGATCAAGGGTGACTGGCTCGTGACGCCTACCGGGAAGTTCAACGTCTACAACGCCGCGCACGACATTTACTAGCCCCCGGCCCCCCGACCGCAGATCGGGCGGGCTGGGGGGCGCGGGACCCGTACGGAGGGGAACCATGCATGCGCATAGTCGGTGGGTTGCGGTGGCTCTCGCGGCGGCGCTTACGTCGCCCCTGGCCGCCCAGGACGTAACCTTTCGCGGTCAGGTACGGCCCCGTTACGAGTACCGCGATCCCGCGGGAGGCGGCAAGGACGAGTTCACGTCCATGCGCGTACGCGCCGCGCTCGCCGCGAAGCTCGACGAGCACGTGGCGGTCTTCATTCAGTTGCAGGACGTGCGCCTCTTCGGCGAGGAGACGAGCACGCTGGCCGACTTCAGCGCGGATCACTTCGATCTGCACCAGGGCTACCTCCGCTTCACCGGGCGCAGGCTCGACTGGATGACGACCACGGTAGGTCGCCAGGAGGTCAACTTCGGCGGGCAGCGCCTGGTCGGCGCGGTGGGGTGGACGCAGCAGGGCCGCGCCTTCGACGGCGTCCGACTGGATGCGGGCACCGGGTGGGGCTCTCTGGCGTTCATCGGCTTCAAGCTCGCCGAGGAGACCGCGCCCAAGATCGCGAACGACATGGAGCTGTACGGCGCGTACGCCACCGTGCGGAACACGGGGCCGGGTGCGCTCGACCTCTACTGGCTGTACGACCGGACCGAAGGCTCCGTGGACACCAACGAGCACACGTTCGGCGCGCGCTACGCGTTCAAGGGCGTGGTGAACGGACGCGTCGAGGGCAGCTTCCAGGCCGGGACGCGGGCGGCCCAGGACCTGTCGGCGTTCATGTTCGGGGCCCGCCTCGGCAGGACGTTCGCCGGGGGCAGGGCCGGCGTCACGCTGTGGTACGACTACCTGTCCGGCGACGACGACCTCGCGGACGGCAAGGCCAAGGTGTTCAACACGCTCTTTGCCACGAACCACAAGTTCTACGGCTTTGCCGACCTCTTTCTGAACATCCCGGTCCATACGGGGGGCTTCGGGCTCCAGGATCTGGCCGTCAAGCTCCACTGGAAGCCGGCCGACGGGATCAGCGTGGGAGCGGACTATCACTCCTTTCGGGCCGCCGAGTCCAATGCCCTGGCCGAGGCGCACTTCGGCGACGAGCTGGATCTGACGCTGAGCCACGCCTACACGTCGCACCTGACGGTGGTCACGGGGCTGAGCTTCGTGTTCCAGGACAAGGGATTCGCCGAGATCGGCAGGCTCTCCGAGGACATGACGTGGGGCTACGTCATGCTCAACGCGCACTTCTGATCGATGCGTCGGGCGCGACGCGATGCGCCGGCCCGGGGATGAGGAAGGAAGCCGATGGGTTTCGATCGATCGAAGGTGATCGTCGCGGGCGTCTCGAAGTTCGCGGCCGTCGCGGGGCTCGCGGTCGTCGCCGCGCTGAGCGTTCCCGTGCCGGCGGCGGGCCAGAGCAGGCGCGGGCCACCGGCGGCTCCGTCCGCCTCCGTCTCCGCGTCTGGTCGGGACACCGCACGCGTCGTCTTCCTCGACGGCCTGAACGTGACCGCGACGCGCACGGCACGCCCGGTATTCGAGACACCGGCGCCGGTGGTGGTTCTCGGCCCGGAGCGTATCCGCTCGGCTATGCCCTCGAACCTCGCGGACCTGTTCCGGAGCGTTCCCGGGATGGACGCCGAGGGCGTCGGGCCGGGTCAGCGGCGTCCCGTGATCCGGGGGATGCGCGGGCAGCGCGTCCTGCTCCTCGAGGACGGCCTGCGCCTGAACAACGTTCGCCGTCGGGTCGATTCCGGCGAGTCGACCAGCCTCGTCTGGATGGGTGCGGTCTACCGGATCGAGGTCGTGCGTGGCCCCGCCTCCGTCCTGAATGGATCGGATGCCGTGGGCGGCGTGATCAACCTGATCACGCGGGCTCCCTCGCCGGGCGCTCCGGGCAGCCTCGTCTCGGGCGCGCTCGAGGCCGGTCGCCGCTCCGCCGGGACGGCGCGCACCCTGAGCGGGGAAGTCACGGCCGGCGTGGGCGCGCTCGCGCTGCGCGTCTCGGGCGGGTACCGGAGTGCGGGGGCGTACCACGCGCCGGCCGGTGCCTTCGGTGCGCTGCGGCTCGACCGGCCGCGCGAGGTTCACGACAGCGACCTCACGGACCGGTCCCTGCGCCTGGAGGCGGCGTATCGCCTCGAGCGCGCGGGCGAGCTGTTCGTCCGCCGCGAGGCGTACCGGTCGGAGAACTCCGGGTTCGGCTGGCTGGACCCCGAGGTGTTCGGTCCCGCATCGGTGAAGACCCGACTCCTGTGGCCGAAGCAGGAGTTCGACCGGACGACCGTGGGCTACCGCGGCGCCTCTCCCGTGCGGGCCCTGGCCGATCACCTGAGCGCCAGCGCGTACCTCCAGAGCAACGCCCGCTGGTTCACGACCGAGATCCACGCGCCCGTCCCGGGCGCGGCGCCCGACGCGGCGGTGGACGTGCGCAGCGACAACTACACCGATCTGGACAGCCGGGGCTTGCGGCTGGAGGCGCGTAAACTGCTCACGGGCCGGGCGCTCCTGACCTACGGCTTCGATGCGTACGAGGACCGCGCGCAGGGTACGGACACGAGCACGACGACGGTGCGCGGGCTGGGGCCGACGCGGGTGAGCGGTCGGGGCGGGCCTCAGGTGCCGGACGCGCACCTCACGAACGTCGGTTTCTTCTCGCAGGTCGAGCTCGAGCCGTGGAAGGGTGGCCGGGCGGTGGTGGGGCTGCGGTACCAGGATGTGATCAGCCGGACCTCGTCCACGCGGGGCAACCCCGCCGAGCCCGCGCGGTACCACGACCGCACCGTGGTGGGCGCCGCGAACCTGCTTCAGCGCGTCGGCACGCGCGTCAACGTCGTGGCGTCGCTGGCGCGCGGCTTCCGAACACCGAACCTCGTGGAGCGCTTCTTCGTCGGTCCCACGCCGAGCGGCCGCGGTTTCTGGGAGCCCAATGCGGCGCTGCACCCGGAGGTGAGCCTGAGCGTGGAGGTCGGCGTGCGGTACCGCGGCCCGAGGCTCAGGGCGGAGGGATTCGTCTTCCGCAACGTGCTGCGTGGCGGCATCGTCCTGGAGCCCACGGGCCGCAGGGAGGACCGCGTGACCTACTACCGCAACGTCAACGTCGACGAGCTGCGCTACCGCGGCGTCGAGATGGCCGCGGCGGCCGAGCTCGGTGGCGGGTTCGGCCTCGAGGCGGAGTGGAGCGCCCTCGATGTGGCCGATGCGCGCGACCCGGCCCGCGTCTTCGTCGAGACCTATCCGAGCCGCCTCGGCGGAGCGCTGCGGTACCGCGACGCCTCGGGGCGCGTCGAAATCCGCTACCACGTGCGGCACAACGGGAGCCGGACGGCGCCGGAGGGCGCCACCCCGGTAGGCGACAGGATTCCGTCGTTCACCGTCCACGACGTGCGGGCGGAGGTCCGCCTGCTCGGGCGTCACCACCTCGGCGTCGCGGTCGAGAACCTGACCGACGCGCTGTACGCCGAGGCGCTCAACACGGGGTTCTTCCGGCCCGAGCCGGGTCGCACGCTCGCTCTCACGTGGGGCGTGACCTTCTGAAGCTTCCCTCCGGGGAGCACCGCGCCCTCCCGGCGCGCCCCTGTCGCACGCGTTACCGCATCCTTGCCATCCGCGCGACCGCCCCTTGCCTGGAGGCGCATCCCATGGCCCATTAGCGGGGCCTGCCCACGCGCCACCCGCTCGACGGAGAATCACCATGTCCGGCCGTACTCTGCATCGCAGCGCTGTCGTTCTGGCGTTCCTTTCCCTTTCCGCGTCCACGCTCGCGGGCCAGCGTGCGCCGGCTTCCCCGACTGCGGGAGACACCGCCCTGGCGTCCGCGCTCGGGGGCCTGAGCTTTCGCGAGATCGGCCCGGCGATCACGGGCGGACGCGTCGCGGACGTCGAGGGGTTGGAGTCCAACCCCGCGGTCTTCTTCGTGGGGCTGGCCACCGGAGGCGTGTGGAAGACCGAGAACCACGGGATGACGTGGAAGCCGCTCTTCGACGATCAGCCGTGCTCGTCCATCGGCGACGTGGCGGTCTACCAGGCCAATCCGAACGTGATCTACGTCGGCACCGGCGAGCCGCAGAACCGTCAGAGCTCGCCCTACGGGTGCGGCGTCTTCCGCTCCACTGACGGCGGGCGCACCTGGCAGGACCTCGGCCTGACCGAGACGCGCCACGTGGGTCGGATCCGCATCGATCCCCGCAATCCGGACGTGGCGTTCGTGGCGGCCGTCGGGCACCTGTGGGGCCCCAACGAGGAGCGCGGCGTCTACCGGACGCGTGACGGCGGAAAGACGTGGGATCGCGTGCTCTACATCGACGAGAACACCGGCGCGATCGACCTGGCGATGGATCCCGCCGACCCCAACACACTCTTCGCCGCGATGTATCAACGCCGCCGCACCGCCTACGGCTTCAGCGCGTCGGGCCCGGGCAGCGGCCTGTACCGGACGACGGACGGCGGAGAGACGTGGACCGAGCTGACGAAGGGGCTTCCCGAGGGGGACAAGGGAAGGATCGGGGTCGACGTGTACCGCCGCAACGGCAACCTGGTCTATGCGCTCGTGGAGTCGCGCGGGCAGGGCCGCGGCCTCTACCGCTCCGAGGACCGGGGCGAGACGTGGACCCGGGTGAGCGGCCGTAACCCCCGGCCCATGTACTTCAGCCAGGTCCGGATCGACCCGAACAACCCCGAACGCATCTACCTGGGTGGCGTGCAGATGTCGGCGAGCGACGACGGGGGCCGGACGTGGTGGAAGGGCAATGCCGCCCAGGGCGCGCACGTCGACCACCACGCGATCTGGATCGACCCCGGCAACTCGCGCCACGTGCTGATCGGCAATGACGGGGGCGTGGCGTCGAGCTGGGACGGCGCCCGGCACTGGCGCGTCCACACCAACCTGGCCATCGGCCAGTTCTACGAGATCGGAGTCGACATGCGCGACCCCTACCGGGTGTGCGGCGGGCTGCAGGACAACAGCTCGTGGTGCGGGCCGAGCCGCACGCTCGCGGGCCGCGGCGCGATGAACCGCGACTGGCAGGACGTCTGGGGGGGCGACGGCTTCTACAACCGGATCGACCCCACGAACCCGGACATCGTGTACACCGAGTCCCAGGGCGGCAACTCCGGGCGCGTGAACCTGGCCAGCGACGAGGCGCAGACGCTGCGGCCCGTGAACCGTGCGGCGGGCGAGGAGGCCGGAGCGGGGTACCGCTTCAACTGGGACGCGCCGCTCGTCGTGTCGCACCACGATCCCGCCACGATCTACGTCGGCGCGAACCACCTCCTGCGCTCGCGCGACCGCGGTGTCACGTGGGAGGAGGCGAGCCCGGACCTGACGCGCCGGATCGACCGCGACACGCTGACGATCATGGGCGCGCGCGTCACCGAGCGCACGCTGTCGCGCAATGACGGGATCCGCAGCTACGGCACGATCACGACCATCGGCGAGTCTCCGCTGAACGCCGACGTGCTCTACGTCGGGACGGACGACGGCAACCTCCAGGTCACACGCGACGGCGGGGCCACGTGGACGAACGTGGTGGACCACGTGCCCGGACTGCCGGGGCGCTCGTACGTGAGCGGTATCGAGCCGTCGCATGCCGTCGAGGGTCGCGTCTATGCCGCCTTCGACCGGCACTACGACGACGACTACGCGCCGTACGTGTACGTCAGCGACGACTACGGCGCGACGTGGCGGAGCATCACCGCCGGGCTGCCCGCGTGGTCCGTCAACGTCGTGCGCGAGCATCCGAAGACCCCGGAGCTTCTCTTCGCGGGCAATGAGATCGGCGTATACGTCTCGGTCGACGGGGGCTCGAGCTGGGCCCGCATGCGCCACCTGCCCACGGTGCCGGTCGACGACATCGTGCTCCATCCGCGCGACAACGACCTCGTGCTCGGCACGCACGGCCGCAGCATCTGGATCCTCGACGACGTGGCGCCGTTGCAGGACATCGCGGCGCGAGGCGCGCTGGAACGGCCCTCGTACCTCTTTCCCGTGCGGCGCGCGACGGAGTGGTTCACGCTGGGCAACTGGCCGTTCTGGGGGGACGCCTTCGCGGCGCGGAATCCGGCGGACGGCGCGCTCATCCGGTACTGGCTGCGGGAAGATCTGCCGGACAGCGCGGACGCGCCGCCGGACGTGAAGATCAGTATCCGCGAACCCTCGGGGCGCGTCGTCCGCGCGCTCGAGGGTCCGGGCACGGCCGGGCTGCACGAAGTCGTGTGGGACATGCGCGAGGCTCCGCCGGTGAAGGTGGAAGCGGGAGGCGGCCGGGGCGCGGGTGGAGGGCGCTTCGGCGCGCCGAGGGGTGCGTTGGTCCTGCCCGGGACGTACCTCGTGCACATGGAGGCGGGAATGGACGTGGCGGAGCAGGAGGTGCGCGTCCGCCTCGATCCCCGCTCGGCGGCCACGCCCGCGGATCTGCGCGCGCGGCGGGACGCCGCGCGCGGCGTCGCCACGCTCGCGGGCTCGCTGGTGCGGGCGCAGCGTGCGCTCGGCCGTCTCGCGGATCAGGTGCGGGATGCGCGCGAGCTGCTCAAGAAAGCCGAGGCGCCGGACGGGTTGAAGGCGGAGGCGGATACGCTGAAGACCGAGCTGGATACCCTGCGCGCCCGTCTCGGCCGCGCGGGCCGTATCGGCCGGCTGGGCCGTGCGCTCGAGCGGACCGGATCGGCCCCGACGAGCGACCAGAAGTGGCAGATCGAGCAGGCGTGGCAGACCGTGCCTCCGCTCATCGAGACGCTCAACACACTGATCTCGGAACGGATGCCGGCGTTCTACCGGCGTCTCAACGCGGAGGGGGTCCGCCCCGATCCGGGCAAGCCGCTGAAGGTGCCGCGCAGGCCGGGGGGATAGGGCGAGTGGAAGGATCGGTGGATCCTGTCGCGGACGGCTCGCCGACCCGGGCGACGGCGGTCGGGAAGGACGTGCGCCCCGCAAGTCGGCCGCGTCCGTTCGGCGTTCGTGGGTCGCGACGTTGCAGTACGGGTAGGCCGCGGTGGTGCGCCGCGGGTAAGCTACGGTGGTTCCTTCCGCTGCTCGTGGCCGCTTCCTGCGACGGCTCGGCCGACGGCGGCGCCCGCGCCACGCTCGAGCGTGACGCCGCGCCGGCTCCGCCGTTCGCCGAGTCGATCGAGCGCTTCTCGGAGCCCGGTGGCTACTTCGACACGGACAACCTCATCTCGAACGAGACGTCGTACCTCCACGTGATCGGCAAGCTCGAGGAGATGGGCGTCCGGGGGGGCGCGTACCTCGGCGTCGGGCCGGATCAGAACTTCTCGTACATCGCCGCCGTGCGTCCCGAGATCGCGTTCATCGTCGACATCCGCCGCGACAACCTGATCGAGCACCTGCTCTACCGGGCGATCTTCCGCATGGCGCGTACACCGGCGGAGTTCCTGAGATACCTGTTCGGCAGGCCGGTGAGCGCATACGCTGCGGAGAACGGCGTGCGCGGCGACGGCGTGCAGGGCGATGGCGCGCGGGGCGATGGCGCGCGGGTCCCGGAAGGAGGCGCGCCGCCTCCGGAACTCTCCGTTCTCCTCGACCGGATCGCCGCCCGCCCACCCGACGCCGACACGGTCGACGCGTACGAACGCAGAATCGAGCGGATCGTGCGCTCCTTCGGCGTGCCGCTCTCGGACGCCGACCTCGAGACGCTGCGTCGCTTCCACCGCGCGTTCGCCCGCGTCGGCCCCGCGCTGCGCTTCCACAGCTTCGGCCGCGCGCCGCGTTCCTACTATCCGACCTACCGTCAGCTCGCTCTCGAGCGCGACCTCGGGGGGCGCCGGGTCTCGTTCCTGGCCGACACCGCACGATACCGCGTCGTTCGCGACCTGGAGGAGGCCGGGCTCGTGATTCCCGTGGTCGGAGACCTCGCGGGCGCCCACGCGCTCCGCGAGATCGCTCGATACCTGGAGCAGGCCGACATCGAAGTGTCCGCCTTCTACACCTCGAACGTCGAGTTCTACCTCTGGCAGGCCGGCACCTTCGAGGCGTTCGCCGCGAACGTCGCCGCTCTGCCCTGGACGCCCGGAGGCGTCGTCATCCGCAGCGTGTTCCGGACGTTCGGCGGGCTCCACCCCCACAACATCCCCGGCTACTTCTCCACGCAATCACTCCAGAGCGCGCGGAGCCTGATCCGGGCGATGGGGGGCGGGGGATACGCGAGCTATTCTGACCTCGTCACGCGCGACGCGATCGATCCGCGAGGGCGGTGACGAGTGGAGGCGTCCTATCCAAGCATTGGCAGAAATCCGCCCGAGCGACGCGCGTCGATCCAGAGTATGCGAGCATCGCCAGTGTGAGAGCCGTCGCCAAGCAAGGCTTTCGTACCCTGTGTCAATCTCCTTGATGGGCCCGTCTTAAGCATCCGTCCGGTAGGTCTGAAGAGAAGGCCCGGGCAGGAGTCGCCGCTCCAAAGCATCCAGTCTTCGGAAGGCCAGTAGAGTCCAGGAATCGGGGTCGCGCACCTCTACGACCGCGTCCACGAGTCGATCATATTCCCTGGTCGACGGATCGTGGGTCACGGATGGGTGGCTCCGCGCGTCCGGCACCTGACCAAGTATCCATACCCTGCCTTGGCGGTCTTGCAGGATGAACCGCTCCGGATTAGCCGGAGACCTCAACGGTTGAGAGGTTGGGGTGATGAAGAGAGCAAGGAAGTACTCCCGGGAGACGCGGGAGCGGGCAGTTGGGCTGGTCTGGGAGACGGAAGGGCAGCGCGGCTCGCAGTGGGCGGCGATCCAGTCGGTTTCAGAGAAGATCGGTTGCACGCCGGAGACGCTGATGGTGGCGTTCGTCGACGATCACACCCGAGTACGGGGTCGAGCCGATCTGCAGGATACTGCCGATCGCTCCGTCGACTTACTACGCCTTCAAGGCAGTCGAGGTCGACCCGATGAAGGCATCGGCCCGGGCGCGGCGAGACGTATTCCTGAAGGCTGAGATCACGCGGCGGGGGTGCCACGGGCACCGCACCCGTCTTCGGCAGAACAGGACTCAGGGGAGAGCAGCACGGCATCCGGCACCTCGCCCCTTGCGGGTCAGCTGTGCATCACCCTAGTGTCATGGTAAAGGACGTCTTCCATCTCTCACCTGCAGTACCGGTCCCACCGTGAAGCCGCAAGCCACCGATCGTGAGATCCACGAGTATGTGCGGGACCGGATCCGCCAGGCTCTTGGGGGTCGGAGCTGGGCCTGGCTGGCGCAGGCGAGCGGCGTTCCCGCCTCCACCCTCTCCAACCAGGTCAACCGGCCGAAGTTCAGTCTCGGCGTGCTGGTCCGGATCGCCCGGGCGCTGGATCACGACCCGGCCTACTTCCTTCCCGTCTCAGGCAACGACGATACCCCGGCTTCGGAGGAGGTGGGCGAACTGGTGGTGCAGGTCGAGCGATTGCTGGAACAGATCAGGCGCCGCACGGGCGGACCCTGGAAGGACGATGCGGTCTCCGAAATCCGGGATCTGGGATCGTGATTCGGATGTTGGAAGGAGGGTTGCGGGGGGGGGGGGGAGCCTCCCAAGGAAAGGGCCAGGGGACCGAAGAGACC
>Ga0114931_10004873_pt1 | contig 16666 bp, 12 predicted proteins | sample 2SBtaG_FD_89579 | JGI IMG/M metagenome (GOLD analysis project Ga0114931, IMG submission 89579) | Deep subsurface microbial communities from Kolumbo volcano to uncover new lineages of life (NeLLi) - 2SBTROV14_V59a metaG | ecosystem: Environmental > Aquatic > Marine > Volcanic | place: Kolumbo...
GCGCTTTGCGGCTTGAGGTCCCACCACAGGATTACGCGGTCGTCGTCTTCACCTTGAGCGCGCACGCGCAGACCCTGCTCGCTCCACGCTAGAAGCGAACATCGCATCGGATGACGCTCCGACGCCAACTGCAGCGTGAGCAAGACTGGCCGCGAAAGAACTTTCTCCTCAGGCTGAGCAGCAAGGGCCGACGGCTGCGCGTGCACGCGCATCGCCGCTGTGGGCGCCCCGATTGCAAGCGCGATGCAGGCAATCAAGATCGCTCTCAGAATCCTTCGGAACATCGCCGCCAATCCTACGCTCTGCGCACGTGGGCGCGACGCCCCTTCTGGTTATGCCGATTCGGCAGATTGTGCGGGCGAAGTGCACGACCTGTCGAGATGACGGCGCCAGACGTCGCTTTCCGGTCGATAGAACGCGTATTGGCGCCTGCGCATCGTGGCGCCGACTTCGCTGCTTGTCCCATTGCGCGGGTCGCGCGAGCGCCCCCGCCTATGATTGCACGCTACTGATAATTGGAGCACTCGCATGTTTGAACGATTTACAGACCGGGCTCGAAAAGTGATGGCGCTTGCCAATCAGGAGGCGCAGCGGTTCAATCACGAATATATTGGCACAGAGCATTTTCTACTTGGTCTGGTGAAGGAAGGGTCGGGTGTTGGCGCCAACGTGCTCAAGAACCTGGGCGTCGATCTGCGCAAGGTGCGCCTCGAGGTTGAGAAGCTTGTCAAAAGCGGCCCCGAGATGGTCACGATGGGCAAGTTACCCCAAACTCCTCGTGCAAAAAAAGTAATTGAATACGCCATCGAAGAGGCCCGCGCTCTCAACCACAACTACGTTGGCACTGAACACCTGCTGCTTGGCCTGTTGCGCGAGCAGGACGGCGTCGCTGCGCAAGTGCTCATGAATCTGAATCTCAAACTCGAGGAAGTGCGCGAGGAAGTGCTCAACCTGCTTGGCGCAGGTATGGAGAATGACGAGGGCGACGAGGTCGCTGCAGGCGGCGGCGGAAGTGGTGGCGAAGGTCCTCAGCGACGGCGCAAGAGCCAGACGCCAGCGCTCGACTCCTTCGGTCGAGACCTCACCGAACTCGCCCGCGAAAACCATCTTGACCCTGTGATCGGCCGGGCTGACGAAATTGAGCGCGTGCTGCAGATTCTGTGCAGACGCACGAAGAACAATCCGGTGCTCCTTGGCGAAGCGGGCGTCGGGAAGACCGCCATCGTTGAAGGGCTCGCGCAGCAGATCGTCGCCAGTGAAGTTCCCGAACTCCTGCAGGACCGCAGAGTCGTTGTGCTTGACCTGGCGATGATGGTCGCGGGCACGAAATATCGCGGACAGTTCGAAGAGCGCATCAAGGCCGTAATGAACGAGGTGCGCAGAGCGAGCAACATTATTCTGTTCATCGACGAGCTTCACACGCTCGTCGGCGCAGGGGGCGCCGAGGGCGCTATCGACGCGTCCAATGTACTCAAACCGGCTCTTTCCAGAGGTGAAATACAGTGCATTGGCGCCACCACGTTTGATGAGTACCGCAAGTACATCGAAAAAGACGCAGCCCTGGTCCGCCGATTTCAGGCGATCACGGTCGAGCCGCCCACAGTCAAGCAGACCGTGGCGATCCTCAAAGGCCTGCGCGAGCGCTACGAAAAGCATCACCGTGTGCAGATCACCGACGACGCGATTGACGCTGCAGTCGAACTATCCGACCGGTACATCACTGGCAGGGTGCAACCTGACAAGTCGATCGACGTTATCGATGAATCTGGCGCTCGTGTGCGCCTTAAGAGCATGACCAAGCCGCCAGACCTCGCCCATTTAGAGGAAAAGATCGAGCACTTGTCTATCCAGAAGGACGACGCGGTCAAGAACGCTGACTATGAGAAAGCCGCTGAGCTGCGCGATCAGGTCGAGCAGATTCGCAAGGAGAAGGAAGGAATACAGCGCGACTGGCGCACCAAGTGTAATGAAGTTGGTGGGATTGTCGACGGAGAGATCATCGCAGAGGTCGTCAGCAAGATGACCGGTGTGCCCCTTACACGCCTGGCGAAGGAAGAAGCCGATCGTCTGCTGCATCTTGAACAAGAGCTGCACAAACGCGTCGTCAGCCAGGATGAAGCGATCAAGGCGATCAGCAAGGCCATCCGCAGAGCGCGCGCGGGACTCAAAGACCCCAAACGCCCTATGGGATCGTTCATTTTCATCGGCCCCAGCGGCGTTGGAAAAACGCTGCTCTCCAAGGCGCTGGCGGAGTTCATGTTTGGCGACGACGAAGCGCTGATCCACTTGGACATGAGCGAGTACATGGAGAAGCACAACGTCAGCAGGCTTGTCGGCGCGCCTCCCGGCTATGTCGGCTACGAAGAGGGCGGGCAGCTGACGGAGCAAATCCGCAGACGGCCCTATTCCGTGCTGCTTCTCGACGAAATCGAAAAGGCGCACCCGGACGTTTTCAATATGCTCCTCCAGATTATGGAGGAAGGTCGCCTGACCGACTCGTTTGGCAGACATGTTGACTTCCGCAACACCGTGCTCATCATGACGAGCAACATCGGTGCGGACCTCATCAAAGGCGGCGGCGGATTTGGCTTCTCCAAGCGTGATTCTGAATCGAGTTACGATTCGATCAAAGCCACGCTTATGAAAGAAATCGAACGTTTCTTCCGTCCCGAGTTCATCAACCGCCTCGACGAGGTGATCGTCTTCAAGCCGCTGTCACGCGAAGATCTCGTGACGATCGTCGAATACGAAACCACCAAGGTTCGGGAACGACTCGCGGCGCAGGGCGTCGTGCTCAATCTGGACCAGAGCGCCAAGGATTTCTTGATCGAAAAGGGCTACAGCCCGGACTTCGGCGCACGTCCGTTGCGCAGAGCAATCGGACAGTACATCGAAGACCCTCTTTCCGAACAACTGCTTTCAGGCGAGCTCAAAGGTAAAGGCGCTGTTCTGATCAGCAAGAAGGAAGACGACGATCATCTGTTTTTCCAGAGTGAAGACGCGCCGCCGCCAAAGGACGAAAAGCAGGAGCCTGTCGAAGCCGGCGCTGGCAGCGACAGCGAAAGCAAGCCAGACTGACCGGCGTGACCGCACAACGAACACGAACAAGGGCGAACTATTCGGTTCGCCTTTTTTCATTCGTTCACATGCTCACGCCGTCTGATCGAGCGCGCCATCGGAAACGATCGTTGTTGTGAAAATAGCGCAATCTTCGAGCCGATCGGAGCGCTGCAGCGCTTGCGCCAATCGCTCGACGTCGTCGTCCGCCTGTGCGCAAAGAAATATCGCGCTGCCGCTGCCCGTGAGGTGCGCTTCGCAGCCTGCGACAGCCGACACCTCTTGAATCGCGCCCTGAAGGCTTGGCGCCACGCGCTGGGCGGGCGCCGCCAGATCGTTGTACAGCCGTGCGGGCGCGACATGTCCAGCGTGCGTCAACGCTCGAATTGTTTCGCTGGCTTCTTCAAAGGACCGTTCACGCGCGATGTCGTCAAACGCGCGGTAGACGGCGCCCGTGCTGCAGGCGCAAGCGGGAATAACGACAATCAGCTGCGACTGCGCCTTTGCGCCGGCCCGCTCGATACATTCGCCCACACCCGAAACAAACGCAGCAGCCCCCGGTTGGGGTGGCAGGAAGAACGGGACATCAGCGCCCAGCGTAAGTCCTATCTCGCACAGGTGATGATCGTCAATAGATAGATCAAAGAGATCGCGCACCGCGAGCAACGTCGCTGCTGCGTCGCTCGATCCCCCGCCAAGACCGGCGCCAACGGGGATGCGCTTCTCGAGTTTGAGCTGCACGGGAAGCCGCTGACCTGTTTCGCGCTCGAGCGCCATGTGGGCGCGAACCGCGAGATCCTTTGTTATGGACCAGTCAATATCAGAACGTTTGACCGCGCTGTCGGCCCAGAAGATCGCATAACGGCTGTCGCGGTCGGGCTCAAGACGCCAGATCGTCAAGTCGTCAACCAGAGCAATCGACGCAATCCACGACGCGATGGGGTGCAAGCCGTCTTCGAGCCTAGGGGGTGCGACCGCCAGCGCCAGATTCACTTTGGCATGCGCTCGACACAGAATCATCGGGCGATCCGTCATGCGCATATCGTACGGAGCATGTCTGGCGCCGTTTGCGCAAGAGACGGCGCAAGCGCTGCGACGCCAACCTGCGCCGGTGCAGCAAACTGCGCCGCGAGCCACGGCGCGATGACCGGCCTCCCCGCGCCCCGTGCCTCTTGCGTTGTGAAGCGCTCCAGCGCGTCGAGCATGGGTCCGGGCGACATGGAGCCGACCACGAACGCAGCGGCGCTGGCTTGATGCTGCGTCATCGACGCCCCGCACTCGCGCAGCGCCTGCGCGATAAGGGCTGCGTGTTTTCCACGCGCGATGATCGCAACGGGACCGTTGCGCAGTGTATGACCGTGAAAAGCGAAGGCTCTTCGCGCGCAAGAAAGACCAGTAAAACGATCCCATAATATTCGCGGCATCGCTCGATCAGGCTGCCTGCGAAGTGTGATCGCAATATCGAGCATGCCGCGCAGCCAGCCCAGCTCGGCGCGCTCTTTGCTGGCGATGGCTGCGTATCGGCCAATTGCGCTGCAGATCGCCTGTCGGCGTTCGCGCTTGGGCGCGTATCGCGCTGCGATCCACACGTTGTTGCGTGTGAGTCTGCGAAGAATCGCTGACATGTCGCGCCCCGCAGACGTTTTCTCGTGCAGCACTGCGAAACGGCGATCGAATACGACTCGGCGTCCTCCAAGCAGCAGTTTTGCGCACAAATCATACTCTTCAGCATAATAATGGAATGACTCGTCATATCCACCCACGCTGAGAAAGGCGTTCCTGCGAACGGCGGCGCCGCAACCAACGATCACCTCAGGCAGGCCTCCCGCTTCGCGTTCGCCGCTGGGGAGAAAGATCTCCGCAGCGACCGCAGCGACGTCTTGCGGGGCATCCCGCAGCGCTTCGATGAAGTCGGCGCCGAGCGGATGCGAATCGTCGTCGAGCATCACAAGCCATTCGCCTTGGGCTGCGTGCGCTGCGTCGTTGCGAGCCGCTGCGCCCTTGTTACGAGGCAGGTGCAGCACATTGACGGTTGCGCCGTTGGCGAGCGCGCAAGGCGCTGCAACAGGGGGAATCGATGCATTGTCCGCAATAACAACCTCTGCGCCGCCCATGCTGCGAAGCGATGCTTCGTCAAGATCGCCAAGAGCTCGCAAGGTCCGTTCAAGCGTGTCCGGGCGATTGCGTGTTGGAATGATGAACGAAAGCATGGGAAACCGTTGCATGATCAGCCGCAGTTAAACGACAAGCCTCGCTGCTGGCTGGGTCTTCACCGTCAGGCGTCCTCCGGCGAGCCTGGTCGCGCCTCTGCGCAGATCCGCAGCGCCCACAACCGTATTGCCCAGTCGCTGCGCCTGTGCCGCTGCAGCGATAGCGCCGACCGCTGCGCCGACAGGGATCGACGCGCCGCTTGCGATCGCCAACGTCGCAGCGGCCAGAAGCGCGTCGCCGCAGCCCAGTTCGTCCACAGCGTGAGGCGTCAGCGCGGGGACGTGCTCCGTGGCGAGTCTCGACCGCCAAGCTTCACCTCCTTTCTTGTGCTGGGCACAGTCTGTGCAACGATCAAAGGCAATAAGCCCGTCCGCGCCCAGCGTGACAATCGCAGCCCGCGAGCGCGTCTGTTCGAGCATCTGGTAGACCAGGGCCGAGAGCCCGGTGTCATAATCGTGCATGGCGTCACGCAGATCGGCTTCACTTGGCGTGAGGAGATCCATTTCGCGCATGCAAAGCAGGCTTGAGCGTCTGCCGCTGACGTCTCCGGCCAGCGTCTCCACGCAGCTGCGGAGTGCGCCACACAATCTGGGCATCATCGCGGGGGAGAGCAACCCCTGCCCGAAATCAGCCACAATGGCGGCGTCAGCGCCATCGCTTGCGTCAACAGCGAGATCGATCAGTTCCTCTCGACGAGCGGCGTCAAGTGAAAGCGGTTGGATGAGATCCAGCTTCATGACCTTCTGCGATCCAACCAGAAACCGCTGTTTTTCGAGCATTGGTCCATCATGCCTGACGGTGCGCGTCTCCACGCCCTCCGCAAGAAGACGCTGACGTAATGCGTTGGCGTCGTCTGCCTCTGGCAGCGCGGTGACAAGCGTTGGCTGGGCGCCCATCGCTGCGAGATGCCGAGCCACGATGGCGGCGCCCCCGTCGTAGCTGCGCCACTCGATGGGGCGCAGCGCCATGACAGGGCTTTCCCCGGCGATTTCAGGACGATCGCACAGGACATAGGTGTCAATGATCGCTTCACCCACGACGCAGACCCGCCGACCCCGAAACCGTGCGACAAGACTGTCCACCGACTCAGCGGTCACGCCCAGATCGTCAACCAGGCGTCGAAGGCGGGCGTTGTATGGATCGGCTGTTTCCTCCATCGCAGCGATGAGGGCGGTGGAGGAGAAGACCACATCGCCTGAGCTGAACAGCACGCGTCCACCATGCGTTTCGACCGTGGCGCGCTCAGCCTGAAAACGCGGATCGTCGTTCGTCTCGTACTCCCGGCCCTTTACATAGACGTCGGGGCGAACCTGCTCGAGCAGGTCCGCTGCAGTGGCGCTCGGATGGATGTAGACCCAATCGACGCTATCGAGCGCCGCGAGGTTCTCGGCTCGAAGCTCCTGCGGAATAAGCGGTCGGCCGTCGCCTTTGTTCATCGCTGCGTCGCCCGTCAATGTCACGAGAAGGAAGGCGCCCTGGCGCGTCGCGTACTGCAGATGGCGAATATGGCCTGGGTGCACGATGTCGAAGCAGCCATGGCACTGGACGACTTTCTTGCCGTCTCGCCGGGCGCGAGCGCGGACGCGCAGCAGCTCTTCAAGCGAGAGCACCTTGCGATTGCGTGGGGCGTTTGCCTGCATCGTTGTGCTGATATCGGCGTTCGCAGCAGCGCCAGGGCAGATTATCTTGTGAATTAGGCGCAGCGCGCTGCAAGAATGAGCTCCGCAATCTCGCGAAAGGCGCCTTCGCCTCCCTTTTGGGTCAACGTGAGTGCTGCAGCGTTTTTCACATGGGTCATGGCGTCTGCTGGACACACAGCGACACCCGCCAAAGTCATCGGCGCGAGGTCGTTCACGTCGTCGCCAATGTAAAGTGTTCGGGCTGCAGTGGTTGTGAGCGCCTCGCAGATGGTCGCAAAGCGCTCGCCCTTGTCGCCATCACCCACGTCGACCAGATCGACGCCAAGGTGAGATGCGCGCGTTCGTACAAGGCTGGTGTCACGGGCCGCTGAGAGCCAGGCAACAGAGACGCCCGCGTCCTTCAGCAGACGCGTGCCCAGGCCATCCTTCACGTTGAACGCCCGCGCCTCTTCGCCGCTTGACAGCAGGTACATCCTGCCGTCCGTAAGCACACCGTCCACATCGCTGACGACGAGCGTGATTGCTGCGAGTTTGGCTCGCATCTGTGGGTGGATGTCGTCAAGATTGACCATGTTGTTGCAGGCGCTCCCGAAATAAATCCGACCTTGGATCACCCTCTCTCCCCCAAAGGGCGAAGGAGGCAAAGATATCGCAGGATGCTATCGCCTACGTCAGCGCAACGGCGATGCGCTCCGCCGCGTGGGCGGCTGCAAGCTCTTGCGCGTCGCGCCAGCGAAGAGCGCCCGGCCTGAAGCGTCGCTGGAGCGGTTTATCTTCGCCTGGCGAAAGAACGAGCAGCGCATCTGCAGATACAGGAGCATCCATCGCGACGCGCTCGACCGCTTCACCGGGATCCAACGCACCCGAATGAGACCAACCGGACCATGCGTCGTCGCGCATGCGCACGCGGTGGCCCGCAGCGGCCGCTGCAGTGGCAAGCGCCCTGCCATTTGCGCCATACCCGATTATCTCGATGATCGACGTTGACGCCGCCGATGCAACGATGTTGCGTGCGACGTCTTCTTTGCTCACCGCGTGCGCTGCAATCAGATGGGCAAATTCATTTGCGCGCCCGCACTGTACAAGATTGCGCTCGCAAAGCAGCGCCCACCAGGACCGAAGGTCCGCCAACCACGGTGCAGGCGCGTCGGGAGGGGCGAGCCAGACCGCTGGCGGCGATTGTCGCGCGTGCGCAAAGCCGAAAACTGTGGCGGCGGCAATACCCTCTAGTTTGAAGGTATTACTGGAATGGATTTGCGCCAGAAGCGCAGTCGCTGCGTGTGCGCCCTGCGCGCCGCCACATCGAGCGAACGCAAGGGCTGCGCGCTCGAGTGTGAATCTCGCAAGCGCCAAAGCCGCCCGGTCGGGACTGCCTGGTGCGCGATCAATGACGCGCTTCGCGATTGCGCACATTTGCGCATCGTCGGCGCTCATACTGCCTTCTCGTAAACGATAGATGGCGCCGGCCACGGGCGCAGCTGGCCAGCGCGCGCCAGCGATCGCAAGGCGCAACCAGAAATCCCAGTCTTCAAGCATGGAAAACGTTGTATCGAAGCGCACGGCGCCGATCACTTCGCGCGACGTGAGAAACGCGTGCACAGGCGCCGGGTTGCGCTGCGCAAGAACCATTGAATCGACGCCACGGACCGGTGGCTCATTGCGCCATGCAAGGGCGCCGGGGCCATGAAGGACTGCTTCATCGCTTGCTGCAATCGCTTCGAATTCCGCAGGCCAGCGTCCGTGAGACGCACACCACCACCCACCCACGACGCCTGCTTCGCTGCGGCGCTTCGCTGCGCCCACCAGCGCATCAAGCGAGTCTGGCGTCAGCGCGTCATCGGCATCGAGAAACAGGATAAACCGACCACGCGCAGCGTCCAGTCCAGCATTGCGGGCGCCTGAAAGGCCTTTGTTGTCCTGCTGAATTGCGTGCACACTTGCGAAGCGTCTGGCCAGGGCCTCAATCACAGCCCCGGTCGCGTCGATTGAGCCGTCATTGATGGCAATCACTTCCAGCGAGGCGCGTCTTGCAGCGCACAGGGCGCTTGTCACCGCGTCTGTAATTGTGTCGATTGCGTTGTACGCAGCGACGATAACGGAGATATCGGGCGCGGAATGACGCGTCATGACATGCTCTCCGGTGGATCGTCGTACAATCGCCACACGCGCACGTTGCGTTTGCGCAGGCGTTGTGCACCGGCGCTCGCTGCAATGCTCGCTTCTTGCGCGTCGGTCGAGATGAGCGCGTGTTCGCCGGCAGGAATCGCTTCGGGCGCCTGCACCACAAAGCCAAAGCGCGTCGCGCCCGCGAGCGCGTCATCCACAACGCCTGCGACATGCAGATCGGTCTGGCCTAGCGCGGGCGCCAGCCAGTGCGTGTGCTCGCCTGCGCCCCACAGCCATACGCGGGCCGCTCCGGCGCGTTTGATTTTACGGGCGACTTCGCGCAGGCGCGCCAACTGGCACACACGCCATGCGCGTTCGTCCACATGCGCGCTGGCCCGATCTCTCGCCCAGCATCGCGCCAAGAGCCCAAGCATTGCGGGACCATTCACATCGAGCTGCGCTTCAATCTGATTGGCTGCAGCGCGCCCGTCACCTGCGAGCGCGTCGGCGACCGCTGCTGTAAGAGCGCCCCTGTTGGGCCCGCCCATCGGTGACGCGAGCCAGGCGTCCACCATTCGCGCAGCTGCCACGCTGCGCTGTGCCTCGTCGGCGCCGGCGTGGGGATCGTCCGCGTTCACCCTGCGTTGATAAAGCACGTCGGGCAGGTTCGCCAGTGCGAAACCTCGCGCGATCATGCGCAACCAGAGGTCGTAATCCTGCCCGCGAAACAGCGATTCGTCATACCCACCCGCAGCGAGCACCGCAGATTTGCGAAGCAGCATTGACCCATGCGCAAATACATTGCCCAGCGTCAAACGCCAGCGGATTCGCGCGGGTTCGGTTGGCGGTTGGACTGTCTGGCGAGTGGCCCCCGCTTCGTCGATGATGTCGAACGCAGTCCCCACGCCCGCAACATTCGGGTTCTTCACAAGATACGATGCCTGTTTCGCAAGCCGATCGGGCGAGCACAGGTCGTCCGCATCCATCCGCGCGATGAGATCAAACCGCGCAGCAGCGATTCCTCCGTTGAGGGCCGCGGGAAGCGACGGCTCATCGCGTGTGAGGACGCGCATCCGGTCATCCTCCAAGGCAAGTGATCGCGCCACGTCAACAGCCGATGCTGAGCATCCATTGATCACGACGACAATGTCAAGCGTCGTCAGCGTCTGGCGCTGGACGCAGTGGAGCGCCTCGCGAAGCCACTGGGCGCTCCCGCCAGGCCCGAGGGGAAGAATGACGCTCACATTGGTGTCGATTGACGCCGCCATCAGCACGTCTCCATACCTGTTGCAGGAACTCACCGCAGCAGTCCCCGTGCGCCGATGATCGACATATGCAGCCCCCCGCCGTGAAGGACCATGTGGCGCCCGCCGTCTCGCAGCCTCTGACGGCTGCGCGGGTGGCGCTGACAGCTGCGCCTATGCCCCCATACACCGACCGCGACAGCAAAGCGCGAGCGATCGCAGCGCGGTTCGCTCCGATTCTTTCGGGCAGCGTGCTCGATGTGGGTTGCGATCAAGCCCGCTTGCGCCAACTTGTCGCTTGTCCGCAGCGGTACACAGGTGTGGACATGACGCCGGGCGCCGCTGACGTTGTGCTCGATCTTGATAGCGCGGGCGGGTTGCTGCCGTTTGATGACGGCTCGTTTGATGCTGCTGTATGCACGGATGTGCTCGAGCATCTGGAGCGCTGCCACACCGTCATTGACGAACTGTGCAGAGTTTCAAAGCGCTGGGCGCTAGTCTCGCTTCCTAACCCGCTTCGAAGCTTGATCGACGCGCTCCTCGATCGCAACTACTGCGACTGGAAGCACTACGGGCTGCCCAGCGAGCGCCCTGTAGATCGTCACCGCTGGTTCTTCAGCGCGGCTGGCGCAGAGCGCTTCGTTCGCGACGCTGCTACGCGAAACGGTTTCACAATCGCGGAGCTGATCTTTGAATCCGTCGGCGCATATGACGCGCGCGATAATCAGGGACGACAATTCCTCGACGAACCCGCAGTCGCGCGAGGCACGCTGTGGGCTGTGCTTGAGCGCAGCGACAACGCCGGGCGCAATGAGACGATGGCTTCTTCGTCATGACGAGTTCACTCGCACTGCCCGCGGAAGCGCAGAGCGCACAAGCCCTTTACGACGGACGCTACACGGCTGGATACCGCGAAACACTGTCGAGTTATGAAGTCGCTCGCTGGCGGGCGCTTGCGCACTTCATCCCGAAAGTCGCCCGGCTGTCCGGCGCCCAGCGGGTGCTCGATTTTGGCTGTGGATCAGGCCTCTTCGCGCCGCTCTGGCGCCTGGTGTTTCCAGAGGCGACTTTGCACTTTGTGGACATCAGTTCGGTTGCGATCGACCAGCTGCGTCACCGATTCCCGGAGCATCGGGAGCGATCAGGAGTTTTCGACATCGACAATCGCGCACCGTTTCAAGACTGCTCGTTCGACGCCATTGTTTCTGTTGAAGTGCTCGAACATGTCGAAAACCTCGCTGTCACACTGCGCGAGGTCGCCCGTCTTCTTGCCCCCGGGGGCGCGTTCGTCTGGACAACGCCCTGCGCCAACGCTGGCTCTATCGAACATATTTTTGCAGGGACGACAGGCCAGATCGAGCAATCGCGCACGGGCGAGCGGCGCTGGCGATGGGAAGAGCCCACGCACCTGCGCCGCCTCACAACCAGGCAGATGCGCCAGGCGATGCGCGGCGCAGGTTTGCGAACGAAGGAGATCCGGCATCGCGCGCATTTGTTCTCCTTTCTTTGCGACCGTCTGGTGCAGTCACGGTTTCCACGATTGAGTGAGCGGCTCATGACGCTCGATTACCGCCTGTTTCGACGGGCGCCCTGCGGCGCGTCCATACTTGGTGTTGCGCACCGCGATGGACGTGTGACATGACCGATGACCGCCACGACACTCGTTCGCTGATTCTTGTGATGACGGCGCAGTGCTCGCTCGAATCGTGGAAGAACGCTGGCATCCTGCAGCGTGAATGGGCGTTATACGATAGACTTTCTGAGGAATACGACAAGACGCTTGTTGTCAGTTACGGCGGCTCCGCCAGCGAACGCGCCATTGCTGCGTCGCTGGCGCACACACCCACCGTAATAGCGATGGGTGACGCGCTGCCTGACGCCAGCCCTGCTGAAGTGGCCACGGCGCGCATCCGCGCTGAACTCCCCAGCGCTGGGCGTGTCGTCGTCAAGACCAACCAGTTTCTGGGGAGCGATGTCGCGGTTGCGATCGTGCAAGCCCTGCGTGAGCGAGATGTCCTGACTGCGCTCATCGCGCGCGGGGGCTATCCACTGTCACGCTGTGAAGCGTGGGAGCATGGCGCCGACAATCCGCGGGCGCGCGAGGCTGCGGCGCTTGAACGTGCGCTGGTCACCTCGGCAGACCTCATCGTGGGAACCACCTGCGCCATGATCGACGATCTCGCATGGCGATTTGGAATTCCAACCGGGCGCATACGCTGCATCCCCAACTATGTCTTGCCCGATGCGCGCCCAAACACGAAGACAAACCGCGATGCCCACACGATCCTCTTCACCGGTCGGCTGGTCCCGCAAAAGCGCATCGACCTGCTCATCGGCGCGATCGCCCTTCTCCATGACGCTGTGGGCGCGGACGCGATGGATGCTCTGCGTCTCGACATCGTTGGCGACGGGCCACTCAGGCACGACCTGCAGCATCTTGCTAAATCGCTCGATGCCCCGGTTGTCTTTCACCCGCGCGAAGACCACGCAGCCCTCTTGATGCGAATGCGCAAGTGCGCCGTGTACGTGCAGACATCAGCCTATGAAGGCCATCCCAAGACTGTGCTCGAAGCGATGGCGGTCGGCAGCGCCGTCGTGGTTGTTCGGGGGGCGCCGGGGCTTTCCACAGTCGTCACCCACAACGAGACGGGCCTGCTCGCTGACGCTGCTCCCGAGGATGTCGCCCACGCGATCAAGAGGTTGCTTCGGGACGCTTCCCTGCGCAGCGCACTGGGGCAGGCCGGTGCGGACCACATCCACGCAACCTGCAGGCTTGACCACATCATCCAACTGGAGAAACGAGCTCACATGGACGCTTTGCACAACGCTGAAGGGCGCGCCGAGCACACAGAATCGACAACAACGGACGATCGGGTGCGCTGGCCCGCAGTTCTCCTCGACGCGCCACTTGACGAACAGGTTGCTGCATGGCGCGACAGCCTGCATGGCTTTCAGAAACGGCTGACGCCGCGCGACCGAGCCCGCCTGCTCATGGCGCTGGACAATCCGCTGTACCTGATGCAGGGTGAAGCAGCGGTCGCCGCGTCGGGCGGACAGCATCCCAAGCACAAACACACGCACTACCACGACTTCTTCACCAATCGCATCACGCAAGGCGAGCGCGTACTGGACCTGGGGTGTGGGAGCGGCGAACTCGCTTGCGCCGTTGCGTCGCATGCTGGCGCTTCGGTCATTGGCGTCGACATCAATCCAGCGTCGGTCGAGAAGGCAGCGTCACGAGCGCAGCGTATGGGCTTGCGGGATCGGGCCACGTTCCGGGTGGGCGACATCACCGAGATCGCTCTTGACGAAACATTTGACGCTGTCGTGCTTTCCAACGTGCTCGAACACCTGCGCGACCGCCCAGCGTTACTCGCCCGCTGGCTCCGGCGCCACTCACCCACGCGCTTTCTCATCCGCGTGCCCAACTTCGAGCGCGACTGGCGCGTGCCCTTCAAACGCGAATTGGGCGTTGAATGGCGCCTCGACTCCACGCACGAAACCGAATACACCCGTGATGGCCTGGCTGGCGATCTCGCACAGGCCGGTCTCGCGCCCGTCGACTGGATCGCCACCTGGGGCGAGCACTGGGTCGTCGCGACACCCACAATCGCCTGATTCAACGATGCCAAACAGACCTGTCGATAGCGCTCGTGGACGTTCTCACGAATCCAGGCATCTTCAGACACCTTCTCCCACGGCCCGCCCATGCGCGAATCCCTTCTCGAATGGCTTCGATCCCCATCTGAGGCGCCTGAAGCGTCAGCGCCGTTGCGCCTTGCAGTCTTTGAACATGCAGCGGGCGACATCCGCGAAGGCGCGCTCTACACCGACACGGGAAAATGGTGGTGGATCGCTGCTGGAGTGCCTCGACTGACCTCGACCGATCTCTATCGCTCGATCGAGCGAGAGACGTGCTTCGCTGCGAATCTCAAACGCCTTGATCTGGCGCCGATGGATGCTGGTTCGACAAAGGCTGGTGCGCCATCCATCGAGATCGCCACCCGCGATCGCTTCGGCGCAGAATGGCGGATGTTTCGCGAGTGGGGTTTTCTTGATTGCGTCCCCGCAGGTGAGGAGGCGGAGCATCGGGGCGGACTCTGGACAGACACGCTTCGCGCCTTTCGTCTGAAAACCTTTCTCGCGAATCAGCTGCAGGGCGCAGTCGTCCTCGACGCGGGTTGTGGCAACGGCAGATTCACCAAAGCCGCCCTGAGCGAAGGGGCGCATCAGGTAATCGCGGTTGATCTTGGCTGGGGTGTTGACGTTGCTGCGGAGCGCTTTCGTGATGATCCACGCGTGAATGTCGTGCAGGCAAGCTTGCTTGAGCTGCCCGTCGCGCAGGTGGACGCAGCGTTTTCTATTGGCGTGCTTATGCACACACGCGATCCGCGCGCTGCGCTGGCGCGCATCGCCCGCGCGGTCAAGCCCGACGGCCTGTTCGCTGTCCGCATGTACCACAAGGGCAACTGGGCGTACGAAGCGCTCGACGCGCGGATTCGATCCCTCACCACCAGGCTCTCGCCGCAGGCCCAGCTGCGCTTTGCACGCGCCATGGCTGGGCTGGGCAGAATCGTTGAATCCGCCGAACACCGGCTCGGACCTCGCGGGTTGCGGATGAAGGTCTACCAGGTGGTGCACAACTGGCCTACGGTGCACCACAACCTTGACTGGTGGTCGGCGCCGAGGGCGTCCCACCACACAGTTAACGAGATTTGCCGGTGGGGCTTCGCTGCGCAGCTCGAACCTGTGAAAACAGATCCGCCATTCCCCGGTCCTGAGAAATGGCGATTCTTTGAGCATCCCGAATCGCTCACAGCGCTCTTTCGCAAACAGCCCGCAGCGGTCATTGAAATGGCAACGCAACATCGCGCCGCGACACCCCCGTCAGCGGCGCTTCACGTTTCCAAACGCACTGCGCCCCTAGAGGTCTATTCGCCATGAAAACGGCTTGTTCTCCGCCCGCTTCGCTGGACGAAGCAGCGCTCGCCGAGGCGCTCCTCGCTGCTGACAACGCGACGCAGATTCATACGATTGACGCCCTTTTGCGCCAGCGCGTGCGCAGGCTGCGCGAGACACCTGAAAAAGCAGATGTCGTACGGGAGATCCGCTGGCTTCAACACATTCGCGGCGCCAGTTCACGCGCGTTCAACGAACTGGCAGTGCTCGCCTATGAAGGCAAGCACCCCAAGCACTGGCTGTGGCGCTCGCACAAGCAGTACATCCTCGACCGCGTCAAGACGGGCGACCGTGTGCTCGACGTCGGTTGTGGCGCCAGCGCTTATCTGCTGTGGATGGCGCAACAAGGGTGCCATGTTGTTGCGTGCCACATCAACCCGGATCGCATCACCTTGGCGTCGTCGCTCATGGAGCACGAAAACCTGCGTTTCGAGACGCGCGACGCCGTCGCTGATCCGCCATCGGGCGATTTTAACTGGGTAATTTGCGCGCACGTCATCGAACACATCGACGAGCCTGTTCCCTTCCTCGCTGCTCTTAAAGCCTGTGCGCCAAGACTAATCGTCTGCGTGCCGCCCGACAGCAATTCATGGGAAAAAGTCACGCTGCGTGATCTTGGACTGCCCTGGAAGGACGACGAAGACCACAGGCGCGAGTACACGCCTGACCTGCTTCGCAAACACATTGCCGCTGCAGGATGGCGCATCACTGATCTCAACGGCGCGCTCGACATCAAAGCCACAGCCGCGCGCTCGACGGAAAAGACCCAGCCGTGACGCATGAACATCGCCATCGCATTCAATGATATATGTGTGGTATATTCGCAATTGTGACGCGGCGTGGCCAGACGCCCTATCCGAAGGATCGGCCCGTGCAGCAGGCGCTCGCTGCGCTGCGCCCCCGCGGTCCCGATGGCCAGGGTGTGTGGCGCAGCGAAAACGGCGCAGCACTACTCGGACACACCAGGCTGGCCATTAACGACCTGTCGCCTGCAGGCGCGCAGCCTATGACCAATGAAGCAGGCGATGTCGTCATCTCCTGCAATGGTGAAATCTACAACGCGCCAGCGCTCCGGGACGAGCTCACAAACCTTGGGCATCGGTTCCGCTCGATGTGCGACTGCGAAGTCATCGTGCATGGCTACGAACAATGGGGCTGGGATCAATGCCTGCAAAAACTCCAGGGTATGTATGCTATTATCCTGTGGGATGACGCGAAACAGCGACTCAGCGCAGCCATCGACCATGCTGGCATGAAGCCGCTCTATTTCTGCAGCGACAGTCAGCATATTGCGCTCGCCTCCACCGCGGACGCACTTACGCATCTGCGCAGCGGCGGTATGACGCTTGACCCCATATCCATGTGCCATTGCCTCACGCTTGGCTATACGCCGGCGCCGAGAACTATCTGGACGAATATCTATAAATTAGCGCCGGGCCAGCGCCTCGA